>Ga0315275_10001366_pt1 | contig 21405 bp, 20 predicted proteins | sample YL17G03_0_MG_FD_205557 | JGI IMG/M metagenome (GOLD analysis project Ga0315275, IMG submission 205557) | Sediment microbial communities from Yellowstone Lake, YNP, Wyoming, USA - YL17G03_0 | ecosystem: Environmental > Aquatic > Freshwater > Lake > Sediment | place: USA: Wyoming | collected...
TAGTTGCGGCTTCGCCGCAACCAGGCGCCGGGGCGCCTCGTCACGAGCTTGGCTCGTGACATAGTTCTGATAGAGGCTCTCAGTCGTCCGGTAAGCGCCTCGCTAGCGCCCCCTCGTCCCTGCCGCCGGCGCGGTGTCAGTTGCCTGTCCGCCCGCGCCGCTCGGCCCCTCGCGGCCGGGCCCGCGCCTTCCGCCCCGCCTGCCGCCGCGCTCGCCACCTCGCTCACCGCCCCCCTCGCCTCGCCTGCCGCGGGTCGCTCGTTGCTCGGTCCCGCCACCGCCGCCGCGCCCGCCTCCACCTCCGCCTCGTCCACCGCCCGCCGCCGGGCCCGTAGGTTTGGTCGGCACCGTGTACTTCATCCACACAAATGCGACCACCGCGAGCAATACGATGATCACCACCACCGCCACCACTGGGGACACGTTCTTCTGCATGGCCGCTCTCTCCTCAATTGCCAGGCCCAGGGGTGCCACTGCCGCCTCTCGGGCGCCGGCGCATGCAAGCCCTCCGCTTGCTGGTGTATACTACCACATGGCCCGAGCACTTACTATCGCCACCGCGACGGCCCTTCGGGCTCGCCAGCATAGACGATTTCGCGCCCAGGAGAGTCTAACTCACCGTCGCCTACGCGCCCGGACAGCGAGAGCGAGGATGGCATGACACCAGATGCCCTGGCGATACTCGAGCGTCTGATCAAAGCGATGATCTTCGTGCCCACCCTGGGGCTGGTCGGCTGGTGGATCCTCAGCGGCTGGCTCGACCGCACTCTCGGCGGCGAAGAAGCATTCATCGGCATGGGCCTTCTCCTCGTTGCCTTCGCGCTCGGGGTGACCTCCATCATCGCCGGTGGCTGGGGATTCCTCGGGGTGATAGCAGTCGTCTACCTTGCCCTCATGGCGCTCGCCGCCTACCAGTACATCTACTGGCGGCGCAGGGAACGCGAGCACTACCTCAGCGAGGTGGACCGATACAGGTCCGCCATCGAGCGCGACCCGAGCAACGCGGCCGCCTACTCTTTCCTTGGGCAGGCTTGTCTGCGACTTGGCCGGTTCGACGAGGCCGAGGCCGCGCTCGAAACGGCGCTGGAGCTTGATCGGGAGTCGAAGAAGGATCAGCACCTGCTGCGGCTTGCCAGGGAGCGCCGCACCCAGTACCCATGGATGCGGGCGGACTAGCGCGGCCGCCGCGGACACACGCTCATGCACACCCCGCAGATCGTCGCATCAATCCCCTTGCTGCGCGCACGCTCCAGTGCTCCCCGGCGGCAGGCAAACGCGTCGTAGAACTCCTCCCGCGGTCGCCCCGCATACCACGACTCCCCCGTGATCGCGCCCCCTGGGCACGCCTCCTGGCAGACGGTGCACTCCCCGCACCGGCTCTCGGTGATCGGCTCGCCAGCCGCTAGCGGCGCATCGGTGAGAACGCTTGCCAGGCGCACAGCCGGACCGAACTCCGGCGTCACCAGCAGCGCCGACTTCCCGATCCACCCCAGCCCCGCGCGGGTGGCGCCCGTCTTGTGGGGAAACGGTGTCGCCAGCGTCTCTGGGTCTATCAGGTGCAGTGTCGCTGCATTGGCCTGCGCGCGATAGCCTGCGCATTCGAGCAGCCCTGCCAGCCGCTCCGCGATCTTGGTCAGGCGAGCATTCAGGTCCAGGTACTCCTGGTAGTAGGGCGGAGTTGGCATCTCAGCGGGTTCGCCAAACGCGGCCGGCGAGATCGCTGTCGCCACCACCACCGCCCTTGGCAGGCATGCCAATCCCTCTACATCGGCGAATCCCACCAGCGATGCCCCTGCCTCTCGCGCCACCCTTTCGACCTCGGCGTTCAGATGGTTCTCTCCCGTTGCCCGCTTCACTGTTCTTCCACAATCCCCGGTGGTGGTGGCGGCGTGGGGGGTTGCTGAAGAAGGATCTCGGGCGGGGCCGCTCGCCGAAGGGTGACGTACACCTGGATCCCAGGCTCTCGTTCCTCGCCCATCATCGCGGCCCCGTCCTTCAGCGGATGAACCACAGACATCATCTGCAGATCAACGTGGAATAGGCCGTCGGGGCTGATCCACCCGGCCGCGAGGAGGTCCCGCGTCACGTCCTTCTCGGTTCGCCTCACCCACTCCGGCCCGGAGACCACGATCGGCCGCCATCCCTTCGGCTCGAGCTGGTCCTGGTAGAATCGGTAGACGCTGTCCGACGGGTACTCTTCGTTCAGCCGGAACCAGTACTTGCGGAGACCGAGGTTGGGGGAGGTCTGCTCCGGCGCTTCCTCCGTCCCCGGGTAGTGGATGAGTGGCGGCTCGGCGGAGGCGGCCGCCGGTCGGCTTCGCTGCCATCTGGCGATGCCGACCAGAATCACCAACCACACCACCCCGACCAGCGCAAGCATCCGCGCCAGCTCTCGCCTGTTGAACCTCGGCGCCTGTCTATCCATCTGCCGCAATGCCTCACACCGATTAGACAGCGAACTCGTTCACCCCGAGCGAAGTCGAGGGGCCTCCCGTCGCCCCACCGCCCTCACACCGGCCACACCGAAGACACACCCCATCCCAATCAGGAACACCGCACACCCCGCGTAGACACCCCTCAGTATACCCGGCGACAGCAGCCCTCGCCCAGCCCCCACTGCCAGCGACACCGCCGAGTACCAGAGCACGTCCGATAGAATGTGACCGGTGTAGTAGACCCCGCCGCCCAGCCGACCCCGCTGCACCGCCCAGCTCGAGTGCGCTGCCCCGATCGTCGCCCACCAGAGCCACCAGTACGGGTTCGCCATGCTCATCAACGCGCCCAGCCACACCAGCCGGAGCCAGCCACTGCCGACGCCGCCGGCGGCGTCGGTCGCCCGCAGCGCCGCTGCACCCGTCTCCCCGGACATCAGCAGCGTTTGGTACCCCAGGTATAGCAGCACCAGTCCCCCGGCAACCCCGATGATCCCTCGCGCCCGTGGCCCCCGCGCGAATGAGATCAGCCCCGTCACCAGCAGTACGATGGCGACCAACTCCAGCATTCCGTGCCCGATCATCATCACCGGGCCGGCCGCCCATCCCGTTCGCGCAGACTCGCGGACCACCACCACCAGTAGCGATCCCGGCGCCACTGCCCCCGAGAAGCCCGTCGCCAGCGCCACCCCGAAGATCACCGACAACGTCACCTGTCTCGGCAGTTTCCCGCTTGTGCTTTCCGTTTTTGCGTTGTTCCTTTTGCCTTACTCTTGGATGACTTCTACGTTCGCCCGCGGCACCCGCACCTCGCTGCCGCCATCAAGCTCCACCATCGCAACGCGTACCTTGGATTCAGTCTCGATCTCCATCAGTTCCACAGGCAGCGCGGTCACCCGGCCCAGCGCGCCGAAGTTCGGCTCCCGGATAACACGAACTCGCGACCCGACCGCGAGCACCTGCTCGGGTTCAGCCGCGGCCTCATCGCCCGACGCCCCCTGGCGCGTCACCACTATCTCCGGCCGGATGACGCCGGCGCGGATCTGGGTCGTTCCGTTGATCGAGGCAAGCCGACCGTTCAGCGATGTCAGCAGTTCCCAGGTCCGCCCCGCCATCGCTAGCTCGCCAAACCCCTCGGTGAGGATGAGCGTCATCGGCACCTGCTCCTGGCCCGTGATCGCCACTCCGATCTCGTAGCCCAGGTACTCACGAAGCGCCTCATCCGTTACCGCGCCCACCACCAGACCGGCCGCGCCGGCCTCTGCCGCCGCCCTGATCGCTCGCCCGTCAGCCCCCGCACCACCAACAATCACGCATCCCTCGCACTTCCCAAGCGCCTCGGCTCGCAGCGCCTGGTCGGGCTTATCTGCCACGACCCGCAGCACCCCCCATCGCTCACCGCCCACGCCGAATATCCCCTGCACTAGGGCGCCGCGGGCCTCGATCTCCGCCCCCTCGCCTTCGATCACCTCTGCCACCGTTCCCGCGATGTAGGCAGGCAGGTCCACTGCTCGCGGTCTCTCCCGTATCCGCACATGTCCCGAGACCGCGCTGCCCTCCTCGATGGTGCCCGAGACCGGCGACCGCAGTTGGGACCTGAACAGACCGAGCAGTCCCTTGGTCTCCGCGATCACCTCACCCGCCTGCACCGCCTCACCCGGCTGCTTCAGCAGCGCCGGCGCGAGTTCTTGCGGCTCGATATGCAGCATCTGCGTCGCCCGCACCGTGTGCAGTATCCCCGGCATCTCCGCCCGCGCCACCACCTGGTCGGCTGTCACCGTCTGCCCCGCGCCCACCAGCACCTGCCCCTTGATCGGCAGCCGGCGGAGGCGCCGGATCAGCGTGTCCGAGGTCACCCGAAGCCCGGGGGTGTAAGCGACGGCCATTACCCCGGTCCTCCAGGCATAGCGCCCACAGTCCGCATCCACTCATCCAGCTTTCTCAGCCGCTCCTGCTCATCTGCCGGCAGCGTCAGCGGCCGCCCTCGGCCGTCCAAGATAACCCCCGCCGCGCCGCCCTGAACCGTGCCGGTCCATCGCCGTCCCTTGCCCGCGCCAACATCCAACCCGCGCACCGGCGCCAGCTCGGCCTCCACGTAGGGGCGACTCGCTGAGTCGCCTTTCCCCATCATCAAGGGAAGTCTCTTCAACTCCCCCGCGCGCAACTGCCCCGACTCGCCGCCGATTCGCCAGTCGAGGATCACCTCCCCCTCACGCGCCCGCCCCACTGGCGCGATCACCGTGCCCAGCGGCACCAGGCAATCTCGCTGGAACACCTCCATCGCCACCTCGGGCAGCACCGAGGAGAGCACCCCGAGCTGAGGCATCATGAAGATCGAGTCCACCGCCAGCCGCGTCACCCCCTGGGGCTCGAACGCATCAATCAACATCAGCGCCGCCTGCTGCCGGCGCGGCGCGTGCGACAGCACCCCCCCGCTGCCGATGATGAGCCCCAGTGACATCATGTCCACCAGCGTCCCGCCCGCCGACGCCTGGGTGAACAGGTCCGCCATCGTCCGCGCCTGCTGGACCCCTTTCAGCCCCGAGGCCAGCGCGCCATGGTGCAGCAGCGCCAGCCGCATCGCCTCTCTCGCAACCGCTTGCTCGATCAGCAGATCCTCAACCGTCTGCGGGATCGTCGTCGGCCGGATCATCTTGTTCCGCAGCCGATTCCGCAGCGCCGCCTCGTCAACCGGCGCCGCCACCCAGCGCCGGATGTTCGCTGTCGTCGCCTCCACCAGCACATTGCCGACGCTGTAGCTCAGCCCGAGGTTCGCCGACACCGTTCGGTTGAACTGCCCGCCGAAAACCGAAAACACATCGGTGGTGGCGCCCCCGATGTCCACCGCGAGCACGTCCACACCTTCCTCGCGCGCGGCGAGCTGGACCATCTCGCCCACCGCGCGGGGAGTAGACATGACCGGCGCGCTCGTCCACGTCAGCAGCTTGTCGTACCCGGGCGCCTGCGCCATCACGTGCTCGAGGAACAAGCGATGGATCGCATCCCGAGCAGGCCCCAGGTTCTCTGCCTCGAGCTGCGGCCGCAGGTTCTCCTCGACGATGAGGTCCACCCGATCCCCCAACACCTGCCGGACTCCGTCGGTCGCCGCGCTGTTCCCTGCGTAGATCACAGGAAGCCTGAACGCCTCGCCCAGTCGCGGCCGTGGATCGGCCGCCACCAGTAGCTCGGCCGTGTCGAGCAGATGCTGAACCGTCCCTCCCTCGGTGCCGCCCGACATCAGTATCATGTCCGGCCGGATCGAGCGGATGCGGGCGATCCGCTCGTAGTCCGCCCGCCCATCGTCCACCGCGATCACATCAATCACGATCGCCCCGGCCCCCAGCGCCGCCCGCTGCGCCGACTCCGCCGTCATCGTCTTCACCACACCCGTCACCAGCATCTGCAGCCCGCCCCCCGCGCTGGAAGTCGAAAGGTACAGATCGACATCCGATACTCGTGGCCCGGGCCGCGCCTCCTTTGACAGATCTCCCCTCTCCGTGTACGGGGAGGGGGAAGGGGGTGGGGTTCGACTCTCCGGGTGGCGTTCTATGAACCGCTCCCCCGTCAGCTCCTCCAACTCGCCGACCGCGTTCAATACCCCGACCGTTACATCGTCGAACGGGGCCTCCACCGTGGTAGGCGCCTCTCCCCGCCCCGAGAGGCGATACTCACCGTCGCGCCGCTCGATCAGAATCGCCTTGGTGGTGGTCGAGCCGCAGTCGGTGGCAACGATTCGGGTCGCATCTTGCATGGCAGCAGGATACTAGCACGCGCCCAATAGAGGGTCAACGCGCCCGCGGCCGTATTCCCTGCGCCGTCAATGTGGCACAATATGCTGTCTCTGCGTCCCTGCTTGTCCCGAGCACGGTCGAGGGACGCCTCAGCGGTTAGGATGCCCATGCTCCAACACACCGAATGCCCGCGCTGCCACGCTCCCAACCTCTCCACCGACTACTGCTGCTTCGCCTGTGGCGCTCGCCTTAGGGCACTGCCCAAGCGCATGGGCGGCCCCGCCCCGGCCGCGCCGCCCTGGCCCATGTGGATCGGCATCCTGCTGCTCCTTGGGCTCGCCGGTTTCCTCGGCTACCATGCCGTCATCCATCTCGCCGGCTACCGCCGGATGGCCGCCTGGCCCGTCTGGTATCTGCCGGTAGCCGGCGCCGCCATGATCCTTGGCGGGCAGATCGCATTCCTCGAAGCGCGCCGCCGCGAAGCCAACTCCTGGCGGCTCAAGCGCGCCCCTCAACTCCCGCTTTCCCAGTCACACACTGGCGATGCCGTCTGGGCCCGCGGCAAGGTCGCCTGCGATACACCGATCGTCCCCGCCTACTTCCCCCAGGAGTGCGCCTACTATCACTACGTGGTCCGCGAACGAGAGCCGGGTCAGAGCGGCTGGCATGTGAGAGAGCGCGATACCAACGCCGTTGATTTTCAGCTAGTCGAGGAAGGCCATTCGGTCTACGTTCCGTCGGGGTGCGTGCGCTTCGACGCGCCCATCTACGTCGAGCAGTTCCTCGACCCCGAGGCCGCCGTCGAACTCAAGCTCTGGGCCATCCCGGTCGGCCTGCCTGTCGCGCTTTGCGCGCGCATCGCCGGTGATGCCTCCCATCCTCGGGTAGACCCCCTCGAGCCCGATCTGCCCGGCGTCGTCACCTGGCGCACCCCCCAGGACTACGTCGCAATGGTGGCGAAGCAGGCGCGGCTCACATCATCGGGTGGTTGGGCACTGACCGTCCTAGGCGCCATCGTCCTCATCGCCGGCCTCACGGAAGCGGCTATGTAGAGGCGCATGGTTCATCCTGAGCTGCGCCGAAGGGCCATCCGCCCCTACCGGTCGTTTCCGTTTCGTGCGAAGCACGAGCTCTGTCCAATATGCGCAACTTGTCCCCCGTAGCTTCAGCGAAGGGGGATCTGCGTCCAAGCCTGTTCGCATCGGGAGGCACATATGCTCATCAGCTACCTCGGCGGCATGAAGCTGCTGGCGAGCCACAGCGGCTTCGAGGTGATCTGCGACCAGCCGGAAGACCAAGGCGGCGAGAATACTGCAATGACCCCCACCCAGCTCTTCGTCGCCTCATTGGGGATGTGCGTCGGCACCTACGTCCTCTTCTTCGCCCAGCGCCATAGCATTCCGGTCGAGGGGATGAAGATCGAGACCGAGTACCAGATGGCGAAGGATCCCTACCGGGTCGGCGCCATCCAGGTCAGGGTTCTCATGCCTGCGCCTGTCAGCGATGCCCATCGCACCGCCCTCCAGCGCACCGCTGAAAGCTGCGTCGTCCACAACGCCTTCCACCACCCACCGGAGACGTCCATCATAGTGACGGCGCCCTAGCCACCGGCAGCCACCCATCCTGCCCGGACGCGGGCATGTCTCTCCTGATGGGCCGTCTTACCGATTCGCGGGGCGAGTATTCGCCCCGCATCTGCGCTTGCCCGCCGTAGCCTTGGCGGAGGCGGGTTCATCCGCGCTTGCCCTGAGCGGAGTCGAAGGGTTCATCGGCGGCTAAGGCCGTTCCCCCACCTCCGGCAGATGCTCCCTTACCAGCGCGTGCATCTCCTCGTCCGAGATGTTCGTGGTGCGGCCGGCCTCGTACTCGCTCTGAATCCACTCCATCACCTTCGCCGCGCCCGGGTGCGACTTGTCCACCATCTGGTTCGCCGCCAGCTTGTACCTCGAGTTGACCCAGTGCGCGATTCCCCCGGTGCCCGAGGTATTGCTGATCGCCACCGCCGCAGGGCGGTTCAGGATCGCGTCGGTGTCGAAGATGTTGTAGATCTCCTCATCCTTCATCAGCCCGTCCTGGTGAATCCCCGCCCGGGTGACGTTGAAGTCCCTGCCCACGAACGGCTGATTCGGCGGAATCTGGTAGCCGATCTCCTTCTCGAAGTAATCGGCCATCTCAGTGATCACCTGAGTCTGCATGCCGTTGTTCGTGCCCCGCAGTTCCATGTATTCGAACACCAGCGCCTCGATCGGCGCGTTCCCCGTCCGCTCGCCGATCCCCAGCAGTGTCCCGTTTGCCGCCGCACACCCGTACAGCCACGCCGTCGCCGCGTTCACCACCACCTTGTGGAAATCATTGTGCCCATGCCACTCCAGCCACTCGCTCGGCACCCCCGCGTGGTGCACCAGCCCGTAGACGATGCCCTTCACGCTTCGCGGCATGGACACGCCCGGATAGGTCACCCCATACCCCAACGTATCGCAGGCGCGGATCTTGATCGGCATGTTCGACTCTTTCGCCAGCCGCATCAGCTCCTGCACGAACGGCACCACGAATCCGTAGAAGTCCGCCCGCGTGATATCCTCCAGATGGCAGCGAGGGGCCACCCCCGCCTCCAGCGCGCTCTTCACGATCCCCAGGTAATCATCCATCGCCTGCCGCCGCGTCTTCTTCAGCTTCATGAAGATGTGATAGTCGGACACCGAGGTGAGGATCCCCGTTTCGTCCAGCCCCATCTGGCGGACGAGCTTGAAGTCCCCCTTATGCGCCCGGATCCATCCCGTGATCTCGGGGTACCGAAAGCCCTGCTCCAGGCACGCCGTCACTGCCCTCTTGTGCGCATCCGAGTAGAGGAAGAACTCGCTCGTCCGGATCATCCCATTCGGCCCGCCAAGCCGATGCAGCATGGTGTATAGGTCAACGATCTGCTTGACGGTGAAGGGTGGCCGCGCCTGCTGGCCGTCGCGGAAGGTCGTGTCCGTGATCCAGATCTCGTCTGGCGGGTCCATCGGCACCAGCCGATGGTTGAACGACACCATGGGTGGAGTGTGATACGGAAACAGGTCCCGGAATAGGTTCGGCTCGGGCACGTCTTGGAGCTCGTAGTTGTAGGTCTCCTGCTCCAGTGTGTTCCGGCGCTTGTTGAACGAGATCATCTGATTACCTCCGGCGCGGGGGATCGCGAAGACAAGATGAGACTACCCAGCCCGACCTTCACAGAATACCGGAAAGCCCGAGCCGTTGTCCAGGCAGCCGATCTCTATTGAGCTTCGCACAATACGTTGGACGCGAAATGGCTGAATCTCGCAGGCTGGAGCGTTCTGAGGGGTCTTCTGGGCAGCCGTGAACATAACCATATACGCGAGATTCAGTAGGGTGTGGCCCCGGGTTTGTGGCTCGCACCGGCGCTTCCTCAGTCCGGCTTTCCGCGCCCCCTCTCCGTGTACGGGGAGGGGGGAAGGGGGTGGGGTCCGCCCCCTCTCCAGACTTGGACTTGTCCGACCTCTGGCGGAGAGGGGGATGGGGGGTGAGGACTCACACGGCGGCCGCTACCACAAGAAGAGGGCCACACCCGATCCCTGCCCCCTTGGATCGCCGCTACTGCTCCACCGTCGGGAGCGGGAACTCTACCATTGCCTCCGATGTGCCATCGCTAATGACAAGCGTGAGCGAGGTCACCTCGGGGCCGATCGGAGATACCCCGGGGCCGCCAGAGACCGGGAAGTGCACCACATAGTAGTAGAGTACGGCCATCGCCGCGGCCGGGTCGAACGACGGGCGCACTTCACGCAGCAGCACCGGCATATCCACCGCGATCGGCGGGTATTCCGTAGCCGCGTTCGTCCTCAGCCTGAACTGGATGCCGGCCGGGTCGAACGTCTGCGTAAGCTGCACCGAGGCGACGAACATCAGCTCGCGGTCGGCCGCCCTGCTCGCTTGCGAGATCGCTCTCCTCGTCCCGCGCTCGCTCGAGTCTCCACCCTTGGCGATCTCGTAGGCGAGCCGGTCCACCGGCAGGCAGATGCCGGCGGAGCGAACGATCACCTCTGAGGAGAGCCGCTCGGTGACATCCACGGTCCGATAGGCGAATGCGTCTTCAGGCGCCGCCCCCGAATCAACCAGGCCCTGTCCCCGCCGCGTCGCCCGCTCGACGTCCTTGCTCTGAACGCGCAGCGCCGGGTGCAGCGCCGCTCGATTCGAGCATCCTGTCAGCAGGCCGGCCAACACCAACGCCATGGCCGCAATCACCGCCAGCTTCGCGCCACTCGGAAGAAGAGCCCCCACTCGACTCGCACGAAGCCACGCCAGCACCACTACCGAATCTCGTGCACTACGGTGGTGCACCGGTTTCTGCTGCGACCCCTCAGGACGCTCCACGGTGCGAGATTCGGCCGTTTCGCTCTCACCGTGCTCCGCGAGGCGCAGCAGGTACTGCGCATCTCCGGGCATCTTGCTCAATCCCTCTGCCCCCGCGCCTGTCAGACACGAGGCAAAGCTACAATACCATCTGCGCCTTCCCGGGTCAACAATCACAGGCCGACTGGGCGTGACTTCCCCGTGCATGTGGCTTCGGCGCTTCGTTACCGCGGTTCCCTCAAACCTCACCCCCTACCCCCTCTCCGCGCGCGGAGAGGGGGCGATCACAGCAGGGGTGGGAAGCCTGAAAGGCTCGGGGTGAGGTTCGCAGGAGCGCGGCCTGGGCTCCCCAGCACCGGGGAGCCACACCCAGGCTCATGGCCGGCCATTCCCCCGCCCGGAGGCAGGTGTCGGGTCTCTGCTACGCCGCGTACTTCGCTCCATAGGGCCGGTGCGATGTAGGCGCGATGCGCAGGAACGGCCCGCCCATGATCTCCTCCGACCCCAGCCCGAAGGCGGCACAGAACGCCTCGACATGCGGGCGGATGGCGCCCAGCTCGGCCTCTTCCGCGAGCCGCACCCCCGCGAACTGCGAGGCCACCCGCCACGGCTCGACCTCGCCCCGCAGATACAGCTCCCCCCCGTGCATTCCCGTCGCACACCACTCGCCAACCACCGGCTCGCCCGGCCTCCGATCCAGACCGAGCACGATCAGCAGCCCGCCCGCCATGTACTCGCTCAGGAAATCGCCCGCTGTACCACCGGCCACAATCACCGGCCGCTTGTCCCGATAGGCCTTCATGTGAATCCCGACCCGGTACCCCACGCGCCCCCGCACGAACAGCTCGCCCCCGCGCATGCCATACCCAAGCACATCCCCCGCGTGCCCCTCCACAATGATGCGGCCGGCATTCATCGTGTTCGCCACCCCATCCTGAGCGTTCCCGCGCACCCGGATCGTCGGGCCGTCCATGAACGCGCCGAGGTCATTGCCCGGGACACCGGCGATGGCGATCTCGATCTCGCCTCGCAGGCCATCACCGATGTAGCGCTGGCCGTTGACGTTCACCAGTTCGAACGACGTCTCACCCGAGGCCACCGCCTCCCGAATCCGTTCGTTCAACTCCCGATAATGCATATCCCGAGCATCAATGCGCATCGCATCTCCCCGAAAGTCGGAGGTCGGACTCCGACAGCAGACTCTCGACTCTCGAATCTCGGCGTTACGCTCCAACCCCCGCGGGCTTAACACCCATGATATCCATCGTCGTCCGGTCCAGCCCCACCGCCCTCAGCCGCTCTCGGCTCCCTCGCAGGCTCTCGACCGCGTTCACTCCCATCGCCCCCAGAATCTCCTCCAACTCCGCTGCCCACGCGCTCACCAGGTTGATGAGACGGCGCGACCCAAGATATGGGTCCAGCCGCCGGGTGAGGGCCGGGTCCTGCGATGTGATCCCCCACGAGCACCGGCCCGTATAGCACTTTTGGCAGAGCGTGCACCCCAGCGCCAGCAGCGCGCCCGTTCCCAGCGCCACCGCGTCCGCGCCCAGCGCGATCGCCTTCGCCGCGTCCGCGCTCGACCGGATGCCTCCCGCCGCGATGAGCGATGCCTGGTTGCGGATCCCCTCCTCCCTGAGCTGCTGATCCACCACCGCGAGGGCGATCTCGATGGGAATGCCCAGATGGTCGCGGATCACCGTCGGGGCCGCGCCGGTCCCGCCCCGGAACCCATCCAGGTAGACGATATCGGCCCCCGCCCGCACGATGCCGCTCGCAATCGCACCCACGTTGTGAACCGCCGCGATCTTCACCGACACCGGCTTCTCGTAGTTGGTTGCCTCTTTCAGCGCGTAGATGAGCTGACGGAGGTCCTCGATCGAGTAGATATCGTGCTGCGGCGCTGGCGACAGCGCATCGCTGCCAATCGGTATCATCCGCGTCTCGGACACCTCAGCCGACACCTTCTCGCCCGGCAGATGCCCTCCGATGCCAGGCTTCGCCCCCTGCCCGATCTTGATCTCGATCGCCGCTCCCGAGTTCAGGTAGTCTGCCGTCACTCCGAACCGGCCCGACGCACACTGCACGAACGCCCGGTGCGCGTACGGCCGCAGGTCCTCGTGCAGTCCACCCTCGCCCGTGTTCCAGTAGGTGCCGAGTTCCGTCGCCGCCATCGCGATCGCCTTCTGCGCATTTAGGCTGATAGACCCATACGACATCGCCGCGAAGACCACCGGAACCGCAAGTTCCAGGTTCGGCGGCAGCTCGGTCGCAAGCTCCGGCCCCTCCGCTCCCACCGCTAGCTCGATCTGGTCCGGCCTGCTTCCCAGGTAAGTGCGAAGCTCCATCGGTTCCCGTAGCGGATCAATGGACGGGTTAGTCACCTGGCACGCGTCTAGCAGCAGATGGTCCCAGATGATGGGGTAGGGGAGGTCGTTGCCCATTCCCGTGAGCAGCACTCCGCCCGTCTCCGCCTGCACCCACAGGTTCTTGCGATGCGACTCGGTCCACAGTGGATGCGGCCGCAGATACTGCGGATTGGGCTCGATGGTGATCGCGCGCTGCGGGCAGAACGCCTCGCACCGGTGACACCCGACGCACTTCTCCGGGTCGGGCACCGGGGCGTTCTCCCAGGTGAGCGCGTCGAAGCCGCACTGCTGCACACACCGCTTGCACAGCGCGCAGCGATCCGCATCCCGCCGCCACAGGAAATCCGACGGCCGGTACACGGGAGCGCGCGCCGTCCGCTGCGCGTGCCTGGCCCGACCACTCTCGACTTTCGAATCTCGACTCTCGGCCGTCGTCCTACTCACTTGCCACCTCCATGCCTGTCCCGAGCGCAGTCGAGGGACCCACTCCCTGGGCCGCCAGTGCTGGGCCGTCGGGCCCCGGTTCACCGATTACCTCGCTGCTGCCCAGCCGCCCGATCACCGGCTGCCCCGCGCGGGGCGTCCACACCCGATCGGGGTCGGCGCACATCGCCCTGATCCCCGCCTCTTCGCTGGAAAGGTAAAGCCAGTCGGCCCTCCGCGCCGCCACCAGCGGCCGCAGCTTGATCCGGTCGTTCACACCCACCATCTCGCCCTGCCGGCCAAAGATGATGGCAAACGGACCGTTGACCAGCGCGCCGCCATAGACTTGCCGCAGCGCGCGGTAGAGACGCTGCCTGTTCCCGGGCAGCCGCTCGATCTGTTCCCAGAACGGCGCCGCCATCACGTCGCAGGCAAGCTCCACCGGCAACTTGTGCCTCCGGATCAGCAGGTCGAGCAGGTAGGCCATCGCCTCCGTGTCCGTGCGCATCGTGCAGCGATAGCCGAACATCTCCAGGTACCGCTTGTTGATCCCGTAGGAGGAGATCTCCCCGTTGTGCACGACCGCCCAGTCCAGCAGCGTGAACGGATGCGCACCCGCCCACCAGCCAGGCGTGTTCGTCGGGAACCGGCCGTGCGCGATCCAGATGTAGGCTTGATACTCCTCGAGCCGGAAGAAATCGGCGATATCCTCCGCGTATCCCACCGCCTTGAACGCGCCCATGTTCTTACCGCTGGAGAACACGTAGGCGCCGGGGATCTCCGCGTTGATCCGCATCACTCGCTCCAGTACGAAGTCCTCCGCAGACATCCGCGAATCCTGGAGCAGGAGCGGCCGCGGCAGCACGAAGTAGCGCATGAGCAGCGGAGCATTCCTGATGTTCGGATTGGGGCGAATCGGGAGCCGCTCATCCAGATCAATGTTGAAGTCCTCCCCGATCAGCTCCTCCGTCTGCTCCTGCGCCTCCGAGGTGTCGTACATGATGTGGAGCGCGAACTGGTCGGGCCGCTCCGGGTAGATGCCGTAGCAGGCGAATCCGCCCCCAAGCCCGTTCGACCGATCGTGCAGGATCGAGATCGAAGACCGGATCGCCCTGCCGTCAACCCGCTCCCCGGTCAGGCTCATCATCCCGCTGAGCCCACACCCCGATACCATCCGCCTCCCGCGGTCAGACTGGCTCACGATCGCTTCCTCCGTTCGGCAGGAGCTTGCTCCTGCCCACCGTTGTCGTTCCGGCCGTTCCATCAGTGTTCATCCGCGTTCATCTGTGGAGGCCGGTCGTTCCCTCCCCCCAGCAGCTCCCTCAGTTCCTCCGCCGCCACCTTCGGCGCGGTTGGCAGGCCCAATCGCTTCCGCTGTGCTGCCGATGGCTGCGTAAGCGTTCCCGTCTCCCGGAACGCACGCATCCCCTCAACCGCCGCCGCCGGTGCCGCGCCCATCTCTATCGCCAAGGTCTTCGCCTGGCGCAGTATCGTCATCTGGTCGTACTTGTTGGGGCACAGCTCCGCACAGGTGTAGCACTCGACGCACTTCCACAGCTCCGGCGAGTGCAGCACCGACTCTACCTCTCCTGCCGCCAGCGCCCGCACCAGCGCGTTCGGGTCATAGGTCGGATCGGCCCGCGCGATCGGGCAATCGTCAACACATGCTCCGCACTCCGCGCAGGCCCTCAGTAGTGCGAGATCCCAGTGACGCCGGACAAGGTCGAGCGCCTCCCGCCGGCCCTCCAGTCGATCGAGGAACGGCCCCACATCCACCCGATGCCGCTCCAGCCCAAGCTCCTCGGGTTTCAGGCCAAGCGCGAGCCCGAGCAGCTCCAGGTAGTAGAAGACCGGAAGATGAATCTGCTCTCCCGCCCGCTGTAGCAGGAACTGCACGTTGTCATACTGCATCATGCACGACGGACACACCACCGTCATCGCGTCCGCCCCCTCGTCCATCATATCGCGCACTTTACCCCGGCACATCGCCTGCGCCGTCTCCTCCTCACCGGCCCTCAGCAGCAGGTTCCCGCAGCACTCCATCTTCGAGGAGTAGGGGACGCTCTCGGCCCCCAGCGCCTCGACGAGTTCGTCGAGCTTCTTCGGCCGGAACGGATCGTCGAAAAGCAAGGCGCCGCTTGGTCGCACCAGGTGACAGCCGTAGTGCACTGCTATCCGGAGCCCATCCATCGGATAGAGCACCCGGTTCCGCAGCCCGCCCGGCCCGAAGTCCGTGTAGAGTAGATCGAGCACGTGCAGCACGTCCGCGGTGCCGTCGTATCGCCGGCCCACCCGCGCCAGCTCGCAGTTGACCTCCTCGTGCAGCCCCGGATCTGAGATCAACTTCACGTGTGCTTCTTTCAGCGTCGAGAAGCAGCCCGTGCACGGCGTCACGAAGACCCGGCCAGCTTCCTCCGCTACCGCAAGGTTCCGCGCCGCCGTGAGCAGCCAGTCCCGGTAGCTCATGTTGCGGATCATCGTCTTCTCAGGGCAGCAGGTAAGCCCGTCGAGGTCAACCGCATCTACCCCAAGCCGCTCCAGGACCGCCCGGGTTGACTTCTCCATATACGGCAACCGCCCCGGAACGTAGCAGCCCCAGAAGTATGCGTAAGCCGCCATCAGCGCCTCCACCTGGCCGGATCGGCACCCCTGGCACCGCCGCCTCTCCCTCTATACCCCAAAACCGCGCCCTTCTCCTCCTGTCGGCAGTAGGCGGCCTATTGCCTACAGCCGGCTACCGACTATTATACCCCATGGGGGTGGGGATGCGGAGGGTGTTTGGCGGACAACCAACTCGTGTCTACCGCGGGTGACAGAGCGAAGGGCGGCAAGCAAGGCGGGGGGCCACCCCAGTCGAACTCCTCCAGGGTCTGGCGGAAGGGGGTGTCGTGGGGCCGGATGTAACCGCGTGAGGCGCGGCCGGAGCAGGATTGCAGGGAGGGCGGAAGATGCCGTCGCGGATTCGTAGCTACCTAGCCAGCCCGGTGGCTCTGTTCGTAGCTGTGTCGTTTGTCGTCTTCGCGGCGTGGCAGGGCTTGAACCACATCTACCTGATGCACCTGCCGATGTTCACCTATCACGCTGTTTCTCTGGTGGTGGAGACGATCGGGGCCGGTGTCGTGGCGTTCTTCGTGCTCCGCGAACTGGCGCGCAAGAATGGGCAACTGGAGGAGCTCGACCGGGAGAAGAACATGCTGGTGGACGCGCTCGTGCATGATCTGCGCCAACCTCTTACCGCAGTGATCGCGGGCGTTGATAGCGCGGAGATGGATCCGGCGCTGCCGGAGGAGACGAGGAAGGTGTTGGAGATCGCGCGCTATGGCGGGGCGCAACTCCTGGGAATGGTGAGCGACCTGCTCGATGTCACGCGCCTGGAGGCGGGGCACCCGCTGGCGCAGCTCCAACTCGTCAAGCCACATGAGTTCATCTCTGCAGGAATCCAGCCGCTGATCCCGCTGGTCCGCGAGGCGGGAATCGAGCTGGTGGTAGATGCCCCGGAGGAGCTGCCGCTGGTGAGCGGCGACGGCACGCGCCTCGGTCGGGTGATGATGAACCTCGTGGGGAATGCGCTGAAGTTCACGCCGACCGGAGGTCGGGTGAGTGTCAGCGCCCGCGCCGACGCGACGCGGAACCAACTGGTGGTGACAGTCACCGATAACGGCCAAGGGATCCCGAAGGAGCAGCACAAGAAGATCTTCGACAAGTTCGCGATGGCGGGCGAGCGCCGGGCCGGCGCCCGCAGCTCGACCGGGCTGGGTCTGACGTTCTGCAAGATGGTGGTGGAAGCGCACGGCGGCCGCATCTGGGTGGAGAGCAATCCGGGGGATGGGGCGAAGTTCACGTTCACGCTGCCAACTAAGCGGGGGTAGCGCCTTGGGCGCGAAGGCGGCTCGATGGGGGCAAGGTCGCACGATTGCGGCCGCCCATGCACAATTTGATCGCGGGAAGGCGGAGCTGATCCGAACGGCTCCGCGAAAGGGGGTTACACGATGAAACAAGGGGAAGTCTGTTGGTCAGGGGCCGTGGACCCCGTAGCGTCCGCCGTATCCTCAGCGGAGGCGAGAACTCGGGCGAAGACGGCGTCCCTCCCGACCCGCCTGATGACTGCCGTATGTCTGGCTCTCGCCCTGTTCTACTGCTCCATCGCCCGCGCTGACGAGACCGGCGCGTCGGACGCGCTGTTCCCTGTGCAACAGGGGGGGAAGTGGGGATACATTGACCAGACAGGAAAGGTCGTCGTCACGCCCACTTTCGCCGCCGCCGCGTTGTTCTCCGAAGGGCTCGGGGCAGTGCGCGTCGGCGACAAGTGGGGCTACGTTGACGCCTCGGGCACCATCGTCATCCAACCGCGGTTCGATGAATGTGGGAGCTTCTCCGACGGGCTCGTCCAGGTCCACATCGGGGACAAGTGGGCATATGCCGACCGCACCGGGAAGCTGGCGATCGAGGGGGATTTCAGCGAGACCTCTGACTTCACTGAGGGGTTGGCGCCTGTTGGCCGCTACAAGATGGCCGGTGGGGCGCCCAGCATCGAGCTCTGGTACATAGACAAACAGGGGAAGCGGGCGTTCGCCGCCACCTACAGCGGTCTGAGGAACTTCTACCAAGGACTCGCAGCCGTGTTCGTCACCTCGGGAACCGGCGAGAACTTCAAGTTCGGGGCCGGCTTCATAGATAAGACCGGTCGCATGGTGATACCGCCGCGGTTCGAGGAGGTCACCGGTTTCAATGAAGGGCTGGCGACGGTGAGCCTTGGAGGGAAGTGGGGCGCCATTGATCAGACTGGCAAGATGATCATCGAACCCCGATACGATGCCGCCGGCCAGTTCGCCGACGGCCTTGCGGCCGTGCAGACCGGCGGGGGCGAAGCAGGCAAGTGGGGCTTCATGGACAGGATAGGGACCATCGTTATCCAACCTCAGTTCGATTCGGCGGCGGGGTTTACCGAGGGGCTGGCCGCGGTCAAGATGGGCGGGAAGTACGGCTTTGTGGACAAAACAGGCAAGGTGGTGATCGCCTGCCAGTTCGACGACTGCGGCAGCTTCGGCGACGGCCTTGCGGCTGTGATGGTCGGAGGCAAGATCGGCTACATTGACCACACCGGCAAGTACGTGTGGGAGCCGCGGGAGTAGCACTGTGGTTGCGCGGGGACTTGGCCGGCGGGTCCGCAGTTTGGTGACCTGCGCCACTTCACTTCCTAAGAGCGCCTAACAGAACCCTCTGTCGCGTCCCGGAAAGAGCCTCCAGGGCGCTCTGCTCCGTTTCCGCAGAGGTTCTGGTAGAGGCTCTAAGGTCGCCAGCTCGTGCTTCGCAGGGAAGAGGCGCGGCTGCCGCGCAGAGCAGCAAAGCGACTGAGGCTGCGTGGACCGCGGAAGTCGGGAGAGAGGGACCCTACTTCGCGCTTGCTCCTGGCGGAGCCGCGGCTTCGTAGGGCGAGCAGGAACGGCCTGGGCAGGAGGGGGGATCGGGGGCAACGAAGGGCCGGGGTGGAGGTAGAGCAGGTGGATAGGTTGACTGAGCTGGTGCGGAAGGCGGCGCTGGGGGCGGGGGCGGATCTGGTCGGGGTGGCGCCGGTGTCGCGGTTCGATAGCGCGCCGCCGGAGTATCACCCGCGCACGATCTTCCCGCAGACGAAGAGCGTGTTGGCGGTGGCGGTGAGACAGCCGCGGGGGACTCTGAAGACGGCGGAGGAGGGGACGTACTTCCAGGCATACACCGCGGATGCGTACTGGTATCTGAACGAGGTGGTCGCGCCGCAGGTGCTGAGGGCGGCAGTGCTGGCGCTAGAGGAGGAAGGGTACACCGGTGTCCCGGTACACAATCCGTTCATGCCGCACGTGGGACGACAGCTTCGCGAGGATCAGCCGTGGGGGCCGGATGGGATGGTGTCGCTGAGGCTGGTGGGGGTGGCGGCGGGGCTGGGAGAGCTGGGGCACAGCAAGGTCTTGCTCACCCCACAGTTCGGGCCGAGGCAGCGGGTGTTCGCGGTGTTCACCGATGCGGAACTCGAGCCGACTCCGCTGTTCACGGGGAGCGTCTGCGACGGGTGCTTGGCTTGCGCGCGGGAATGCGAGGCGGGGGCGATAGGGGAGGAGCGCAGCGTTCGACTGAAGATCGAGGGCCAGGAGTACGCCCACGCGCCGTTTGACGATGCCGCATGTGTCAAGGTCCACGCGGGACTGGAGCCGCCGTATTCGCCTTTCTGGAAGGGCGATGAGCCGGAGGGCAAGAAGCCGGGGTATCACGACTTCCTGACCTACCGGTTCCGGCACCTGTCGGTGTGCGTGGGGCGAGCGTGTCTTCGGGCGTGCCTGGATCATCTTGAGAAGGCGGGGAGGATCGAGGCGACGTTCAAGACGCCGTTGATCGAGCGCGAGCGATACCGGTTCAGTGATCGTGGGTCGGGGAGGAAGGTGTAGGGGAGAAGAAGCTCACCGCTAAGTCGCCCATTCGACAGGCTCAGGGCAGGCAAAGGACGCAGAGAACGAGAGGAACAGGGGACGGCCGATTGGCCGCCCCCTGTGTGTATGATCGGCTCCTCACCCCCGCCCCCTCTCCAAGTTTGGGGAGGGAAGATGGTGGGTGGTAGCTACTGATAGGCTTCGGTGGGCCAGCTATAGGCGAACCTGAGGTAGAGGGTTGCGTCAATGTTACCCAGGCCGATGGGATCGCCGTTGGTGAGGCCGGCCTCGAAGGTGGTGCTGCTGCCGAACGGTTTTCTGACTGCGACGGAGAAGACGGAGTCGCTTTCGAGGTCGCTGTCCTTGAACCGGTACTCGGCGAGCATTTCGAGGTTGCGGCTGCCGAAGACCTGAAGGCCGAGGAATGGGCGTATCATGCTATCGGCGCCGACCTCTTCTGCATCCACTCTCAGGTACATGAGGCCGGCGGTGCCGATGATGCGGGTGCCCACGTCGTCGGTGCCCCAGACCCATTCGCCGGTGTACTCGGGGAGGATCTGCTTGCTGGCGACGATGTAGGCGCGGAGGGTTTCGACATCGCCTCCGACCGCGCCCTCACCTTCCTCATACATGCTGAACGCGCCCATGCCGACGCCGTTGGCCCAGCGGCCGAGGCTAGCGCCGACGGAGATCTTGGCGCCTCCGAGGAGGGCCATTCGAGGGAACAGGTTCTCGCTGAGCTGGTACTTGCCGCCGTACTCCCAGAGGTCGGAGTCGCTGCCGTCAGTGACGCGCTGATATGCAACCCAGAGTTCCGCATCATCAGCGACGCCCTTCATCAGGCTGAGCGCCCAGACTGAGACATCGGCGGGTTCGTACATGGTGTTTACATCAAACGAACGGTGACCCACGGTGACCTGCCACTCAGTGGTGGGTGCGATCTCGGCGGTCGGCAGCATGACCAGGCCGGTGGGTCCTGCGAGCGAGGGCACGGCGGAGGCCGAGGCGGCCCCTACCGCGAGCAGTGCCGCGGACAGCAGCACAGGCAGCCACAATTTCATGCGCGTCTCCTTCCCTTGATTTCCGATCACGAATCGAAGTGTCCCTGCGAGTGCCAACGCGCGGAGGGTTTTCGCGCGAGCACGCCTCTGCGGCCGAGATCTTCTGTCCTGGTCACCACCTCCTCTTCGCCCTGCCCGCCCCATGCGCCGGGGTCCATTGTACCATCTCTTCGGGGAGAGGCAAGAGGGCGGGAGGCGATGAGGAATGGCTTTAGGGTGCCGGTTGCTGTCGCGGTTCCTCTGTGCGGCTCGATGAACCTAACCCCATGCGTCCTGGGCTCCTCACCTCTCTTGCGATCGCCCCCTTTCCGCCGGAGGCGGACGAGTCCGCACGCGGAGAGGGGGAAGGGGGCGAGGCCTGCGGGGAGGGCGGGAGCGCAGCGCCGGACCTGCCTGCAGCAGGATGCCACACCCGAGGCAAGAGGTTCGCTCGGTACACCGAAGACGCGACCGAGGGACGGCATCGGCCGTCCCTCGGTGAGAACGAGGCTGCGGTTGACGTCACCGCAGCCGAGTTGACAGAGCCGTGGCTAGTAGGCCTTCATCGGGAAGGTGTAGCCCACGCGCACGAAGATGTCCTGGTCGTCCAGGCCGATGCCGGCGGGGCCGGCATTGGTGGTGCCGATCTGTGCCTCGAT
>Ga0315275_10001367_pt1 | contig 21403 bp, 19 predicted proteins | sample YL17G03_0_MG_FD_205557 | JGI IMG/M metagenome (GOLD analysis project Ga0315275, IMG submission 205557) | Sediment microbial communities from Yellowstone Lake, YNP, Wyoming, USA - YL17G03_0 | ecosystem: Environmental > Aquatic > Freshwater > Lake > Sediment | place: USA: Wyoming | collected...
CTTATTTCCCACTTGATTTCATCAAAGGGATGCACCCTCGGCGTGGAAAAAATCTGATTTATTTTAAGCCCTTTTATTTTTTTTCCTCTTGGGCTTTGCCATTCCTTCAGACCGTTTTTACCGTTTCTTTCCATAGAGCCACTTGAGTTGTTTGCCGTGGTCATTTCAGCCTCCCTGCAAAAATAAGCCTCCTTGCAGTCAAATATACAATATGTTGTAAATACTGAGGGTCAACCCCCAATATATTGGTGGTTGCTACCATAAAATATACTACTTGGCGGCAGGTATTTAATCAATTAAAAATCTAAAAAAATTCCCAAAATTTCATAAGTCTTGGCCTTTTATAGACCTGCGAAAAAATTTTTATAGGATTTTTTATGGCTGTATGCCTGTTAAGTTCGTTATGGCATTTTTTTGAGATTTTCCCATTGTACAACCCATTTGCCGTCGTCGGGAAAACCGGGAGCGTTATTATCCGGACAGCCATCCCAGCCTGCGGCCATCATTGCCACGGCTGTCAGTAGCCCACCGTTGCCGGGCAGATAGCAGGGCAAATCCTGACTTTGATAGTTATGGCCGTTTGGCAGATAAGTGTTTTTCTGGACATCCAGCAGAAGCGACTGAATCGCCAAATCGCCACGTTTCAGCCGGGCCGCTGTCATTGCCATCATCGGGTAATCCCAGCCCCACGTATCATCCCATTGCCAATGAGCCAAAACATACTCCAGCGTTTTTTCCATTATCCTTTTGTCTAATTGTGGACTTTCCGGAATAATACCAAATGCTCCCAGCATACACGGATGGCCGCCATCAACAACCGGGACCATTTCCTGTTCAACATACACGCCATTTTTTATAGGCCAGGGCGCAAGCTGATTGGCAATACTTTCCCATTTCGGCTCAGTCGGCATTCCCAGCCGTTTTCGCCATTCATTGGCTTTGAGCAATCCCCATCGCCAGTAAGCCAGCTCAAAGGCAGGATTTTTATTTTGTTCGTATGTGCTCGCATTGAATTCACGCGCCGAAATCATCAGCGGCCCGAGTTCAAAACATTTCCGACTGTCGTTCCAGCTCGCATAAGACGCCATAAATCCTGCTGTCTGGAATACTATATCCTTATATTTATCAAGGACTTGTGATGAGGGATCGTCTCGATATAATAACTCTGCATAATAAATAGGATGCGGCTGCTGCCAGATTAAAAGCGGGCCAATGGTTGAAGGGGAGTCCAGACCTTCCGGGCCAACCATTTTTGGCCAGCGAGCGCCTTTGTAGCCTTGGCTTTGGCGATTTGACGAGCAACAGGAAGGATTTTCTTATACCATTCAAGGCTGGGCGCCAGCAGTTCCATCCTGTTCCATAACGCAAAATGCACACTGTGCCACCAGTGCATCTCAAGGTGGAATTTGCCGAACCAGCTTGTGCAGGTCAGTCCGGTTTCCTGCGGCGGGTATTTCTGCACTGATTGAATTGCTGTCAGATATTGCGAAAGCACAATCCGCCTTTCTAATTCTTTCCATCGCGGGTCGCTGCTTTGTGACAAATCAATCGCTCCACCAGTTGTCCAGAAATGTTTCCAATGTTCTATACTTTTTTGAGCAGTTGAATTGAAATCTATAATTGATTTATCTTTTGTTTTTTCGGCAAATGTAATACTGCAATCCCACCTCTTTTCATCTGTAGAAGGTTTTAAAATGTAATGATGTTTTTGCTTTTCTTCTATCTGTGTACCGGCAGAAAATTGTACTTTGCAGTTATAGACGAGAGAATCCATATTGTGCAGGATTTGAACCTGTGTATCAGATAATTGTTTTAGTTTAGTGCTGTGTTTTTGGGGAACAGTCCAGTCTGCCGGGTCTTTGCCCCATTTGCCGGATGGGTAAGGAAAGGCGATTTCAACCGCCAGCCGGTTTTCTGTAATTAAGTCCGATTGCACTTCAAAAGCGATATTATCAAGTTTTGGATGACAAACAGTTTTAACCAGTACTTTTTCCCCCTCAAACTCAAAAGAGCTTGTCAGCAGTCCCGTCCACAAATCCAGTTCCTGATGAATATTGGTTATGTCGTTGGCATTTGCCACCGAACCATCGGCTTTTTTCAGAAAAAAAGCGATTTTCGCCAGGCTGGTTTGATGCGGATTAGCCCTGAGCCAACTTGCCGCCTCACACTTTTGATTTATGTTGTATGGTACTTTTCTACCACCGGTTTGTACGTCGACAAAGGTATCTGCCTGCTTATAACCTTGTGGATTTGGAAAACTGTGCCAGCCCCACTCGGCCATCGTAGTCAGCGGTATCCCATTCTGATATGCATCCGGGAAAGTCTGAAGTCCCGTCACATCTGCGGTAAAAGTGAACCGCCCATTGCCGAGCGACAGCGGCGAGAGAGCATCTACTTTTGTAATAATGATTTTATGGCGTTCAACAAGAGCCTGACGGTCAATAGCCTGCGCAGTATTTCCTGCCATAAAAAAAATCGCCGCCAATATAATAAGAAGAATTCTGTTATAGTTCTTTATAATAAACTGATTATAAAGAAAAACCTTCAATTAACAAGTCTGCGCACAAATTGATATTACAACAAATATCAAGTACAATAAAGGTATGACTGATAAGTTTGAGAATATACGCCGGGACATTCGTACATTTCCGACCGGCCCCGGTCTGTATTTTATGAAAGGTTCTAAAGGTACAGTTCTTTATATTGGCAAGGCCGGCAATCTTCGTTCGCGGGTTGCCAGTTATTTTCAACCTGCTGCGGATATAGTTTCTTCTCGCGGCCCATGGATTGCCGAGATGCTTACTAAAGTCAAAACAGTTGATTTTCTTGAAACCGACAGTGAGGTTGATGCAGTTTTGCAGGAAGCCCGGCTGATAAAGGATATTCGCCCGCCTTATAATATGGAGCTTACGGATGACAAAACTTTTCCATATCTTGAAATAACAATACGCGACGAGTATCCTGGCATTTATGCCACTCGCAGGCCAAGAGCCGGTAGTCGGTTGTTCGGCCCGTTTGCGAATGCAGGCGATTTGCGTTCCGCGATTGTAGTTCTACAGAAGATATTTAAGTTTCGTACCTGCGGGCTTGATATAAAAGAGTCAGACGACAAGCGTCATTTTTTCAGGCCATGTATCCTTTACAGTATAAAGCAATGCACGGCGCCTTGCGCTGATTACATAAGCAAAACTGATTACAGGAAAATCATTAGTGATTTGATTAAATTTCTCAATTCAAAGAGAACTGTAGTTTTAAAACAATTAAAAAAGCAGATGGACGAGGCGGCAGGGCGTCTTGATTATGAAAAAGCTGCAATGTATCGCGACAGAATCCGCTTAATTGAGAATCTCGACAAAAGAGGCAGTGTCGCGGAAGATGTTCAGCCTGAAGTTTTTGCAGTTGAACCTACGGAGGCTCTTGAAAAACTACAGAAGCTCCTCGATAGTCCAAATCCCGTTCGCATAATAGAAGGTTTCGATATTGCTCATATCAGCGGCTCAGAAACGGTCGGGGCGTTAGTAAGATTTATTGACGGGAGGCCGTTTAAGGCAGGCTATCGGCGGTACAAAATCAAAACTGTCAGCGGAATAGATGATTATGCCTGCCTGAAGGAGGTTTTAGTCAGGCGTTTCCGTCACGCTGCAGCCGGTGAGGAGCTTTGGCCTGACTTGACTTTAGTTGACGGCGGCATTGGCCAGCTTCACGCTGCACAGGATGCCTTTAAGGAATTAAATGTCGCTGAGCCGAAACTTGTCGCGCTGGCCAAACGTGAAGAGATAATTTATATTGCCGGCAAAGATGAGCCTTTAAAACTGCCTGCGACAAATCCTGCAAAAAAGCTTTTGCAGTATGTCCGCGATGAAGCACACCGATTTGCCCAGCATTATCATCATATTCTGAGAGGTAAAAAGATGCTTAATAAGTCATAACTTAAGGAGAAAATTATGTCAGTCAAAACTCATATTAAGTCTATGCTGATTGTCAGTCTTTTGGTATTTTCCATCGGGGGATTATTGCTGCACACTCGAATTCATCCTGTCAAAACCAATTATTCAAACCTTGTTCCGCTTGTTTGCGGTATTCTGAGTACTCTGGTTGTGCCCCTTCTTTTTTGTTTCAGGAAAACGATTGCTTATGGCTATGTTTTAAACGGATTCCTGGTCATTATAGGCACTATCACAATGGGCCATTTTTCGATTGCTCACTGGCCCAATCCGATAACAGCGCAGGCGGTTCTTTTGAACACACTTCTGGCTGATATATTAATTTTGTGGGGTAAATTTTTTATCGGAAAATCTCTCTTCGATTTGGAATTCCTCGGCTATGACACAGCCAAAGAGAAAAAAGGCAAAACTTTTCGTTATCCCAATATGGGATGGTGGCTTGTGCATCTGGTTACTGTAAGTGTTGTATATTACATTGGTTATATGTTGTGGAGGTAAATATGGGTCAGTTTAAACTGTTCACATTAAACTGGTGGATACTTCACATTTTGGCGATAATGTTTTTCCTCTACCTCGGCCATTCTGTTCACTTTTGATTTGCTTACTGTACTTATGCGGCTTAACGAATGAGCCAGGAGCCGATGCGCAGGAGGAGTTTTTTGCCAAAGCCTTTAACTACATAGGACGTTGCCTTCATTGTCCCCCGGATAATCTGATAAACATATTTTTCGTTGCCTGAAAAATGCGGAGCAGATGAAATATTTCTTGTTTCATCAAAGTGGTACTCGTATCCTTTTATTATAGTTACAGGAATTCCCGCATCCGTCTGGCCGAACAGCAGGGCAGATGCGGCGGTAAGCTCAAGGCCTACAAGGTCGGCGCCACCGAATTTTTGTTTGCCGAATTTGTCTTTTTTGCCGAACACTAACGGACAGGGATTTATACCTGACGAACCGACAGGGGTATCAATTGTGCCATAAGGAACCAATTCCGTATCCGCCAGTATGACGGCGATATTTTTACCTGTAATTTTTTGTATCTCTTTTCTGATTTTGGCTGCTTCGTTGTCCGGATTGTCCGGAAACAGACTGACGATTCCTTCCGGATGGTTTGAGCCGTCGATTCCCGCATCGCAGGTATGGATGTGGCCGGTCGGACCTTTTGTTATGAAAAGACACTTTTCGTTATCGCAGAGTCTTCGGCTGGTTTTGGCATCTCCTGATGTGGCGGCAATATAGTCGGTTATTACTCCGCCAAGGGGCATTACCGCGATAATCTTGTGTCCCGCGTCGAGAATCATCTGGACCCAGAGCGGGTCTTTGCCGGTCTTTTTGGAAAGCTTCAGTGCTTTTTCGCCTACTTTTACATCTGATTTTTTTCTTGTTAGTCCCAGCGCTTTTGAAATAATTTTACTTGTCAAAACAAGAATGTCTTTTTCGTTTATTCCGATATTTTCTTTTTTGGCGCAATCGCAGATAATCTGTGCAAGGTTGTCGCCGGCCTGGATTTCCGGAACGGTCTGCAAACCTATGAGTTCGATCTTTTTCATATTGCTATTTTGTAAAACCTGTTAAAGAAATATCAGTATTGAAACGTTTTTTCTCTTTATAATTATTTTTGAGCCAATTGTAAAGATTTTTCATTTGTTGTGAAGATTTTATTTTTCCTTTTTTTGCAAGGTTTTCAGCCGAGGCGTATATGATGACCTCGTCAGCCAGTTTTTGTTTCAAGAACGAGGTTATGACCTTTTCTCCGCCTTCGACAAGAACCTGCGGAATGTTTCTTTTGCCAAGTTCGGCAAGCACGGTTTTGAGATTTATTCGGCCTTTATATTTTTTGACTTTTATAATTTCAACGCCTTTTTGTTTTATTTTTGCTTTGCCGGTTGTCATAAAAATACAGACCGGTATTTTTTTTGCTGTTTTGATTAAATTACAGTTTATTGGGATTCTTAACTGACTATCGAGAATGACTCTTAATGGCTGGTTTTCTTTGTGAGGTCTTGCCGTAAGCATTGGGTTATCGGAAAGGATTGTATTTATGCCGACGAGGATTGCCTGAACTTTTCTTCGCAGGTTATGAACGTCTTTCCTGCTTTTTGAATTAGTAATCCATCGTTTTTTATCATTTCGAGCTAAAAATCCGTCTTTGCTTTGTGCCCATTTTACTATTACCCATGGTTTATTTGTTCTGGCAAACTTGAAGAAGGGGGCATTTAAAATTTCAGCCTCGTTTTTACACATACCGGTTATGACTTTTATGCCTGCCTTTTTGAGGATTTTAAAGCCTTTGCCGTTGACTTTTTTGGTTGGGTCTTTGGCTGCTGCGACAACTTTTTTTATACCTGCTTTGATAATAGCATTTGTGCAGGGTGGTGTTTTTCCGTAATGGCAGCAGGGTTCGAGAGTTACGTACATTGTTGCGCCGGCAGGTGACTGTTTGCAGTTTTTTAGTGCGTTTATTTCTGCGTGAGGCCCGCCGAATCTTTGGTGGAAGCCCTTACCGATGATTTTATCATCTTTGACAATAAAACATCCGACAGCAGGATTCGGCTCGACATTTCCTAGACCTTTTTCAGCCAGCGTAAGAGCCAGTTTCATATATTTGATGTCTCTGTTCACTATTATTTGCCAATCATTTTAAGAAACTGCTGTTCATTAATGATTTCTATGCCGAGCTGGTTTGCTTTATCTATTTTACTGCCAGGCTCTGAGCCTGCGAGGACATAATCAGTATTTTTGCTGACGCTTGACGAGACTTTCCCGCCATTTTCCTTTATGATTTGTTCAATTTGCGACCTGCTGAGGTTTTCAAGCGTGCCTGTAACGACAAAAGTTTTGCCTGCCAGTTTATCGCTATGTTTTGTTTGTTTGTGTTTTGGATTTATGCCTGCCGCAATAAGTTTATCGATAATTTTGAGATTAACGCTGTCGTGGAAATATTCATAAATGCTCTTTGCCAGGACCGGCCCAATTTGGTCGATTTCGCTTAGTTCTTCAATGGTTGCTTTTTTTAATGAATCTATAGAACCAAAATGCTCGGCAAGTATTTCAGAGTTTTGACTGCCGACGTGCCGGATACCCAAAGCTGAGATAAGTCTGCCTAATGTCCGTGATTTGCTTTTTTCAATTCCATCTATGACGTTTTGTGCGCTTTTTTCCGCCATTCTTTCAAATTCGGCAAGCGTTTTTACATCGAGCTTGTACAAACCCGCAAAATCTTTCACAAGGCCACCGTCAACGAGCTGTTCGATAAGTGCCGGGCCGAGATTTTCGATGTCCATCTGGTCGCGACCTGCAAAATATAGCAGTTTTTCCTTCAGTTGTGCGGAGCAGTTTGGGCTTGTACATCTTATATAAACGCCGTCCGGGTCTTTTTCCACTTTTGAGCCACAGATGAGACATTTAACAGGAGGCTTAAATGGTTTTGCGCCGGCAGGTCTGAATTCTTTTTTTACTTCGATAACCTGCGGGATGATTTCGCCTGCCTTTTCGATAATTACCGTATCGCCGATGCGGACATCGAGCCGGTCGATTTCGTCGAAGTTATGCAGAGAAGCCCTTTTTACGGTTGTGCCGGCAAGAAGTACCGGCTGGAGGTTTGCCACAGGCGTAAGGTTTCCTGTTTTCCCGACCTGCACATCTATAGACAAAACTTTTGTCTGTGCCTGCTCGGCGGCATATTTATATGACATACACCATCTTGGCGCCCTGCCGGTAGCGCCGAGTATATCATGCTGGTCAAAACGGTCAACTTTGATAACCATTCCGTCAATCTGGTAGGGCAGTTCAAGTCGTTTTTTCTCCCATTGGTTGCATATTTCAATCACCTCATTGATATCAACCGCTTTTTTTATATTCGGATTGACAGGTAGTCCGATTTTTTTGAATTTTTCAAGGCTTTCATAATGTGTTTTTGCAAAAGGTTTGCTTGTTTCGCCCAGTGCGTACGCGAAGAATGAAAGTTTTCTTTGGGCTGTGATTTTTGCGTCGAGCAGTTTAAGCGAACCTGCCGCTGCGTTTCGCGGGTTTGCAAAAAGCGGCAGTTCCTGCTGCTCTCTTTCCTCGTTGAGTTTTTCAAATGCCTTTTTCGGCATATATACTTCGCCTCTGGTCTCCAGTACATCGGGCACATCGTCTTGAAGCGACAGCGGTATGGCTCTTATTGTTCTTATATTATTTGTAACATCGTCTCCTTTTTCGCCGTCGCCTCTTGTAGCCCCCAGTGCAAGTATGCCTTTTTCATATCGCAGGCTCACAGCGAGACCGTCGATTTTAAGCTCCACAACGTAGCTGTAATTTTTTGTTCCCAGCCCTTTTTCGACTCTCTGGTCGAAGTCCTGCAGTTCCTCATCGCTGTATGTATTGTCAATGCTCAGCATTGAAATGGCGTGTTTTACCTGTGCGAAGCCCTCTATTGGTCTGTCGCTGATTCTCTGTGTGGGCGAGTCCGGCGTTATAAGCTGGGGGTGTTGCTGTTCAAGCTTTTTAAGCTCGCTGGATAACCGGTCGTATTCCTGGTCGGGTATTTGCGGCTGATTAAGGACGTAGTAGAGGTAATCATGTTTTCTGATTTGTTCTCGCAGCGACTTGATTTTTTGTTCAATGGCCGATTTCATAACAGATAATGTTACGTTGTGGAAGGTTTTTTTGCAAGTTATGGCGTAATCCACATCAGTTTGGCAGCGGTGATTTTGAAGCCCTTTTTCTCAAATCGCCCGATAATTTCTCCCAAAGTCTTCTGTTTACCGCATCCGGCTTGATGATTATCAATGTTCGCTCAGCCATCAGGGTTTTAAAAATCCTTCAATAAACTCAAGACTATGTTCCTGCCGGCACAAGATATATCTCGACGCGTCTATTCTTTGGATTTCCTTTTTTGCCTGCTTCGTTAGCTTCAAACGGCCTGTATTCTCCGAAGCCCCTGACGCTGATTCGTGTCGGTTTTACGCCGTTTGTTTCCATCAGTTTTTCCACTGAGATAGCCCTGTGTGCGGACAGATGCCAGTTTGTCGGATGCTGGCTCATTGTTTCGGATTTTCTGATTGGCATATCATCGGTGTGGCCTGCGATAGTTATATCGAAACCTTCAGCGTCTTTGGAATTGACTATTTCACAAAGTTTTTTAATAGGTTCCGCGGCCTGGGGAGCGACGACGTCACTTCCTTTTTCGAAGAGCAGGTCGCTTTTAAATTTAACCATGCCGCTTGCCTCATCGAAGGTAATCATATCGCTGTTTGCGGCGGCGAATTTTTCAAGCGCGCTCGCCAGTTCAGGCGGCAGGATGGCCCCGCCTCTGACAAGTTCGGCCTGCATTCTGGCTATAAGAGCGGTTTTCTTGTCGATATCGCTCTGGAGCGCTTCGATTTTTTTGTTCAGAGCATCAACATCGGCAGTGCCGGCCTCCTGTGCTTCGGCAAGCTGTTTTTCAGTTTGTGTGAGTTTTAATTTTGTTACGTTTAGCTGGCTTTCGAGATCGTCTATTCTCTGCTGCTGGCTGCGGTTTCGCAGTTTTAAATCGTCGTATTTTTCCTGTGAGATGCATCCGCTCATAATAAGCGAGGCTGTTAAGAGAACGACACACGTAAAAGTAAATCTGGAGACCTGCATTTTTAAGTCCTTTCCTGACAAGAAAAAAATCCCTTATTTGGTAAAAACAATCAAATATGAATCTATCTCTGCACAACAGTAAAAGCCAGAGAAAAATAACCAAAATTGTTTGATTTTATTCTTCACTTGGCGGGCGTTTCTTTTTCTTTTTTAGCTTTTTTCTCTTTTTTAACCTTTGGGGGTTTCGGCTGTTTGGTTTTTGGCGGTTTTGTGCCGCCTCGGCCTGTTGATATAAATGAGCCGATAAGTACGATGAAGATAACCAGTCCTGCTACTCCGCCGGCCACATACCAGATAATTGGTTCTATTGTAGACAGTATCTTCAGGTCTAATATAGGCTTATATCCTGAGGCAATCACGATGGTGGTATAAACCAGTACCAGCAGCGGCACAAAAAGCGTTATTCCAAAAATGTTACTGGCAGCATCAGGCGGTAGTTCTGCGATGAGTACTACGGCGCCCGCCGGTGCGGTTGCAGTTTCAGCCATTACGGCCTGTTCTGTCGGCTGAGCTTCAGCTTGTTCGAAGATTTTTTCAGCTTCCTGGGCTACAGCGGCACCTGGTGCAGCCGGAGCGGCAGGACTTTCAGGGTATATATCGTCAAGCACAGCTCCGAGTGAGGTGTCGTCAGCCTGAAGGGACAGGTCCAGCAGTCCGGAGCCGCTTCCGCTGACGCCTTCAAGGTTTACATCTTCATCAAGCCTGGCCATACTCATTTCATCCTTGCCTTTTCCATCCAGCGATTTCGGCCCTTTTTCGACAAGTTTTGTCTCGCCGCTGGTGTCCTCGCTTATCTTGAATTCAGTGTCTGATTCGCCCAGTACATTGATGGAATCGCTGCTTAGCGAAATTTTAGTATCTTCGTCCGTTGTTTTCTGTTTTTCCGGCGGTTCTGCGAATATATCGGTGCTTGCGGCATCAGGGGCGGTTTCCTGCTGTGGCGGCTGGCTGGTTTTTGTATCTGCCTTTGCAATTGCCTCGAGGCCTGATTTTTCAGGTTTGTCCAAAACTTCATCGGCCAGAAGTTCGCCGGTCTCATCGAGTTTGAATTTTGACTCGTTTTTGCCGTCATCCTTGCTCATCAGCACGTCGAGTTCTTCCGGAGCGAGAGATACTTCGCCTGTTTCATCGATAGACAACTGCAGTGAGTCGTCGAGTACGGCAGTGTCTCCTTTGGGTGTGGCCCCGAGTGCTTCTACGTCTTCAACCTTGTAAAGCTGCTTTGCACCATCTCTGAATTCCCTGAGTTTTCCTTCTCTGACCAGGGCTTTAATTTCAGTCTCGGTTTTGGCGAGCTTTTCTATAACTTCCTGTAATGTGTAAAACATTCCGGGCATTGTATATTCCTGAATGAATAAGGTTGTTGTTATCCAAGTCTAAACTATTTAGATTAACACAATCATAACTACGATACAATGTTATTCAAGTTCTTTATGGCATATATCTCGTATCTTGCTTTGTGATTAAACTACAAACCATATCTTTTTTATCATCTTTTCGAATAGTTCCATACTCATGCCCATTACGTTTGTTTCGCTGCCATCGATGTGGTCGATGAATTTGTCGCTGCCTTGCTGAATTGCATAAGCGCCGGCCTTGTCTTTCCATGATTTTGATGCGATATGCTCGGCGATTTGGGCTTCGGTTAATTTTCTGGGATAAACGGTTGTTGTGTCGTAATCGACAATTTCGAGACCGATATTTTTTTTGACAATGGCGATAGCGGTAATGACTTTATGCGGTTTGCTGAAAAGTTTTCTTGTTATCTGTTCGGCCTGTTTGGCGTTTTGGGCCTTTCCAATGATTTGGCCGTCAAAGTCGGCGATAGTATCGGCGGCGACGATGAAATTTTGGGGAAATTTTTCAGCTACATCATTTGCCTTTGCAATCGCCGCCGCACAGGCGAACTGAGCCGGCGTTAATCCTTCAGTCTTTATTTTTGATTCGTCGATATTTGAGATAATGATGTCAAATTTATAGCCTGCTCCTGAGAGCAGCTCTTTTCTTCGCGGCGAAGCGGAGGCGAGGATAAAGGAATGTTTGGCAGCCAACATTTTTTCACTAATGACTATTTTGTTTTTACCTGGATGCGATACACGATTTTTCTGCAGAATGCCTGGTATTCAGGCTCGATTTGCTCAATTTCCTGGCCTATATAGATATTGAAAAGTTTTTGAGCTATGTATCTGTTCCAGGCGGCGGTAAGGGGAATATTTCTGTCTGATGCCATTTTAATCTCGTTTTCGTCGAGCGGCCAGGTGCCGTTCAATGCTCCGAGCATCATCTGGTGATAGTTTGAAAGTCTTTTTCCATAATCCTCTTCGCGTAAAAATCTTACAAGTGCATAAGCCTGGGCGTAAAAGGCCATAACGGCCTTGTCGGATTCTTCCCACATTACGACTTCTCCGGGATTCAGGGATATCAGTTCCCGCAGCGGGATAAGCTGGTTATTCTGCAAAGTCAGCTTGAGGGATCCGAGTCTTTGAAGATTTTTTGCGGGGCTGAATACAAACCAGCCTTTTTCAAAATCGCTCTGTTCAAAAAGCTGAGCTATGCCTTCATCAAGCCAACTTGGCAGCCTGTATTTAAAATATTTGTTGCAGAACTGGTGCCATCCTTCATGTCCGAGGACGCTGAAGGTTCTGCTTCTTCCAATATTATATGCCACGCAGACGCCGTTGAGGAAATATGCGCCTTTTTTTATTTTCAGGTATATCGGCCACTGGTCGCCTGTGAATTGTTTTGTGAAATCATCCCATTGCGAACGGTCTTTGAAGAGGTATATGACAAATTTATCCTTGCTTTCTACCGGCTCGGGAAGCTGGTTCTGGTATTGTTTCCATACGGCTTCGACGAAGGCAGGGATTTGTTTGAGCACCAAAGGTTCAAGCATCGTTGTGTGAACGCGATAGTGTTGTGTTTCGATAATCAGGCCGTCGCCGTATGCATTGTCCCATTTTTCGACTTTTTTGACGGCCGGTATTGGAGAGAGGTATTCAATCATACCCTCAATGGTTGATAATGAGGCTGCATAACATTCGTATCCGCCTGCCAGGATTAGTACTGGAAGGGTTATCGCTAAGAATTTTTTTAACATATATTTTATTTTTCCTCTTCTATAATCTCTGCGGTGAACAGATAAACTTCGGTATTTTTGTCTTTCCATGTATCAGGTTTTAGTCCCGCCTTATGACCACAGCAGGATGACAGGAATTCTTCCTTGTTCCAGCCTGTCTCAGTCGCCACTTGCGGCAGAAAGCAGCCGCTCGCAAAACCTTTTTTTATATATATACCGTCAATGCCGAGCCGAAGGTTCAGGGGATTATCGGTTTTTTTCAGAGGCGACAGGACTGATATTTCAATATCGAGTTCGTTTACCTCCTTTGTCGTAATCGGGTTGTGCAGAAATCTCTGGTCGCCAGTTGATGAAGCGACAGCCATATCGCTGACTAATTCTATCAAAGGTTTATCTGAAATGAATTGGCCTATACATCCGCGAAGTTCATCTTTATTTTTTAAAGTTACAAAACATCCACAGTGTGCATTAAGTGCAGGGTCATCTGATGAGCTTTTTGGTGGTTTTTTCCCTGTTACGGCTGCTGTTACGGCATTTCTTGCAACGGACAAAAGTATGTTTTTTTGCTCATCGGTCATATATTATACGGATTCCAAATAGAATTCGTGCCGTTGTCCGCGGGTAAGCGAAGCCGGCATAAATGATTATAAACTACTCGACGCGCGAGTAATAATACCAATTGGTATTATTTGATTAATTTCATCGCTAAAAAGCCGCCAATCAGCAGAAGTGTAAAGACCAGTGTCAGTAAGTTGAAATATTTGTCGATAAACGGCCTCATGCGTTCGCCTTTCCAGCCGAAAAGTCCTGCCACCATAAAGAATCTCGCAGCCCGGCTTAGGGCGGAAGCAATAAGAAATGTAATAAAGTTTATTTTAAAAACACCTGCCGTAATAGTGATTACCTTGTATGGAATAGGTGTAAAACCGGCTATCGCGACAATTTCCCAGTCATACGTAGCATATAAGGCCCCGACCTGAGTAAAGGGCTTAATCCAGACTTCTTTAACTTCGTTTTCATTTAGCAGCCGTTCAGTCCCGTTTTTGTTAATAAAGTCAAGCGGATAAGTCGGAACAACTTTTGTTACCGGCACTACTTTCAGGGAGCTGTGTTTAACGAATCCTTCAAGATTTGTGTTATCCTGTAAAACAATTTTGTCTCGCGAAAAGCCGGGGACATAATTATGAAAAAAGTTGCCTACTCCTGCCCATAAGAAAGTGCCTATGATATAGCCGAATATGCCTCCGCAAACCGAGGCTAACGTGCATAGTGTAGCAAATCGTATCCATTTTTTAGGCGCGCCCAGCGCAAGCGGCGCAAGAAGCACATCAGGCGGAACAGGAAAGAAACTTGATTCGGCAAAGCTGAGGCAAAACAGGGCAACCATACTGTGTTTTGTATGGGCAAAGTGCAAAACCCAGTCATAAAGTCTTTTGTGTATATGCCATTTATTTGTCTTTTTGGTTTCGTTCATTTCACTCATAATTGTTTTCTGACGGCAAAAAAATGAGGGTGTTGGGGCTCGAACCCAAGACCTATGCATTAAAAGTGCATTGCTCTACCAACTGAGCTACACCCTCGCTGGAATAAACTGTCAAATCTCAGGATTTGGCATACTTTACAGGTTGCAGGGGCGTTTTGCAAGAGGATTAAGGTTCAGACGTTAAAGCAGGCAAATAAGGCCCGATAATCCTGCTGGTATTTTGCCGGCTGTTTGTCCGAAAACGGCATATAAAGGTTCTATCTAAAAGCGTTTAACCCGCTGGGCTTCTATGTCGATAATTCTATAAAACGAGTAATATTTTAGGGTTATTTTGATGCTATCGGATTTCCAAACACCAAAACTAAATACCAGGTGTTCGCTGAAAGAATAGGAAATTAAAATGAGATTGAGCAGACAAATTCCGTTTTTAATTTTGTTGGCTGTGGTCTGTATGTTTTTGAGCGGCTGCGGCAAAAAAGCAAAAACGCAAAAAGTTTATCGTGTGGGAATTTTGTCCGTCCTGGATTTTTTTGCCGATACAACAGATGGCTTTAAAGCCAGGATGACTGAGTTAGGCTATGTGAAGGGCAAAAATATCGTTTATGACCTGCATAAAATGGACTTTGACATGGCTTTGTATAAGAGCATCCTCAAGAAATTTGTGGCTGATAAGGTTGACCTGGTTTTTGTGTTTCCAACCGAGGCATCTATGGAGGCCAAGGCGGCTGCTGAGGGGACCGGCATCCCTGTAGTTTTTGCCATTGCCAACATAGAAGGCACTAACCTGGTTGAGAGTGTTCGTCAGCCGGGCGGGAATATCACTGGCGTTCGCTACCCCGGCCCGGACCTTGCGGCCAAACGTTTTGAGATTATGTGTGAGTTAATGCCGCAGGCTAAACGAATATGGATACCTTATCAGCGGGATTATCCTATTGTGGCAAGCCAGTTAGAGGTATTGCGCCCAATGGCTGAGTCTTCAGGTGTAACTTTGTCGGAAATTCCCGCCTCAAATGCGGCAGAACTTGAGACTGAACTGCAGGCAATAGCCAAATCGGTTGATGCCGATAAGGATGTCATACTGGTGATTTCTGAGCCTCTTGCCGTGACGCCGGATACTTTTGCAGTAATAGGCAAGTTTGCGACTGAGCATAAAATTCCGATTGGCGGCGCCTTAATGGTGGCGGGAGAATACGAGTCTGTTTTCGGTGTGAATATTGACGCAATCAATACGGGCAAACAGGCTGCAGTTCTTGCCGACAAAGTTCTCAAAGGTGCGCCAGCCGGAACCATCCCGGTTGTCTCATCTGAAAGCTATTTTCAGCTCAATTACAAAGCGGCTAAAGAACTGGGACTGAACGTGCCTGAAGGTTTGTTAAGCAGGGCAGATGAGATAATTCGTTAAGTGTTGGAGATATAATGAAAAAGATAAGATTTCGCAGTTTTACGATTACTTTAATTATTGCTTTTTTAGCCCTCAGTGGGGTAGTTCTGCTGATTGCCAATAGCTTTCAGATATATTTCAGCTTCCAGGTCCAGCGAGATATCATTACAGGTCAGCAGCAGCTCATTGCTCAAAAGGCGGCAAATACGGTAAAGAGTTTTATTCAGGGGAAACTTGTTGACATATTGAAAACGGCGGCAGGTCTTGACAAGCTGACAACTTCTTCCAGTCAGGAGCAAAGACTGATTCTGGAAAAACTACTGGGTTTTGAACCGGCCTTTCGCCGACTGGTTTTGCTTGATGCGCAAAAACAAGAGTTAATGAGAGACTCTCGTTTATCAAATTTACCATCACTTCAATTAACAGAGCAGGAAAATAACAAACTATTTTCCAAGACAAGCCGGGGGGAAATATATATCAGCTCGATATATATAGATGAAATAACGAGCGAGCCTATGGTAATAATGGCTGTTCCGATTAAAAATATTTTCGGCGAATTCAAAGGAGTATTACTGGCCGAAGTAAATCTGAAGTTTATGTGGGATTTGGTAGGCTCAATAAAGGTCGGTAAGACGGGACTGGCTTATGTAGTTGACAGACGCGGCGATTTAATAGCTTTTGGCGATATCAGCCGTGTCTTGAAAGGAGAGAATTTAGTCCATATAGAGAAGGTAGCAGAATTTGTGAACGGTCCCAGATCGCTCGGCGTCAAAGTTGATGTATCAAAAGGCATTCAAAATACTTATGTAGTAAGCAGTTATATGCCGCTTGGCATGCCTGACTGGGCGGTTGTGGTTGAATTACCGGTCAGGGAAGCGTACGGACGGGTCATTATATCGTTTGAGCTGATGACATGGACGATGTTTTTGAGTTCTGCCATAGGTCTGGCGTCAGGAGTATATCTGGCAAAAAGAATAACACAGCCGGTAATAGATTTACGAGATGCTGCCGTCAAAATCGGCCAGGGCAAAATGGATACAAGAATAGAAGTTAAATCGCGGGATGAAATAGGGCAGTTGGCCGTAAGCTTCAATCAAATGGTCGAGGATTTAAACAGGACAACGGTTTCTCGTGACGCCTTGATGGAAGAGGTAGTCGAACGTAAGCAGGCAGAAGAAGCTCTCAAGGAAGCTGTGGAAAAGCTCGAGCAGGCCAATAAGGAACTTAATGATTTTGTATATATAGCATCTCATGACCTTCGGGAGCCTTTGCGCAAGATAGCCTCATTCGGCAGGTTATTGGAAGGTTCGCTTAGCGGTAAAATTACTGGCGATGATTTGGAGAATCTCAAGTTTATGATAGATGGGGCTTCAAGAATGACGCAGATGGTGGGTGGCCTGTTGAGCTATTCTCGTGTAAGTACGAAGAGCCAGGAAATTGAGCCGGTGGACCTTAACGAAGTAATCAGTAACCTTAAGAATATAGAACTTGCAGTTCTGCTGGAGGACACCGGCACGGTATTGGATGTGCCTGAGGATTTGCCGTATGTTCAGGCAGACCAGGTTCAGATTAGACAATTGCTTCAAAATCTGATAGCCAAGGGCATCAAGTATCAGAAGAAAGGCAATACGCCGCATATCAACATAAAGGCTGGGACAATGCCTGATGGAATGATTCGGATAGAAGTTATTGATAATGGAATTGGAATAAAATCCGAATATCATAATGTCTTGTTCACAATGTTTAAACGGTTGAATTCTCGCGATGAATATGAAGGCACTGGCATAGATCTGGCCGTTTGCAAGAAGATAGTGGAACGTCACGGCGGTCAGATAGGAGTGGAATCAAAATTTGGCGAGGGTTCTACCTTCTGGTTTACGTTGCCAGCAGCGCAATCGCCGGTTTGTGCTGCCACAAGCTGATAATTGGCCATTATCATTTCGACAGCAGTATCAGACATATTCCCGCCAAAGTTCCTGCCAGGGCTATTGCCTTTGAAGACAATCGCAGCTCCCTGAACAGCAGTCCTCCAACGAGAAATGAAACTACAATACAGCTTGCCCTCAGCGTCGAAATCGTTGCTATCAGCGAGCCGTGATAGCTCAGCGCCTTGAAGTAAAAGAAATCCGCGATAAGCAGAAAGCCTCCGATTGCCGGTATGCTCCACCGCCAGACAAATTGAGTATATTTTTTTTTGTCGGCGAGCCTGCTCATGAGAACCACCAGTCCCAGCACCGGCACAAGATAAATGGAAAACCATACCTGTACCACTATTGGCGGGAAACCAACCGTTTGAATTAAAAATTTATCGTACATTGCACTGGAAGAGCCCAGTAGTGCGGCAAGAAAAATAAATCCAACCCATTTATTGTTATAAAAAACAATGCCTTCCTTATTGCCCAGAACTGAAAAGCCGTAATACGAAACAACCATCAGCCCGAGTCCTGCATACTGCAGGGCTGTGGGCTGCTCGCCGAATAGTATTATCGCACCGATGAGCGTCCAGACCAGTCCGGAAGCGCCGATAGGGGATGCAATCGAAATCGGCAGATTTTTCAACGCAAAATAACTAAGCACCCACGATGCCGATACAATTACCGCTTTGACAAATATGTGCAGATGTCCGGTTGCCGATACGGGAGGAACATAAAAATTTGAATTCGATAAAAGTTCAGGCATATATCCGGACAACAATATCAATGGCAGCACAAATAATGCAGCAAAGACGGTCGAGAGAAACAGTACCGGCAGAACAGCATTTTGTCTTAATGCGTGTTTTCTGCTTACATCGTACATTCCGAGAAATATAGCGGAAAATATACCGAGATAAATCCACATAGAATTGTGTTACTTTGTCTTTATCTGAAAGATATAAAGGCAGATATAATACTGTTTCTATATTTTTTTGCAATATAATTTTTTCAGGTTAAACCCATGAGCCAAAAATTAGAACGGTTATTTCCTGCTGGAATATTTTGTGCCGGGAAACTACTATGATGCTTCAAGCAGGGACCATGCATTCTTAGGTATAGTCAATATTGAATATACCTTCTAATAATCGGTCAGCAGGGCTTTACATTCGTCGCGCAGGGGCCTTTTTTGCCCTGACCGACCTCAAATTCTAACTTTTGGCCTTCCTTGAGCGGTATTTGACCGGCGGCTTTTATCTCCGAATGATGGACAAATAAATCAGCACTGCCGTCATCCGGCACAATAAAACCATATCCCTTATTCGCATTAAACCATTTTACTGTACCTGTAGCCACTTGTTTATCTCCTAACCATTTAATAAAACTAAATATTCAAACCGTAATCTTTCAATAATTTTCGCAGTTCCTCTTTCTGGAGGTCGTTCAGCGGCGTCATCGGCAGACGCATCTCTTCCGAGGCCATTCCCAAAAGAGCCATAGCAGCTTTTACCGGTATCGGATTAGTTGCAAGACTCAGCATTGTCTTGGAAAGCTTAAACAATTTGTTGTGCCATTTCCTTGCTGAAACAAAATCACCTTCCAGAATCAAATCTGTCATTGCTTTTACATCGGAAGGCACAATGTTTGCCACAACGCTGATTACGCCTTTGCCGCCGACCGAAGCTATCGGTAATGTAAGAGAATCATCGCCGGACAGTATCGTAATATCGCAAAGATTCGCTACCTCGCTGGCAAAATCCAACTGGCCGCTCGCCTCTTTTATCGCAACGATGTTCTCAATCTCTGCCAGTCTTGCCACCGTTGCCGGTGTCAGGCCTGTTCCTCCGCATCGGCCGGGAATGTTATAGAGAACCATCGGCAAATCGACCTCCTCGGCTATCGCCGCAAAGTGCTGATAGAAGCCTTCCTGTGTCGGTTTGTTGTAGTATGGCGCTACCTGAAGCGAGGCGTCGGCACCGACTTTTTTCGAAAAGGCGGCAAGCTCGATTGCCTCAGCTGTGCTGTTGGAGCCTGCACCGGCTATTACAGGCACTTTGCCGCCGATAGCTTTTACCACCCGCTCAATAACCTGCCGGTGCTCCGGATGACTTAATGTCGGCGATTCGCCGGTCGTACCGCAGGGAACTATGCCGTCCATGCCGCTTTTTAAATGAAACGCCACAAGCTCATCAAGCGTGTTATAATCAACTTCACCGCCGTCAAACGGTGTTATCAATGCTACCATTGCTCCGTTAAACATTTTTATCTCCTTACGAATTTTCCTTCAGTATTTTGCAGTATGCCTTTACCGCATTGTCCAAGCCCATATCAATCGCATCCGATATAAGAGCATGGCCGATAGAGACCTCCATTACCGGCTTTACATTTTTACAAAAGTAGGCAAGATTATCAAGATTTAAATCGTGGCCGGCATTTACGCCAAGACCGATTTGGGCAGCCTTTTTGGCAGCGGCCCCGTAGCGGGCGGTGAGGGATTCAAGGTTTTTCTTTTCCGCAAAGGCCCCGGCAAAAGGTTCCGTATAAAGCTCAATTCTATCGGCGCCGAGCTGCTTTGCCTTTTCTACAGTCTCAATCACAGGGTCAACAAAAAGGCTTATCCTTATTCCGAGTTCCCTGAGTTTATTTATTATGGGCGTCAATTTTTTTATATTTTCTTTATTCAAGTCCCAGCCGTGGTCGCTCGTTACCGCACCGATTTTATCCGGCACAAGAGTCGCCTGCGTCGGCCTGATATCTGGCATTATTTCCATATACCTGCCTTCCAGCGGATTGCCTTCGATGTTAAACTCGACCTGGCTTACAACAGGTTTTAGTTCATAAACATCAGAATATCTTATATGCCGCTCGTCCGGCCGGGGATGAACTGTTATGCCATACGCACCGGCTGCGATGCAGGTCTTGGCTGCTTTTGTTACACTCGGTATGCCAAGCGTGCGCGAATTGCGGATGAGGGCGATTTTATTCAGATTTACGCTTAAATGAGTCATAAACTACCATTTTTAAAATAATTATACTCAAATCGATATGCTCGGCAAGGGAAAAAGCATCAAATGTAATTTGTCGTTTAGATAATTGAAGTAAACATTTTTACATAGATTTTATTAATTTTACATAATCGCTGGTTTCATTTTCCTTAATCAAAGACTTATCAATAACAGCCGAATTTGCTCTTACTTTCCAGCTTTTATCCTCAGTGATTTTTCTTAGCTCGGCTTCGTTCCACTTATAATTCATTTTTCTAAGCTGCCAGACGCACCACGCCCGCAGTTCTTCATTGTCATTCTGCAGCCCTTTGATAAGCAAATCAGATGCATCGGAAGTTATATAATACTCAATCCCCAACCTCCCAATCGGTTTGTTGGAACCGGTTGTCCGCAAAAACAAGCTCAGGATTTTTGCTGCAGTTTTATCGTCAAGATATAAACCTTCTGATTCTCCCAGTAAAGGTGACAAGACAACACATCTTTCGTTATAGTTGGAGTTATTGATTTTATTTTCCAAATCATCAAGATATAAGTTCTGTATTTTTAAAACGGTCTCCGTTGGCAACATACAAATGGCTTCATATACAAATTGCACATAATCTCTCTGTCCTGAATGTCTTTCATAATATTCCTTAAATAGAGTAAACGCCTCATCAGGTTTGGATATTGCAGACAAGGCGGAAACCACTTCTAATTCCCTTGGCTTCATTGCGGCATCTCTTTGCTGGACTTTTACCGGATCGGTTTCTTCCTTTATCGCTTCGTTTAATAAATTAATTAATTTGTCTTTAACACTTTTATCGCCTAATTGAGCCCTGAAAACCAATGTTCTGTCGTCGTCAGGATTATCCATATAACTGATTATAACCGGCATCTGGTCCCTGCTGGCAAGCCTCAGCAAAAATGTAAGGGAACGTTCTGCTAATGTATCGTAATCCTTATTTCCCGACGGGCAAAAAGCTTCGGGATGAAGAATCCAATAGGATGGAAATTTT
>Ga0315275_10001370_pt1 | contig 21394 bp, 22 predicted proteins | sample YL17G03_0_MG_FD_205557 | JGI IMG/M metagenome (GOLD analysis project Ga0315275, IMG submission 205557) | Sediment microbial communities from Yellowstone Lake, YNP, Wyoming, USA - YL17G03_0 | ecosystem: Environmental > Aquatic > Freshwater > Lake > Sediment | place: USA: Wyoming | collected...
TCCGACGCGTGGTACCGCCGCGTGAACCCACGATCCGGCCCTCGATGTTCCGAAACTTGATGGCCGCGTCCTGGGTAAGTCCGATCAAGTTATAGGCAATGACCGTCTCGTCGCTTCCATCCACGGTGATGCCCCAGCCGCCGTGGCCCGGCATATTGTAAGATCCGCCCCCCGCGCCTTCGGTCGCCTTCCAGATGATGTTGTTGTCGATCATGTTTGAATCGTGTGAGGCTTCGAGATAGATGCCGCCGCGCAGCGTTTCCAGCGTATCCCCCATTACATTCCCGGTGACCCGCGTGTTCGCATTCTGGTAGTCGAGCCAGATCGCCTCCGCATGGATCGTGTGCCGGATGACGTTGCCAAGGAGCAGGCAGTTCCTAGTCTGATGGAGTTTAATTCCGCCGGTCTCCCAGGCCAGCTCTACATCCTGGTAGCCCACGTGCTCGATCAGGTTCGATTCGATAAGGGTATCCTCGACCGCCATGCCCGCAATTCCGCACACGCCCGCGTCGTCAATATGATTGCGGCGCACAATGGCATGGCCGATGACGGCGGGCGGCTCCATGTCCCAATCCTGGGCGCCGATGTCGAGCGCGACGCCGTTGGCGTGCCGCAAGGTGCAATCCTCGATGATCCAGTGATGGCCCCGGCTTAACGAAACCAGCCCGCGCTGCGGGACCGGGAAGGCGTTGGCCGCATGCTCAAAGGAGATTCCCTTGGCACGGATGTAGCTGAGCCCTCGCGTCCGGGGAGCAAATACCTGTTCCTGGATCGCGAGCTCCACCTCGTGTTGGGCGGGATCAACGTCAGCGGGAAGGCGCACATGGATCGCCAGCCCGTCATGCTCACACCAGAAGGCGCCGTCTCTACCGCCGAGCTCCTGGTAAAGCTCGACCTGCTCAAGGCGCCGTCCGTCCACGAAAACCATCCCCCGCCGCTTGAGATGCCGCCACAACTCTTCCGGCTTGGGCTTCATGTAGACGCGGTCCTGCATGATGCTGACCATGCCGAAGGGGTTGTAACCTTGGAAATCGAGGTCGTCCAGGCGCCGCTGATAAATCTTCGCTTGGGTGCGAGCCGCTGCGGGCAGGTCAAGCTTGAAACCGGTCGAACGCTCCCAACCGGTCTTCACCACCCGGGAGCCCTTGACGACAACCTTTGCGTCGGGCGCCGCTTCGTAGCTAATCATCTTGTCGGGGCCGGTGCCGCCGCGCGCCGGATCGACACGTTCACGATAGACCCCCGTCATGATGACCACGCGCTCACCCGGCTGCAATATTTGTGCGGCCTTGCTGATGGTGAGAAAAGGCAGTTCCTTCGTGCCCGGGTTCGAATCAGCAGCACGAGTATTCCGGTTGTCTACATAGTAGGTCCTTGTAAATTGAACCGGCTTCTCCCAGGAAATAAACTCGCGCCCGTCAGGCAGCAACACTCCGGTGCCGCCTTCTTCACCTGATGATGAAACGGCCGCGAGACCGGCCAGACAGAGGGCGATGATGGGATGAAGTTTCATGGGAGGCTTTCCTAAAACGAGACAAGCTTTTTAAAGCGCAGAAAGCGGGCTTCGATCTCCCGCCGGGTGAGAGTCTTTAGCCGGCCAATCCCGAAATCCTCGATGGCGAACGAGGCCAGGACGCTGCCGTAGACGGCGGCCCGGCGGATGTCGGGAGGCGAGAACTTCCTCATCTTATCCAGGTACCCGAGGAAGCCGCCGGCAAAGCTGTCCCCGGCTCCGGTCGGGTCGACGACGTCCTCGCAGGGATGGGCCAGGACGCCGAAGACGAATTTCCGGCCAAAGACCAGCGCGCCGTGTTCTCCCTTCTTGGTCACGACCAGCCGGGGACCGGCGGTCAATATCTTCTTACCCGCCTTGATGAGGTTGGCTTCCTTGGTCAGCATCCGGATCTCCTCATCGTTGGCAAACAATATATTCACTTTCTTGAGCACGCGCCAGATGGCCTCGGGCTTGGAGCGGATCCAGTGGTTCATCGTGTCCATGGCCACGAGCTCGGGCTTTCGGACTTGGACAAGGATTTCGTCCTGGAGGTCGGGGTCGATGTTAGCCAGGAAAACGATGTCGGCCTTCCGGTAGGCGGCGGGAAGCTGAGGCCGATATCCCTCGTAGACGTTGATATCTGTCCGGATGGTTTCCCGCTGGTTAGGATCGTAGCCGTAGCGGCCCTCCCAGTGGAAGGTTTTGCCGGGCCTGATATCCAGGCCCTCCGTGTCGACGCCGCGGGCCCTGAATAATTTGATGACGGCCGCCGGGAAATCCCGGCCCACGACGCCGACGATCTTCGGGTTGGTAAAGAAGCTCGCCGCCAGAGAACAATAGGTCCCCGATCCACCGACGATACGTTCGCGCCTTCCCCAGGGAGTCTCGATCGTATCAAAGGCCAGCGATCCGACAATGACGAGGCTCATACGACTTTATTCTTTGATATACTTGGCGATGAGGTAATGAAGGCGTTTTTTTGCTTCCGGCGGGATCAGGTTTCTCTGGGTCACGATGCAGTTCGCGATGCCGCGGCTGCATTCACACTTCTCGCCCCTGACGGCCGGAAGAGCGGCCACCGCCCTCTTGATGATCGACTTGGCGTGCTCAACGTTCAGGTGCAGGTTTTCCAGGATGAGCTCAACCGAGACCGGCTCTTTCTCGGCGTGCCAGACGTCATAGTCGGTCACCAAGTTCATGGTGGCATAGCAGATCTCGGCTTCACGACTGAGCTTGGCCTCGGTGGCCGCGGTCATGCCGATGACGTCACAGCCCCAGAGACGGTAGGCCCTGGACTCGGCCCTGGTCGAGAAGGCCGGTCCCTCGATTGAGATATAAGTGCCGCCTTTGTGGACGCGCAGGCCGAGCGTCTCTCCCGCCTCATACAGAATGCCAACGAGCTCGGGACAGACTGGCTCCGCGAAGCTGACGTGGACCGCGATACCATCTCCAAAAAATGTGTTCCGGCGCCGCGTCCGATCGAAGAACTGGTCGGAGAAAACGATGTCCCGCGGCCGGATCTCTTCCTTGAGCGAACCACAGGAGTTGACCGCGATGATCCGCCCGACGCCGAACATCTTGAACCCGTAGATATTGGCCAGGAAATTGATGTCGGAAGGAAGGAGACGGTGGCCCCGGCCGTGACGGCTGAGGAAGGCGACCCTTTTCCCCGCCAGCGTGCCCAAGAAAAAAGCATCGGAGGGCGGGCCGAATGGAGTCTCCAGGCGCAGCTCCCGGACATCCGTAATCCCCTCGATCTCGTAGAGACCCGTACCGCCGAGGATGCCGATATCGACTTGAGGAAGCTTGGGGTCGCCTGTCTGCGCCATGAGTCCTCCTGGAGGAAGAATATCCATATATAATTTATGCCCGGCCAAGTCAAGAAAAAGGGAACGGTTCTATTTTTGCCTTCTTGCCCCCATTATTCTCGTTTTCCGGGTTTTCTTGTCTCCTTGAAGAAGCGGCACCTTTGGGTTATCCTAGTCGACGCCCAAATGAGTGAATTGGAAAGGCAGCTAGACGAGCTCGTCAAGCTCCTCAGAACCGGGCCGAAGATCGCTGTCCTAACGGGGGCCGGGATCTCGGCAGAGTCCGGGATCCCCACCTTCCGGGGGAAAGACGGTCTCTGGAGGCAGTTCCGGGCCGAGGAACTGGCCACACCTCAAGCCTTCTTCCGCGACCCCAAGCTCGTCTGGGAATGGTATAACTGGCGGAGGGGAATCATCGGTGCCAAGGAGCCCCACGCCGGGCATCGCGTCCTGGCCCGCTGGGAGCGCCATTTTCCACATTTTGTCCTCATCACTCAAAACGTGGACGGATTCCACCGTAAGGCCGGATCGCAGAATGTCGTCGAGCTCCACGGCAATATCTGGGAAGTGCGCTGCACTAAAGAAGGGACCATCGCCGAAAACTATGAATCTCCCCTTCCAGAGATCCCGCCACTCTGCCCGGTCTGCGGGGCGATCGTCCGGCCGAATGTCGTCTGGTTCGGGGAGGCGCTGCCGTCAGAAACGCTCGAGGAAGCCTACGCGGCGAGCGCGAGCTGCGACGTCATGTTCGCTATCGGTACATCGGCCTACGTGCAGCCCGCGGCATCCCTTCCTCTTCTCGCCGCTGAGCGCGGAGCCAAGATCATCGAAGTGAACCCGGAACCGACTCCCTTGAGCTCGAGAGCCGACTTCGCCTTCCTGGCCAAGGCGGGTGAGCTCCTACCGCTCATCGACGAACGCCTGCTCGCCGGCCGGGGCCAGGCTTGAAAGGAAACTTGCCGATGAAATACCTCTATTTCGATGCCGCCGCCGGGGCGAGCGGGGACATGATCCTGGGAGCTCTTCTCGACCTCGGAGTTCCGCGGGCGCAGTTCCTCGAGAAGATGGCCGAGCTTCGTCTCCCCGTGGACATTCGGATACGCTCCGTCAAAAGGGCCGGGCTGAGAGGACTCAAGGTCGATGTCCGGGTCAAGAAGGGAAAGGAATCCCGGCCGCGGCACTGGAGCGATATCGAAGCGCTCATCCGGAAAAGTCCCTTTTCCAATACGGTCAAGGCCAATTCTCTGGCCGTTTTCGGGACGCTGTTCTTGGCCGAGGCAAAGGTCCACGGTGAAAAATTCCAGTCGGTCCATCTCCACGAGGCCGGGGCCGACGACGCCCTGGTGGATGTCATCGGAAGCTCGTATCTCGCCGAGGCCCTCGGGGTCGGGCGAGTCTTCTGCTCTCCCCTGAATGTCGGCAGCGGTTGGGTCAAGACTTCTCACGGCGTTCTTCCGGTGCCGCCTCCCGCCGTGGCCGAAATTCTCAGGGACGCGCCGGTTTATTCGGCCTGGGCGAAAGAGGAGCTGGTGACGCCGACCGGCGCCGCCATCCTGTCCACCTGGGCCGAAGCCTTCATACCTTTTCCGGAGACCACCTATTCCCGGATCGGCCGCGGCGCGGGAAGCCGGGATTTCGAAGTTCTTCCCAATATCCTCAGAGTGTTTTACGGGGAGGAGAAAGAATTCCGGGCGGAAAAAAAGGTCTATCAAATCGAGGCGAACCTGGACGATTCGAGCCCGCAGGTATTGGCCTCTTTCCTGGAAAAGACGCTCCGGCTCGGCGCCCTGGACGCTTTCCTGACCCCCGTGACCATGAAAAAGGGGCGTCTGGGGACGAAATTGACCCTCCTGGCCGATGCTGCTACAATGGATGAGCTTATTGAGGCCGTCTTCCGAGAGACGAGCTCCATCGGCGTACGGTATTTCCCCGTCGAGAGAAGAGTCCTAGAGAGAGAAATCCGCAAGGTGCGGGTCTCGGGTGAGGCGATCGGCATCAAGGTCGCGGCCCTGGACGGGGACGAAATCAACTTCCAGCCCGAGTTCTCCGATTGCTTGAAGGTGGCTGAGAAGAAAGGCCTTCCCGTCAAGAAAGTCCTTCAGCTCGCCCTTATTGAATACTTCAAAGAGGAGAGGAAAAAGCCATAGGGCAAACGAGGCCTTGAAATGGACGCGAAAAAGATCGAAAAAGGTATCCGGCTCCTCCTGGAGGGTGTGGATGAGGACCCAGGCCGGCCGGGGCTCAAGGGGACGCCCCGGCGAGTGGCCAGCATGTTCCTGGAGATTCTGGGCGGCTCGAACGAGGACCCGGCCAAGCACCTCCGTACGATCCACGAAGAGAAACACGACGAGATGGTCATCATCAAGAACATCCCGCTCTATTCCATGTGCGAGCACCATCTCCTCCCGTTCGCCGGGGTCGCCCATGTGGCCTACATTCCCAAGGCAGGCCGCATCGTCGGGTTAAGCAAGATCGCCCGGGTGGTGGACATCTTTTCCCGGCGTCTCCAGGTCCAGGAGCGGCTGACCAAGCAAGTGGCCGACATCCTCGACGAGCATCTCAAGCCTCTCGGCGTCATGGTCGTTATCGAGGCCGAGCACATGTGCATGTCCATGCGCGGGGCCAAAAAACCCAAATCGGTGACCGTGACATCAGCGGTCCGGGGCTCATTCCGCACGCACAGCGCCACCCGCGCCGAGGCCATGATGCTGATTAGAGGAGGAGTGACGAGTGTCAAAGACCTCTAAAAAGACTTTTTATATATCGACTCCCATCTATTATGTGAACGATATCCCTCATATCGGCCACGCTTACACCACGATCATCGCCGACGCCCTGGCCCGGTTCAACCGGCTGCGGGGGAAAGATGTCTTCTTCCTCACGGGGACGGACGAACACGGCCAAAAGATCGAGAAGGCGGCGGCGGAAAAGGGAGTGACGCCGCTGACCCTGGCGAACACAGTCGTCGGCCGGATCAAGGACCTCTGGAAAGCCCTCAACATCTCCAACGATTTTTTCATCCGGACGGTCGAGCCCTTTCACGAGAAGGGCGTGCAAAAAATCTTCCTCCGGCTGAAGGAAAAAGGCGATATCTACAAAGGCACCTACCAGGGATGGTACTGTGTCTCCGACGAGAACTTCCTGGCCGAGGATGTCCCCCTCCAGCCCGAGGGCGACAAGATTTGCCCGGACTGCGGCAAGCGGGCCGTGCTCGTCTCGGAGGAGTGCTATTTCTTCCGGCTCTCCGCCTACCAGGAGCCGCTCCTCAAATTGTACGCCGAAAACCCTGAGTTCGTGCGGCCGCCCGGCCGGATGAACGAGGTGGTGAGCTTTGTCCGCCAAGGGCTTAAGGACCTGAGCATCACCCGGACGACAGTCAAATGGGGCATTCCTGTACCGGATGATCCCAAGCACACGATCTACGTCTGGTTCGACGCCCTTCACAATTATCTCACCGGCGCCGGGTATGATTGGGACATGAAGAAATTCGAGCGGTTCTGGCCGGCCGACATCCACCTGATCGGGAAAGACATCCTGCGCTTTCACGCCATCTTCTGGCCCGCCTTCCTGATGGCCGGCGGATTCCCGCTCCCCCATACGGTTTACGGCCACGGCTGGTGGCTTAAGGACGAGGCCAAGATGTCGAAATCCAAGGGCAACGTCCTCGACCCCCATGTGATCCTGAAGACATTCGGCCCCGACCCGCTGCGCTATTTTCTGCTCCGCGAGATCCCGATCGGCGTGGATGGTAACTTCTCCCATGAGGGCTTCCTCCACCGTGTCAACTCCGACCTCGCTAATGACCTGGGCAACCTCGTCCACCGGACACTGACCATGATCCTGGGCTACCAGAAGGGTGTCGTCGAGTCGGGCGATGATGAGCAGGAGAAGGACAGAGCCATCCGGGAAGGATTCGAGACACTTAAGGGGCGGGTGGCGGAGCTTATTGAAGATTGCGCTTTGAGCAAAGCCCTGGAGGAGATCTGGGCTTATATTAGCGCGGTCAATAAATACCTGGCCGACAACGAGCCCTGGAAGCTCGCCCAGGACGAAACGAAAAAGAAGAGGCTGGCCCGGATCCTCTACCAGACCGCGGCCGCCATACGGGGCATCAGCTATCTCGTTTATCCCGTGATGCCCGAATCGGCCCAGAAGATATGGAATCTGCTGGGAGAGCAAAAGGCCGTGGCGGAAGAGCTTTTTGAGAGTTGCCGCTTCGAAAACTTAGGAACGGGAGTCAAAATCCAGAGGCCGCTTCCGTTATTCCCCAGGGTCGCTCTCAAGGACTTCCTTCAAGAGGAAGTCCCGCCGCCGGCCGCGCCGAAAAAGGAGGAGAGAATGGACATTATCAATTTCGATGAATTCAAGCGCATGGACCTCCGGGTGGGAGAGATCCTCAAGGCTGAAAAGGTCCCCGGAACGGACAAACTTCTCAAGATCGAGGTCAACATCGGGACGGAGAAGAGGACGATGGTGGCGGGTGTCGGCGACGTCTACGCGCCTGAAGAGATGGTCGGGAAAAAGCTCATCGTCATCGTCAACCTAAAGCCGGCCGTGATCCGGGGGATCGAGTCCCAGGCCATGCTCTTGGCTGCTGAGACCGGCGGCAAGGCCATTATCCCCTTCTTCGACCGCGACGTCCCGGCCGGGGCCAAGGTCAAGTAAGCCCGAAGGCTTTTTTGTTTTTCCCCTACAAAGTCTATCGATTAATAGAATGTAGGGTAATTCAGGCAAGAAGATCCTGCAGCCGCCGGATGACACCCTCCTCCAACGGGACTATGTCCACAGGCGGAGATGAGCCCGACTCTTGGTAGCCCGACCCTAGAAGAATTTTTCCAGCTCTTTTTTGCCGAGGACACCCTCCCGAATCAGGATCGGCTTCTCCCCTGTCAGGTCGAGGACGGTTGAGGGCTTGCCGCCGGGCGTCCGGCCGCCGTCCACAATGAGGTCGACTCTTCCCTTGAACACGCGGATCACTTCCTGGGCCGAGTCGATCTCCCCTTCGCCCGAAATATTGGCGCTCGTCGTCACAAGAGCGACGCCGCTTTCCCGGATGAGCGCTTGAAGCCAGGCGACCGCGGGTAGGCGGATTCCGATGGTTCGGCCCGGCCCGACGAGCTCCGGCGGCAGGTGAGAAGCCGCTTTAAAGACCAGGGTCAGGGGACCCGGCCAGAATCGGGAAGCCAGGGTGTAAAAAACCGGGGGAAGTCCTGCCGTCATTCCTTTGGCCATCTCCAGGTCGGAGACAAGGACAGGCAGCCCTTTGAACCCCGGCCTTTTCTTGATCTCGAATATCCTGTGCAGCGCTTTCTGCGAAAAGCAGTTCGCGCCAAGGCCATAAAAAGTGTCCGTGGGGTAGACGATCACGCTGTTATTGGCGAGAACCCGCGAGATCTCTTGAATGACCCCGGCCATAACAGCGTCGGGATCAATTTTAAGCACTCTTGTCTTCATCGAATCTCTGGACGCAACATCCTTCTCGTTAACTAAATGCTAGAGGGAGTCTCGGGGAAAGTCAACGCTACAAAAGACTTTGGTGACGAAATTCTGGCGACACGAACCAAATTCCGGAGAATTTGGATCCTGTCACCGAATTTCTCAAGCCCTCCGCAGCGGAGCGGGCTCATCTTATTTTACCAAGGCGAAGGATTCAGGTGAGAAAGTCCGTGGACGACTGAGCGGGCATGGTTCCTCTCGGCTTGCCGAGAGGAGAGCGGAGCGAGGACAGGGACCGGATTTTTCTCGCCGCGAAAAATCCGCGTCTTTCGGAGGGACTCCCCCGAGCCTTTCTTGACAAGGGTTTTCGCCTGGGATATAAACACAATCCACCGGGCAAAGCGCCAAATTAGGTGACAACTGACCCCTTTAGGGCACAGCCGGGCCCGGCCAGGGCCAGGTACCCCGGCGAGGTCCATCTTGGCATATATTTTGCTAATAATCGGGCAGAGGAGAAAGAAGATGAAAAAAACGATCGGCCTCGTTGCCATTCTTGTCCTTTTGTTTCCCACCCTAGGCGTCTCGGGAGCGCTTTCTTTCCGTCTCGGCTATTTTGTCCCCCGGGCCCAGAGCGAGCTTTGGACCATCGAGTTCCAGAACATGTCCTTTCAGAAATCGGATTTCCAGACGACGACACTGGCAATCCACTACGAGCATTTCCTGACCAAGGAGCTCAGCGTTGTCTTCGGGGTCGACAGCTACAACCAGACTCGCCTCGGGAATTACAAGGACTACGTGGGCTACACTTTTGACGAAGGGGATTTCGCCTTTCCGGCTGACATCTATCAAGGCGATTTTACCATCGCCCATAACTTCGGGGTCTCCATCACTCCCATCCAGATGTCCTTGAAACTGACTCCGTTCGGCCGGCGCTCCAGCTTTATTCCTTATGTCGGAGGCGGCGTTTCTCTCTACATCTGGAGCGTCAAGCTCCTGGGCGACATGGTCGATTTCACCGACGAGTGGGTGTACACGGATCCGGACCTGGGTGATGTCACGATCTACAGCATTTTCCCGGCTCAGGCCCGGGCTGAGAGCCGCTTTTCGGTCGGGTACCATGGCTTCGCCGGGTTCATGATCCCCGTCGCCAGCCGGCTGGCTATTGAGGCCGAGTTCAAGTACAGCGTCGGGAAGGGCAACCCGGGCTCGGCCTTCGAAGGGTTCGATAATTTCGACCTCGGCGGCTACACGCTCTCGCTCGGAGTCAACTACTGGTTCTGACCGTTCCGAAGCCGGGAAGAAAGCCGGGACAGCGGATCACTGGGCCCGGATGATCTGGATATCTTCCTTTTTGACAAAACTCACCTTCAGCTCGCCCCAGACGGAATCGACGCGGGAACCGCCGCTCAAGAGGCAGGCGGCGGAAGGCTTTTGGAAGATATCGAAGACCTCCCGTCCGACCTCGAAGAAATCCAGCATGAGCGGAAGGCTGAAGACGACTTCGGCCTGGCTCTCGATCTTCTTCCCGCCCGGGATGATGCCCTCGGCAAAGGTGCGGCCTTCAACCTCGAACTTGTAAGCGAGCTTCCCGAGCGTCAACTCAAAGCTGTTTCTGTTCCGGAAGGAAAAAGTGAGGGTGAACTCCGCGCCGCCGATGGTCAGCGTCTTCACAGCGAGGGGCTTGACCTCGACCTCTAATTCCCGAAAGACCGGGAAGTCCCCGGAAAAAGCGAACGGAATCTTCTCCTGCCGTCCCCGGCTGTCGGCGAATATCATCAGTCCGGTCACATAGCAGGAAGCCTTGGGGACGTCAGTGACCGCGGGCACCCTCTCCAGGAGGTCGGCGTAGGTGATCTTCACAGGAAGCGAAATGCGGGTTGTCGTATCCTTTTCGACGGGTATCGGCGACTCCAGGCTTGTCTTCAGGGCGAAATAGTCCGTCCCCTCAACGACGACGCGATAGTCATATTCGCCCAGAGAATAAGACGAACGTGAAGAATTGGCGATTTCAAGAAAGAAGACGAGGATAAGGCCGGACGAATCCATGTCCCGGATCTCTTTTCTCTCTAGGGAGACGACGATGTTCTTTTTCGCCGGAGAGGCCGTCAGCCCGGCCGCGATGAGAAAGAATAGGAGACTGGAAACCGTCCGTCGCAGCAGCCGTATGCCCATGTTCAATCCGAAGGCCCTAGAATACACGATGGCCCTCCAAAGGACAAGCCTAAATATCGTTTGAAGAGGAGTGCCCCATTCTCTACAATAGGGAAAAAGCATGTTAAAATAGGCATCCAAGAATACTGCCATGCCAGACTTCAAAGCGGAATTCCGGGACAAGGGCCTCTTCGTCCGTCTGTTCGGCCGAAACGCCCACGCGGTGGGCGGGTATGTCCGTGACCTGATCATGGGAAAGCCGTCCGAAGAAATCGATATCCTGGTCACCGGATTCCCCCTGGACGAGATCATCCGGCGGATCAGTCCGCTCGGCCGGGTTGACCTCGTCGGCCGGAGTTTCGGGATCATCAAGTTCACGGTCCGGAAGAAGACTTACGATATCGCCCTGCCGCGGACAGACATACCGGCCGACCAGCCGGCCCGCCGCCACCGGGACTTCCTGATCACGTCCGACCCCGCTCTTCCCATAGAGAAGGACCTCGAACGCCGTGACTTCCGCTGCAACAGCATGGCCCTGAGGCTTGCGGACGGAGCTCTCATCGATCCGTTCGGGGGCCGGGACGACATCAAGGCGCGACGGATCCGGCTGACCAATCGCCGGGCCTTTCCCGAGGACCCGCTTCGGGTGCTGCGGGTGGCCCGTTTCTCCTCCGTCCTCGGGTTCTCCGTCGACCCGGAGATATACGATATCGCCAAGGAAATCGACCTGCGCGGCTTAAGTGTGGAGCGAATCAACGAGGAAGTGTTCAAGATCCTCCTGCTCGCGGAGCGGCCTTCAGTCGGGTTGGCGGAGCTCTTCAAGCTGGGAGCGCTCAAACAGCTCTTCCCTGAGCTCTACCGGCTCACCCTGTCCATCCAGGACTCCCTTTTCCACCCGGAGAAAGACGATTTCGGCCATCACAGCGTCTGGCACCATTCCCAGCTCACCGTTGACCAAGCCAGGGCTATCGCCGGGTTCGCCGGCCTCGGCCAGATGAAAAAGCTCTGTCTGCTGCTGGCCGCACTCTATCACGACGTCGGCAAACCGGCCACGGCCCACTGGGAATACAAGCGGGGCCGGATGGCCATCACCAACAACGGCCACGACTTGGCCAGCGAGCGGATTGTCAAAAAGGTCCTGGCGCGATTCCGGATCTTTTCCTGGAACGGCTACAACCTCAGGAAAATGGTGCCTCTGCTCATCCGCTCCCATCACCGGCTGTCCGAGATCTGGGTGAACCGGGAGAACGTGACTAAGAAGGCCTTCAACCGCCTGGCCGCAGAAACTCAGGGAGAGATCGAGCTTCTGATCTATCTCGACGCCGCCGACCGGGCCGGCCGGAAGGAGCGGCTGGTCAAGTCTTTGGATAGGCAGGGAAAATGGCTTCTTCGAAGGTTCGAGGAGCTGAACGTCAGCCGGGAGACCATCAAGCCGCTTGTCCTAGGCAGGGACCTGATCGGCCTGGGTGTCCAGCCGGGCCCGGCCATGGGCAAGGTCCTTAAGCGCCTGTACGGGATGCAGCTCGACAACGCCTTCGAGACCAAAGCCCAGGGGATCCAGGTCGCCGAAGGCCTCATCAAGGGGAAAAAGATATGAAAATCCTGGTCTGTGGAGGCGCGGGCTACATCGGTTCTCACACGGTCAAGTCCCTGCTCCGCGAGGGGTATGAAGTCGTCATCTTCGACAATTTCTCGTCCGGGAAAGAAGAGCTCGTTGTCGGAGGAGAAGTCATCCGCGGCGACCTGGACGATAAGGAGACCATTCGCCGGGTTTTCAACACCAGGAAAATTGAGGCCGTCCTGCACTTTGCTTCCCTCATCCAGGTGGGCGAATCCTACCTCAACCCCCAGAGATACTATACCCATAATCTGAGCACCAGCCTGAACCTGCTCGAAGCCATGCTGGAGGCCGGCGTCAAGAAGATCATCTTCTCCTCGAGCGCCGCGGTCTACGGGACTCCCCAGGAGATCCCGATCACGGAATCGCACCCGCTGAGCCCGATCAATCCTTATGGACATACTAAGCTCTTTGTGGAGAGGATCCTCCAGGACTACGAGAAAGCCTACGGTTTGAAGTTCATCTCGCTTCGCTACTTTAACGCCGCCGGGGCGGACCCTGGGGCCGAACTGGGAGAGCTGCACGACCCGGAAACCCATCTCATTCCGAACATCCTTCTGTTCCTGCTCGGGAAAAAGAAAAGCTTCGACCTCTACGGGACGGACTTCCCTACCGCAGACGGCACGGCCATCCGGGACTATATCCATGTCACCGACCTAGCCGAAGCCCACGTCCTGGCGCTCCGGAAGCTCCTGGCCTCGGCGGGGAGCGATTTCATCAACCTGGGGGCCAGCCGTGGCTTCTCGGTCTTGGAAGTGGTCAGGAAAGTGGAAGAGATGACCGGCCGGAAGGTGGCCTTCAATGCCAGGCCCAAACGATGGGGAGATGTACCGGTTCTTTTGGCGTCCAAAGAGAAGGCCCAGCAAAGGCTGGGCTGGGAGCTCCGTTATTCCGGCCTGGAGACGATCGTCGAGACCGCCTGGCGTTGGCACAAGAAGATCACCCAAGAACAGAGCTAGATTGTACTCAAAACGAGTACATCCGCCGACGTCGTCTCCTTAAAAGATTGAAAAAATAATTGACCGGTTGGTCGTAAAATGATATAAATTAAGACCTTAGGAGATGAAAAAGAAAAACCTGACCGCCTCTGCATTCTTGGGACTAGCCCTGCTTCTCTCTTGGGCCTGCTCCTCACCCAAGGTCCCGCCAAAAATTGTCACTCCGCCGAAGGCTGGCCCCGTTCAGGAGAATCAGCCGGCTGAGCCTCCTCCCCAGGAACATCCTCCGGAACAGAAGGAAATCCCTCCGGCTCAAAGAGAACCATCGCCTGAGACCCCAGAGCAGGAAAGAGAAGCTCTCGCCGAGAAAGAAGACCCCTCGGTCCTTCTTGAAGAGGCGCTCAACACCTACCAGGACGCCCAAGCGGCCTGGGAAAGGGGGGACTGGGACTCGGCGTTCCAGGCGCTCGACGACGCCTATGCCCTCATCCTCAAGGTCCAGCTTGTTCCGGATTCTCCCTTGGTCCAGGAAAAAAACGACCTCCGTCTCCTGATTGCCCAACGCATCCAGCAGATTTATGCTTCCCGGCCGGTCACGGTCGGAGACAACCACAAAACTATCCCCCTCGAGGAAAACAAGGAAGTTCTGGACGAGATCAAGTCCTTCCAGACCAAAGAAAAGGCCCAGTTCCTTGAAGCCTACCGGAAGTCGGGGCTCTATCGCGATATGATCGTGGAGGAGCTGCGAAAGGAGGGCCTGCCGGAGGAGCTCTCCTGGCTGCCTTTTATCGAGAGCGGTTTCAAAGTGAGGGCGCTCTCCCGGGCGCGGGCCCTCGGCTTGTGGCAGTTTATCTCATCGACCGGCTACCGCTACGGGCTTAAGCGCGACCGCTATATCGACGAGCGCATGGATTTCCTTAAGTCCACCCGGGCGGCGATCCGGTACCTGATCGAGCTCCATTCCTTTTTCGGCGACTGGTCAACCGCCCTGGCCAGCTATAATTGCGGCGAGGTCCGGGTGCAGAACGTCATCCGCACCCAGCGGATCGACTACCTCGACAACTTCTGGGACCTCTACCGTCAACTGCCCTGGGAGACCGCCCGCTTTGTCCCGCGGTTCATCGCCACACTCCTCATCATTAACGACCCCGAAAAATATGGTTTCGAGCTTCCCCGGCCCGATCCTCCGCTCGAGTTCGACTCGGTCCCCATCGATCAGCCCTTTAAGCTGTCCGCCCTGGCGGCGTCGCTCGGGGTGGACGCTTCCCAGCTTTTCATCCTGAACCCCGAGCTACGGTATGATTCGACGCCGGCTTATGGATATATCCTGCGCGTTCCGGCCGGCTGTGGAGAGAAAATGGGGGGGGTGACTGCCGGCCTTCCCAAATGGATTCCCCCCGAAGCCGAGTACACGTGGCACTATGTGCGCAAGGGAGAGACTTTGTCCACCATCGCCGCCCGCTACCGTACGAGCGTCAGCGCCATCGCCCGGTTGAACGGCCTGCGCAGTGTGCACTTCATCAAGCCGGGGCAGAGGCTGAAGATCCCAGGGCGCGGCGCAGCGGTCCCTTCGGTTGCTGCAGGCGGGGGATCAGCGGACGACCGCGCTGGGGGAAAGATCGCCTATGCCGTCAAGGCCGGTGATACTCTCTACAGCATTGCCAAGAGCCATGAGATGAGCTTGGAAGAGTTCCTCAGTTTGAATGGACTTGAGGGCGCCACCCAGATATTCCCGGGACAGAAGCTCTGGGTTCTCCCCCGAGACTGATCCCCTTCGTCCTTCTCTAGGGCGAGCTATTTAGCCCTCTTAGCGGACTTCTCTTTGTCCTTCTTTTTCTTCTTTTCTTTCTTCTTGAATTCTGACCCGACGAGCTCCAGCATGGCCAGATGGGCGCCGTCACCCATGCGCTGGCCGAGCTTGATGATCCGGGAATATCCGCCGGGCCTCTGGCCGAAGCGCGGTCCCAGGTCGTCGAAGACCTTGGTTACGACTGCCTCTTTCCGGACGAAGGCCATGACCTGGCGCCGGGCGTGAAGCGTCCCCTTCTTTCCCAGTGTGATCATCTTCTCCGCCAGCGGCCGGGTTTCCTTGGCCTTGGCCAGCGTCGTCCGGATCCGCTCCTTTTCCAGAAAGGAGGTGACGAGGTTGCGCAGCAGGGCCAGCCGGTGGGCGGTCGGCCGCCGCAGTTTTCGCCCCTTTACCTGGTGCCTCATTCCGTCAACTCCTTTCGTCTCTTCTCTTCCTGGACATCCGCCTGAATCCGTTCGACCAGCTTGGGATGGAGGTCCAGGCTCAAGCCCAGGTTCAGGTTGGCCAGAGTCTCCTTGATCTCGGCCAGCGATTTCCGGCCGAAGTTTTTAGTCTTGAGCAGCTCGTCCTCGCTCTTCCGGACGAGCTCGTAGATTCGCTCGATCCCGGCCGATTTCAGGCAGTTCGAGGACCGGACCGAGAGTTCGAGGTGCTCGATAGGTTTGAGGAGGACATCGATCTGGGTGATGTAGGGGATCTCCTTCTTGGCGATGATCGGCTCCTTCTCCAGCGGCTCGTCGATGATGTTCAGGAAGATGGCCAAGTGGTCACGCATGATCTTGGCCGACTGAGAAAGCGCCTCGTGGGGTGAGATCGCACCGGTCGTCCAGATCTCCAGGCTGAGGTTTTCGTAATCGATCCTTTTCCCCACCCGAGCCTGCTCGACGCGGTAGTTCACTTTCTGGATGGGCGAGTGCGGGGAATCAAGAGGGATGTAATCGACGCTCAGCGTCTCGTCGAAATTCTGGTCGGCCGGTACATATCCGCGGCCGTTCTTGACGATCATCTCGATATCCAGCTTGCCGTCCCGGTCGAGGGAGGCGATATGGATATCCGCATCCAGGATCTCGATGTCCCCATCATGGACAATGTCCGAAGACTTGGCCCCGGCCGGGCCCTCCATCTTCAGAGTCATCCGTTTGGGCTGGGTCCCCTTGATCTTCAGCGGGATGCCCTTGATGTTCAGGATGATGTCGGTCACATCCTCGACCACACCGGGGACCGTGGAGAACTCGTGCAGAACACCCTGGATGCGCAAAGCGGTGATGGCCGCGCCGGTGATGGAGGACAACAGGATCCTCCGCAGGGCGTTGCCGACCGTGACGCCGTACCCGCGCTCAAAGGGCTGCGCCCAAAACCGGCCGTACTTCTCGGTCAGGGTGTCGTAATCGCACTCCAGGTACTTGGGCCTCTGAAAACCGATCTCTATCATAATCCCTCCTATTGAATTCGCCTCTCCGCGCCGCTCCGGTTACTTGGAATAGAGCTCGACGATGTAGTGCTCTTCGACCGGGACCGTGATGTCCTGGCGGGTGGGCAGGGCGGCGATCTTCGCGCTCATGTTGTCCCAATCGACCGCGATCCAGCTGGGCACGGTCTTGTTCTTATGCTGGCCGACCACTTGCTTGATGTCCTCGTACTGCGCCGACCGGGGCCGGATCTTGACCTCGTCTCCCTCATCCACGATGAAGGACGGGACCGTGACCTTCCTCTGATTAACGCTGAAATGGCCGTGGCTGATGAGCTGCCGTCCGTGCGTCCGGGAGCGGGCGAACCCCGTGACAAAGACCACGTTGTCCAGCCGTCTCTCCAGCATGGCGAGCAGGTTTTCGCCGGTGATGCCCTTCTGCCGCTCGGCCCGCTTGAAAAACAGCCGGAACTGACGCTCGGTCATGGCGTAGAATCTCTTGAGCTTCTGCTTCTCCCGGAGCTGGAGACCGTAGCCGAGGATGCGCTTCCTGGCCCGGCCGTGTTGCCCGGGTGCATAGCCGCGCCGTTCGACAGGGCATTTCTCGGACAAACACTTGTCTCCCTTCAAGAACAGCTTGGTTTTTTCAACCCGACACTGTCGGCAAATAGGATCACCATGTCTCGACATCTTTCTCTCCTTGTCGCATCATACCCTCAGACTCGCCTCCGGCGGGGGACCCGGCAGCCGTTGTGAGGGATGGGGGTCACGTCCCGGATGGACTTGATCTCGAGCCCGGAGGATTGCAGGGCCCGGATGGCCGACTCCCGGCCCGCCCCCGGTCCCGAGATGCGGACATCGACGTATTTCACTCCCAGGTCTCGGGCCTTGGTCGAGGCCTCCTTGCCGGCCAGTTGAGCGGCGAAGGGGGTCCCTTTGCGGGCGCCCTTAAACCCGGCCGTTCCGGAACTCGCGCTGCAGACCGTGTTGCCCTCGTGGTCGGTGATCGTGATGATCGTGTTGTTGAAGGTCGATTGGATGTGCGCGACCCCGAACCCGATCTCCTTCCTGACCTTCTTCTTCTTGGTTGTTGCGTTCGCCATGGGCTCTTTCCCTCCTTTGCTCGCTTAAGCCTTCAGCTTCTTGATGGCATGGCCGTGCGGTCCCTTCCGGGTGCGGGCGTTGGTCCGCGTCCTCTGGCCGCGGACGGGCAGCTTCCTTTTGTGGCGCATCCCCCGGAAACAGCCGATATCGATCAGCCGCTTGATGTTGGTGCTGATCTCTTTCCGGAGGTCACCCTCGATCTTCTCGCGCTTCTCGATGATCTGACGGATCTTGTTGATCTCGTCCTCGGACAGCGCCTTGACCTTCTTGTTCTTATCGATCTTGGCCTCTTGGAGGATCTGGTTCGACTTGGAGCGACCGATCCCGTAAATATAGGTCAGTCCGACCTCGATCCTCTTTTCCGGCGGCAGCGTGATACCTGCGATTCTTGCCATGTTACCCTCGTCTAGCCTTGTCTTTGTTTATGCCTCGGGTTGATGCAGATCACCCGAACGATGCCTTTGCGCCTGACAATCTTGCAGTTGCGGCAAATCTTCTTGACCGATGCTCTGACTTTCATGGGCCTTTCCTTTATTTGAACCGATAGGTGATTCGTCCCTTGGTGAGATCGTAGGCAGAGAGCTCGACCAGGACCCTGTCGCCGGGCAGAATCCGAATGAAGTGCTTCCTCATCTTCCCCGAGATATGGGCCAGGATCCGATGCTTGTTGGCAAGCTCGACCCGAAACATGGCGTTGGGCAGGGTTTCGAGGACCGTCCCCTCCGCCTCATAGACATCCTGTTTAGGCATATCGTTTTACCTCTGGCGAGAAAAGCGGCGGCTTTTTCGGTTCGCCCAAACTCAGAATCTCGACCCCGCGGGAGGTCATGGCCACGGTGTGCTCGTAATGCGCCGATAGGCTCCTGTCCTTGGTGACCGCCGTCCAGCCGTCCTCGAGGATCTCCTCCTCCCAGTCTCCGGCCGCGATCATCGGTTCGATGGCCAAGGTCAGTCCCTCCTTGATTTTGGGCCCTCGTCCGGGCGGTCCGAAATTGGGCACCTGCGGCTCCTCGTGCGGGGAGTGGCCGATGCCATGCCCGACAAAAGAGCGGATGACGGAAAATCCCTCCAGCTCCACATACTCCTGGATGGCATGGGAGATATCGGAGATGCGGTTGCCCTTTTTCATCTGTTCGATGCCCTTGTAGAAGGCCGCCTCGGCGACGGCGATCAGGCGCCGGGCCTGAGGGCCGATGGCGCCAACAGGTACAGTTATTGCCGCGTCGCCGTAGAAGCCCTCGAAGAGGACGCCGAAATCGAGCCCGATGATGTCCCCGTCCTTGAGGATACGTTCCGAGGGAAGGCCGTGGATGATCTCCTCGTTGACCGAGGTGCAGAGCGAACCTGGGTACCCCCGGTAGCCCTTGAACGCGGGCACCGCCCCCAGCTCGCGGGCCCTGGACTCCGCATAGGCATCGAGGTCCCTGGTGCGCACGCCGGGCCGGACCATGGCCTTCAGTTCGCTGAGAACTTTGGCCACGATTTGATTGCTCTCTCTCATGACGGCAATCTCTTGCGAGGTCTTATAGATGATCATCTCTGCGCCTTGTCCGCCTCCCGGCGGGCCAACTCGCGGTCGAGGACACCGGAGATCCGGCCGAAAACCTCGTCCTCGGTCCCGGAGCCGTCCACGCGGTGGAACACACACTTGGCCTGGTAATGAGCCCTGATCTTCTCGGTCTGGTCTTTATACACACGAAGACGCTCGCTGATGACCTCGGGACGGTCGTCCGCCCGCTGGTAGAGCTCCCCGCCGCAGACATCGCATAGCCCTTCGGTCCGGGGCTTCTGGAGACAAAGGTTGAAGACGGTTCCACAGGCCCGGCAGGTCAGCCGGCCCTGCATGCGCTCGATCAGGGAACGGCTGTCCACGTCGATCTCGATGACGACCTCGGGCCGACCTCCGTCCATGGCCTCGAGAGCTTGGACCTGGGCCACGTTTCGCGGGAAGCCGTCGAGAAGATATCCCCGCCGGGCGTCGGGACTCGCAATCTGCTCCCGGACGAGGCCCTCGACGATCTCGTCGCTGACCAATTCTCCCCGGTTCATCATCGCCTCCGCCTTAACCCCGAGAGGCATCCTCTCCCGGACCGCCCGGCGGAGAAGGTCGCCCGTGGAGATCTTGGGAAAGCCGTAGCGGCGTTCGACGAGATCCCCCTGCGTGCCCTTGCCGCTTCCGGGAGGCCCGAAGAGGATGATCCTCATTCCCTATCCCCTCCTGCCTTTGATCCGGCTGCGCCGCATGAAGCCGTCGTAGTGTCTCATCACCAACTGGGCCTCGATCTGCTGCATGGTATCCATGGCCACACCGACAACGATCAGGATGGAAGTGCCGCCGAAATAGAAATCGACGTTCAACCCCTGGGTGAACCACCGCGGCAGGTTCGCCTCCAGGAAGTTGCCGATAAAGGGCAAGGCCTGGACCTTGATGCCCGTGATCAGGAATTCGGGCAGGATGGCGATGGCCGCAAGGTAGACGGCCCCGACCAGGGTGATCCGGGACAGAGTGGTATCGATGAAGTCTGAAGTGTTCTTCCCGGGCCGGATGCCCGGGACGAACCCGCCGTATTTCCTCAAGTTATCGGCCACGTCCACGGGGTTGAAGACGATGGAGACATAGAAATAGGTGAAGAAGATGATGGCTGAGACGTACAGGAGGTTGTAGAGCGGCATGCCGATATTGAACTGCTGAGAGATGGTCTGAAAGACCGGGACCTTGATCAGCTGGGCGATGGTCTGGGGGATGGTGATGATCGAGGCGGCGAAGATGATCGGGATGACGCCGCCGGTGTTAACCCGCAGCGGGAGATGTGTGCTCTGTCCGCCGTAGACCCGCCGGCCGACCACTCTCTTGGCATAGGACACCGGAATCCGGCGCTGGCCCCGCTCCACGAAGATAATGATGGCGATGACTGCGAGCATCAGGGCGACCAAGAAAATGAGCCGCAGAGGGTCCATGTTCCCCGTCCGGAGGCCGGTGACGAGGCTCTGGAGACCCCGCGGCATGTCGACCACAATGCCGGCAAAGATGATGAGGGAGATGCCGTTGCCGATCCCCCGCTCGGAGATCTGTTCACCCAGCCACATAACGAAAATCGTCCCCGTCGTCAGCGTAAGGACGGTGAGAAGCTGGAAGCCCAACCCGGGGTTGGGTACGATCCGCGCTCCTCCGGGACTCCGCAGGGTCTGCAGGTAGGCGCCGATCCCCATGGCCTGGATGAAGCAGATCAAGAGGGTGCCGTACCGAGTGTACTGAGTGATCTTCTTCCGTCCGAGCTCGCCCTCCTTGGACAGCCTCTCCAGGAACGGCCAGACAACCTGGAGGAGCTGGAGGATGATCGACGCGCTGATGTAGGGCATGATGCCCAGGGCGAAGATGGTCATCCTGGACATGGCGCGCCCGGAGAACAAGTCTATGAATCCGAAGATCGTGCCTTTTTGAGTCTGCCAGAACTCGGCCAGGGCGTCGGCGCTGATCCCGGGATTCGGGATCTGGGCGCCGATCCGGTAAACGGCCAGCAGGAGAAGAGTAAAGAAGACCCTCTTTCGAAGCTCTGGAATGCTGAAGATGTTTCTGATGCTGTCTAACATTATGGGTTCCCGATGGTGATGGCTTGGCCACCCGC
>Ga0315275_10001371_pt1 | contig 21380 bp, 24 predicted proteins | sample YL17G03_0_MG_FD_205557 | JGI IMG/M metagenome (GOLD analysis project Ga0315275, IMG submission 205557) | Sediment microbial communities from Yellowstone Lake, YNP, Wyoming, USA - YL17G03_0 | ecosystem: Environmental > Aquatic > Freshwater > Lake > Sediment | place: USA: Wyoming | collected...
AGCAGTCAAACTGGGCAGGAACTGGTTCATAAAAAAGGATGTGCTGGAGAGGTATGCCAACAGGAAAAGGACTGATGCGTCATAGCCCCTCCTGAATTACTTTATATGCCATCAGGTTAATCTCCAACTACTTAACACTGGGGGGTATTTGTTATGAAAATTGTAAAAAGAAATGACACGCGAGAGGACTTCGACAGTAATAAACTTAGAAGAGCTATTGAAAAGGCAGCAGCAGACGCAAACATTGCCAGTAATAGGGCCACGGAAATAGCAAACAGTGCTGTAAGAGACGTTGAGGAACATTTCAAGAACAGAGATGAAGTGAGAAGTGCGGATATTAAAAAAAGGGTTCTAGAAGTATTGGACACTGAAGGGAAAAAAGTCTCTAATGCAGCCAGGAATTTCAAAAAACAGTAAGTCAGAAATTCGTTTGCTTTTGGGGTGCATTGCCCCCTTTCCTTTTTACATGTAAATTATTAAAAAACACTACCCTTTTAAACTTTCTTGATAATAAATAGATAGAAACCTCTTATCTGAGAATTCGGTTCTAACGTCCTCTTGGGGCTTTCCATCCTTTTACAGGGTACACGTGAGAACCGGCATGCAAAATCGTAACCCCTAATCCATGTGACTACAAAAATTGAAAATGTAGTCACATAAATAATTAATTTATAAATATGTAGTCACATAATATTATCATGCACATCGAAATTCGCAAAAGAGGCGGCAAAAAACTATACTATCTGGCGTACTCCTTCAGGGATAACGGCAGGGTAAGAAAAATCAGAAGATATCTCGGCGCCGATCTGACGAGCAAAAAAATAGCGGAAACCAGGAAACAGGCCGAAAAATCCATCACTGAACAGATGGGTAACTACAGGAAGATAAGAGATCCGCTCCACACGGTCTTGTCCGCTGAGGAAATGAAAGCCGTCAAAACCATGCTTACAGACAGCGAGATGAAAATATCTCACCTTTCCGACAACCAGTGGGAAATGTTCACAGAGCTTTTCACCTATGACACAAACGCTATAGAGGGCTCTACCATCACCGTCTCGGAGGTCAGGGAGATAATCAGGGAGGACAAGTGGCCGCCGAGAAGGTCAAAAGAGGAGATATCGGAGACGTATGGCGTCGCTGAAGCCGTGGATTTCATACGCAAAACTAAGCAGCATGTGTCGCTCAAGCTGATTAAAAGCCTCCACAGGATTGTTTTCAAAAATTCCAAGGTCTTTGCCGGCGAATTCAGGGCCAAAGGCATCGAGGTCGCGGTTGTCGACAGCAGGGGCGGGGTGATACACAGGGGCGCTCCGCAGAAGCAGGTCGCGAGGCTCCTGAAAGAACTTGTAAAATGGTATGACAGAAACAATGGAAAATACCATCCCATCGTCCTCGCGGCGGTCGTCCACAACCAGTTCGAGAACGTACATCCGTTTCAGGACGGCAACGGCAGGGTCGGCCGCCTTCTGCTTAACAACATCCTCATCAAGCACGGCATGCCACCGGTGAACATAGAGCTGAAGAACAGGACGGAATATTACACTGCGCTCAGGGCCTATGAAACAAACGGCAATCTCAGGCCGACGATAGAGCTGATTCTGAAAGAGTACAGAAAAATGAGTTTAAGCCGAAAATTGGTCCATTAATAATCGTTTGGAGCCGGAGGCGAAAAAATGACGAAAGAGAACTTGAAGAATGAACAGAGGCCACTGGCACTCTGGGCTGCGGACTGCGCCTTCTCTTTTGCGAATTTTCTCATACTGCAATCCCCGCAACCATGATGAGATTATTATCTAAAATGTAAATAAAAACCCAGGAATTTCATTTACTTATTATGTCCAAAAAGATGCGCCTGCTTTCGCTGCTCATGCGGTCAGGCGAGTTCCAGCGTTCGGCGGAGGCGGAACAAGCCGTCCGCGACGGCCGCGTGAGCGTCGGCGGGACGAAGGCAACGAATCCCGCGCATTCGGTAAAGATGCGCTCAGTGGTGGAGCTCGACAATCGAAAGCTATCGGCCCGGCCGCTCACCTACGTCATCCTGAACAAGCAGGCGGGCATGGTGTGCCAGAAGACCGTTAAAGAGAAGAATGTGTATGAAGTCATTGCTTCCATGGAGGAAATCGACCCCGTGACCAGAAACACGCTGTTCTGCGTCGGCAGGCTGGACAGGGACACGGAAGGCCTGTTAATCATAACGAACGACGGGCAACTAGAGAAATTGCTCACGAAGGGGAAGCGCGTCCTTAAGACGTATTCCGTCGAGACGGCCGCCCCTGTCAGCGATGACGACATAGCGACGCTGCAACGCGGAGTCGAAATCGAGGACGACGACACGGAGAAAGCGTTTCTTGTCAAAGCCGTCGCAATCAAAAGGCTCGGCGAACGGAAAGTCGAAATAAGCATCGACGAGGGCAAGAAGCGCCAGGTGAAGAAGATGTTCGAGGCGCTCGGGAACCACGTGGTTTCATTGAAGCGCGTGGCAATCGGCAACCTCAGGCTAGAAGACCTCGACTTCAAAGACAAGCGCTACCTCATAGTCAACAAGCGCGACCTCATGTTAAATGCACAGACGATACCGTAAAGGTTTTTGGCACCGAGACGAAATAGTGATATTTTTAATTATTTACGTCTTTCTCTTGGTGTAGCAGTGCTCGCAGTAGTATTCCCAGGCCTGCGAAGGATACATCTGGACCACCCTAGCTGAATCCTTACCGCACGTCTTGCATAAATTTTTATTGAGACTGAGAATAAACTTTCCATGAGTCCTGTCAATTTCAATAGTCATATTATTTTTTTCCTATTTGTATATAATGGGGCTCCTGACATATAAGGGCCGAAAATGGCGTTTTACCGTTTTTAAGGAATGAATCCGAATTCTAAGGCATGAAAAGGAGAATTTCAATCTTTTCAGCGCTGTTCATCGCCGTTCTCACGGTTTCAGGCTGCGTAAGCAGCCAGCAGGCCTCCCCGCAAAACCCAACGCTCGCAGAGACGCCCGCGTACCTGAAATGCGTCAATGACGGCGGCCAGGACAGGGCGGTCTTCGGCGCGAACGGTCAAATAGAGCTGTGCCTTTTCTCCGACGGCAGCGTGTGCGAGCAGGCCGCATATTACAACGGCGTCTGCAAGAAAGGCGGCTGCATGAGAAGCTGCGGCGCGATCGGCACGAGGAGCGAGGGATGGTACGACTGCAACGACAAGCTTCTCTTCTGGGACAGCTGCGCTAACGAGACGGCGGCGACGGCCGGCAAGTGCTGACAGCCGGCGGATTCTGCACAAACAGCATAAATATTAATCAATTTAAGCAACTCAGACCGAATTCTAATTATGGAAAGGCGCACGCACATCATATTCGGAGTCTTCTTATTCGTATTGTTATGGGGCGCATTCAGGCTCGACCTAGCGCTTTCGGCGCTCGTCGCGGTGGGCGCGGTCTTCCCGGACCTCGATTATCGAAAAGGGCTCACGGTCTACCATCGAAAGCTGGCGCATAACGTATGGGTCCTGTTAATCGCGAGCATCATAATAACTCTCGTCGCGAACAGCATCGAATTCGGCGTCGCGTTCGCGCTGGGCTTCATGAGCCACATCCTCATCGACGCGCTCACGCCCATGGGCGTCTATCCCCTCTACCCGTTCAAGAGCAGCCATCCCTATTTCCTCATCGGAGGAAAAGCCAAAATCAGCACAGGCTCCAGAGGCGAGAAGATATTCCAAGCAGTAATAGTTATAGCGATTGTTTTTGTTTTGCTTTTGGTCGGCGGGATACTGTAGGTTTAAACATAGGCTTTTAAGTTAAAGTTCGAATTTTAAAAAATGTATGAATATATTTTGGGTTTTTTATCATTTTTAATTTTTATTTTTATAGCTTTCGTTTCAACGCTTCTTCATGAAATATCACATTTGAGAAAAATAAAAAAATACAATCTCAAATATTTTAAAAGCAAAAAGGATTATATAAAATCGAATAGCAAGAACAGCATACCAAAATTTTCCTTTTTCCTATTTTGCATAAATGTTACTTATTTCGGCTTCGGTGGAGTAGTCTATTTGAAAGATGGCGAGATTGAAAAGTTAAAATTAAGACAACAAGAAGAAGTCATGATGGCTGGAATTAAAACCGATATTATATTTGCAATGTTGTTGGTTATAATTTATTATTTAATTAACCTTCTTTTTACAAATTTAAGTAGCGTTGTTAATATCGATTTAAACATTATCTTTTTGTTATCAATAGGTGTCATTTTAGCGAAAATATATGATAACATTTTTGATACAATGAAGATGGGCAGTGATTTTAAAAAACTATTAAAATTGAAAAAACGCTTTTAAATCAAAATTAGAACTATGAAATATGCCTAGTTGTAAAAAATGCGGGGCATACACAAAATATGAATTATGCCTGAGTTGTTATAAAAAATCAAAAACAAATTCTGATAATAATCTAAAATTTAGAAAATCTACGCCTCAAGCCCAAAAACTGTATTACGCCTTGAAAAAGAATGGAATTCCTGCAGAACTAGAAAAATGGGACCACCATAAACACATAGACATAGCAATTCCTGCAGCAAAAGTGAACATAGAAGTTGATGGGCAACATCACAATTTTGACGATAAACAGGCATTTTCAGACCTTCAGAGAACATATTATTCTTTCGAGAAGGGATATGCCACTTTAAGAATTCCAAACTCTCTGATAGAAAATCGTTTTGAACAAACAGTTAGCTATGTTGTTGATATCATAAATAAAAATCGTGAAAAATTAGCTGAGCAAAAGAGAGAGACAAAAACAGCGAATAAAGAGGAAGATGAATTATTACCTATGGTTACCGAAGGAATAAAAACCGTACATAAAACGCTCAAATGGATAAATGAAAAGAGAAAGAAGAGACTATAGTAATTTTGTTTACTTTTTCCCTTCTTTGATGTCGACGACTTTTATCTTGAATGCGAGGGTCTTGCCAGCCAGCGGGTGATTGAAGTCCATGATGACTATGTCCTTCTCGACTTTCGTGATCCTGGCCGGGACCTGCTCGCCATTCGGAAGCGTCGCCACGATCATCATGCCCGCCTTCGGCTCGGCTTCCTTCGGCAGCTGCGCCCTCGGTATCCTCTGGATAAGAGCCGCATGAACAGGGCCGTACGACTGCTCCGACGGGAGCTTTATGGTTTTTTCCTCGCCTTTTTTCATGCCCATGACCGCGTCGTCGAAGCCCTTTATTATATTGCCCGAGCCCACTTCGAACTCAAGCGGCTGGTTGTTGTGGTTCGCGGTGCAGTCGAAGACCGTCCCGTCCTCCATCTTGCCTTCATACTCGACCTTGATGACGTCGCCTTTCTTCACTGCTTCGCCTTTCCTGTCAGCCATAGAAACCACAACCCCTTACTGAAATATATGAGTAGTATTTGAGCTGACTCTTATTTATTTTTATCAGAATGCAGCTCCAGCCCTAATCGTCGTGCATGATATTCTTCTCAAGCTTTATCTTGTTGGTCATACCGTAGGAGTATTTCGAGACTATGCCTATGCCTTCCAGGCGCTTGATGACGCGATGTATTTTGACCTTCGTCAGCTTAGTCCTCTTGACAAGCTCCGTCTGTGTCAGCACGCCTCCGCTTTCTTCCAGCTCTTTCAGCACACGCTTCTCTTCAGGCGTCGTGACGACGTCAATCACGCTTCTGGTGAGCTCCTTCCTCTCCTTCTTGCGCAGCAGCGAGTATATGACCAGGCCCGCGACTATGGAGATTATCGAGCCCAGGAGCGACGTGAAAATTAGCGCCAGGAAGTATGCCGCGTTCCTTGCCTGGAACTGCTCGAATCTCTCCCGGGTGAAATTGAAGGACTGGTTTGGCTCGCCCGGGAAGACTGTCTCGTTTATCCTTTCCATGAACGGCGGCTGGCCAAGCAATGAACGTTCCGTGCCCAGCGGCATTACCTGTATAAGAAAGAACAGCAGCGACATGCCTCCGTATATGAAGCACATCACCATCACGGCCGAGTAAACTGTGTGCTTTTTCATGCTCTCGCTTGACGTAATGCGACGCAGCTTTAAATGCTTTTACCCAATGTGAAACAACCTGAAACGTGAAACGTTTCGAAACAAATGGTTTCAGGTTGTTTCAGGTAGGCTTTATATGTCATTTCCAACCAGCTTACTTCATGCAAAAATCTATAATCCACCTGAAGGACGTCTGCAAGACCTACCACATGGGAGAGGTCGACGTCAAAGCGCTGTGCGACGTGACCCTCGACATAAAGAAGGGCGAGTTCGTCGCCATAGTCGGGCCCAGCGGCAGCGGCAAGAGCACGATGATGAACCTCGTCGGATGCCTGGACCTGCCCACGAAGGGCCAGATATTCCTGGACGGCAACGACATAACGACCCTGAGCGAGTCCAGGCTCGCGAGCATCCGCGGCAGGAAGATAGGCTTCGTGTTCCAGCAGTTCAACCTGATACCTACGCTTACCGCGCTTGAGAATGTCATGCTCCCGCTGGAATTCCAGGACGTGGACTCATCCTCGGCCGCCAAGAGGGCGGAAGAGCTGCTGAAGCTCGTCGGGCTGGAAGACAGGATGAAACACCTGCCGTCCCAGCTGTCCGGAGGCCAGATGCAGCGAGTCGCAATCGCAAGGGCGCTCGCCCCGGATCCTGAAATAATACTGGCCGACGAACCTACAGGCAACCTAGACAGCAAGACGGGAGAGTTCATCATAGATTTCCTCAGGAAGATACACAAGGGAGACAGCAAGACGATAATCATAGTCACGCATGATTTGGGTTTGACAAAGCATGCTGAAAGGATAGTGCACATCAAAGATGGAAAGATAGAAAAGACTGAGCATAGGAGGTTGTGAAAATGAAACGTAACGTATATTTGTTTGGAGTGGCAGGAGCATCAGTAGTGGCTTTATTTTTCATGGTCATAATGGCCGGGATGGCCAGCGCCGCAATCCTTCCCACGGGCAGCAGCGCTATCGTCAAGGTGTCGCTGCTGAACCAGAACCCAGACCCGGCAAGGACTGGCGAAACAGTCGAACTGAAGTTCACAGTCGAGAACACGGGAGGCGCGATAGCAAGCGACACCGCCATTGAACTGGTGCCGTCCTACCCGTTCTCGAAGATAGCCGGCGAGGAATACGTCAAGAACGTCAGCACGCTGCAGGGCTTCCAGCAGGGCGCCGACGCCGCGATAGTGAGCTTCAGGGTCATGGTCAACAAGGACGCCTCGGCAGGCGTCAGCAAGGTACAACTGAAACAGAGCAGTGCAAGCTCGGGCATATCCATGACGCAGGACTTTGACGTCAGCATAACCAGCAGGGAGTTCGCGCAGATAGTGTTAGACAAATCGAAGATAAGCCCGGGCAACGAGACCGGCCTGAAATTCACGCTTAACAACCGCGGGAGTTCGCCGCTGAGGAATCTTATATTCTCATGGAGCGACCCGAAGGGGGTCATACTCCCGGTCTTCTCTGACAACACCAAATATGTAAATTACATAGATGTCGGCGGCTCAGTCGACCTGGAGTACACGGTAGTGGCCGACGTAAACGCCGCTCCGGGCCTTTACCAACTGAACCTTGACATGAGGTTCGATGCCTTGAACGGAACCGCGAGCGAGATAAAAACGACTACCGGCATATTCGTGGGAGGCGAAACTGATTTCGATGTTACCTACTCGGAAAGCTCCAGCGGACAGGTATCGCTTTCCGTGTCGAACATCGGCAACAACCCGGCGTACTCGGTGACAGTCAGAGTCCCTGAACAGCAGAATTTCAGGGTAACCGGCAGCAGCTCGTCCATAATCGGCAACCTGGACAAGGGCGATTACACGATAGTGACGTTCCAGATTTCATCCGCCGGGACATTCGGCAACAGGACCGCGAGTCAGGGAAGCGAACAGGCTCCAGTGCAAACGTTCCAGAGGAACGCAACCAGCACTAACCTGAAAGTGCTGGTGGACTACACGGACACGACGGGAGAAAGGCACTCGCTTGAAAAAACGGTCACCATACAGCCGTCGTCTTCTTCGACGTCCTCGACGAACGGGTTCAGCAGCAGGCAGAGTAGCAATTCATCCGTCATCATGATAGTAGTGGTTGCAGTGGTTGCTGTTGCAGGATTTATCGTTTACTGGAAAAGGAAGAGAGTGAAAAAGTTTTTTCATAGGGGGAGCGTGAGCCCGCATGAGGCGCGCGAAGGCCGTAAGACTGGCGCTTAACATACTCGTTCACAGCAAGCTGCGCACATGGCTGACGGTAATAGGGATAGTAATAGGCGTTTCTGCAGTCGTCGCGATAATATCCATAGGCGAGGGCATGCAGCAGAGCGTCACCAGCAGGCTGACAGGGCTGGGAGCGGATATAATAACGATAAGCCCGGGCGGCGGAGGCGCGACCGCGGGTTTCAGGGGGTTTGGAGAATTTGAAGGCGGACGTGGAGGCTCATCCAGCGTGAACCTGACGAACAAGGACATACAGGCGCTCATCCCCGTCCAGAACATAGCCGCCATAGAGGGCGAGGTCTCCGGCAACGGCGAGGCGTATTACCTCGGCGAGAAGGCCAGGGTTTCCGTGAAAGGCGTTGATCCGACCGCATGGAAGCTGATAACAACCTCGCAGCTGCAGATAGGCAGGTTCCTCACCGAATCTGATTATAATGCCGTCATGATAGGCAGCAGGATAGCCAACTCGACGTTCAAGCAGCAGCTGGCCGTCAACAGGATGATTATAATAGAAAACAAAACCTTCAAGATAGTCGGGATACTAAAAGAAAGCGGGGGCTTCGGCGGCGACGACAGGAGCGTGATAATGCCCATAAAGGCCGCGAGGGATACGCTCGCGCTCGACGCAAACAACTTCAACAGCATATCGATAAAGACGAGCAGCACCGACGCGGTCGACCAGGTCTTAGCGGATGCCAACAGCAAGCTCACCCTACTTCACCACGTCACAAACCCTAACAGGAAAGGCTATTCGATAACGTCCGCTGCTTCCGTGCAGGAAACCCTGAGCAGCATCACATCGACCATAACGCTCTTCCTGGGCGGCATCGCAGCCATCTCGCTTCTCGTGGGAGGCATAGGCATTGCGAACAGCATGTTCACCTCGGTGCTCGAGAAGACGAGGGAGATAGGCATAATGAAGGCCATAGGGGCTAAGAACGGCGACATACTCACGATATTTGTCCTCAGCTCGGCCATGATAGGCGCGGTGGGCGGTGTGATTGGCATAGCGCTGGGCATTGTTGCATCCTCTATTATGTCAGGCATCTCCATCACTGGTTCCACAGGAGGGATCGGGTTCGGAGGCTCTGGAACGTCGGGCGGCATAACGACTGCCATAAGCCCGCAGCTGCTCATCGGCGCGCTGGTGTTGGCTATGGCCATAGGCGTGGTCTCAGGTATAATCCCGTCCTACAGGGCATCGAAGCTCAAGCCCGTGGATGCATTGAGATACGAGTGACCGCTGGGCACACGCTCCGGATAATTTATAAGTTCTAAAGGTGTAATTTAATTCTCTGGCATGACCGGGGGGAGATGTTTATGGCTGAGCACGATCACAGCGCGGTCCTGGAACAGTTCAGGCAGCAGGAGAGCGTCTTCAGGGAGCTTTACGCGCTGCACGAGAAGGACGCTTTAGACATGTATTTCGAGAGCCTCAGGAATCTTGGAAACGTCTTCCAGCTAGGCGACAGGTGCTTCCGCTGCATCGACGAGCGCACTCCGGGCGGGATACACGCGGCCGGGCCTGTGATTCTTTTCGACAAGGCGAAGGGCATCGATATGCTCAAACGGGCGAGAGCCGAGGGCATCTACAGCCACGTGGGCTGCGGCGCCGCGGGCATCGCTTTCGAAAGCCTGAGCGACAATATGAAGAAGTTTTACGTCAATTCTGACAACTACGGCATGTTCTACGCGAAGCGGATAGCGAAGGAAGCAGGCATCCCTTACATGGGCCACCTCGGGGTCGAAACGCATTTCCATGTCGCGCGCATGGCCATCTACGACGGCACCGGCTGTCTGGACAGCTCGAAGCTGGGCGCAATCGGCCTGCCGCCGGCGTTCGTCATAAGCCGGCGATATCACGCAGAGTCGGCGACCGCGATGCGGGAAGCTTCGATAGCGGCTGCCATAGCGACGGGCAGCCACGGCTACGGCAGTCTGATAAAGGACAGGACGCCGTTTATCCTGCTCGCCGTGGGCACGAAGCACAAGGAATCCTCACTCAACGCCATGATGGACGAGGCCAAAGAAGTCGCCAAGGATTTCGACGGCAAGGTAATCGTCGACGGCTTCGTGGCGCCCGTGTGAACCTGAACGGTTTATTCTGGCGGCAAACGCTTAAAGATTTATAAAGAATGGTGAGAAATAATAACCACTTAAAAGTGAATAATTTTCAGTTATGAAGGAGGATTATTATGCATGGACATGACAGTGAAGGTTTGCAGGCCGCGAAACTGGATTATCAGAAACAGGACGGCATTATGAATCAGATTTATTCAAATGGAGCTGCGAAATACATACTGGGCATTCCCGGCATTGAAAACGCCTTTACCAGAACCGGATGGGCATTCTCATGCATGGACGAGCGCACGCCCTACGGCAACGTAAGGCTTCCTGGTTCCGGCATACTTTACAAAGACAAGAAACTCATGAAAATGCTCAGAGATGCACTTGATCAGGCCTTCATGGAAGGCAAGGACCTCATACTAACGAGCCACGAGAACTGCGGCGCCGGAAAAATAAAGGCACTCCAGCTCGGACGCGACGCATCTGAAGGTGACAAGATTGCTTACGATATGATAAGCGCGTACGTCGCGAGGCTCGGGCCAATGGCAAAGCACATTCACTTCAAGAGCGAGCACATGCAGGGCCCGAAAGACCACCACATTGCGAGAGTCGTCTATATAGACAACGTGGGCGACCTGAACATTGCGCTCATGGACGGCCAGCTTCCGCTGGGCATGGCGCTGAGCAGGAAATACATACCCGGAAACCAGACTCTCGTGGATTATACGGACGTCGCCCTCGGCATACTCACGGACAGGGGCCATGGCGTCGGCGAGTTCATAAGCGAGGATGGGCCGATTGTCGTTATACCGATGGCGAGAAACAGGACATCAGCCTCGAAAATGACCGACGTCCTCGCGCCCAAGGTGAAGGAAATGAACAAGAGCATGGGCAGCGAAAAGATAATAATAGACCCGGTTGTCATACAGGTTTGATTTATCCGGGACCCGGTTTTTACTTTTCTTTCATTTTCCCTGTTTTTTGACTTTTTTAAACCTGCCGCCAATCTTTATCAATGACTGCCAGCGATAGGAAGGAAGCGTTATTCTACAAAAAACTCGCGGGAAAAAACAAGCTTGTGAAGTGCGAGCTGTGCCCGCGCTATTGCACCATCGTCCTGGGCCGCACGGGCTTCTGCCGCGTACGCATGAACGACGGCGGCGTGCTCCGCTCGCTTGTGCACGGATTGCCAATCTCGATAGCAGTCGATCCCGTTGAGAAGAAGCCGCTGTTCCATTTCGCGCCGGGGACGCGATGCCTGTCGCTAGCGACGGTCGGGTGCAATTTGCGCTGCAGCTTCTGCCAGAATGCCGGAATATCGCAGGACTATGACGCGATAAACGGCGAGCCGACGGAGCCGGGCGAGATTATTGAAATGGCAAAAAGGGAGGGCGTCGAAGGCATCGCGTACACGTACACGGAGCCGACCGTTTTCTACGAATACGCGCTCGACATCATGAAGCTCGCAAAGAAGGCCGGCTTGTATAATGTATGGGTTTCGAATGGTTACACCAACCCCGCGCCGATAAAGAGGATGGCGAAATACCTCGACGCTGTGAACGTCGACCTGAAGGGTAATGACGAGTTCTACAAAAAGATCTGCGGTGGCATCGGCATCGCGCCTGTGTTCGAGGCGCTGAAGGCGTATGCGAAAAACAAAGTTTGGGTTGAGGTTACGAATCTCATAATACCCGGTTATAATGATTCAGATAAAGCGATAGCGAATCTTGTTGAGTGGGTAAGGCAGAATCTTGGGGATCGCGTTCCGCTCCATTTCTCGGCGTTCCATCCGTATTACAGGCTGACTAACGCTCCGCCAACGCCGCCGGCGACGCTCGAGAGGGCGGTGGCAATCGCGCGCAAGAAGGGCATGAAATGGGTCTACGCCGGCAACGTGTACGGCAACCGCCATGAATCGACGTGGTGCTGGAAGTGCGGCTCGCCTCTGATAAAGAGAGCGGGCTTCGATGTGCTCTCTTTCGCTGGTAAGTGCCCGAAGTGCGGGGAGCGAGTCGACCTTAAAGGCATGAAATGGGTAAGGAGTGGCGGCGCATGAGGATGTACAGGGACTGGGCCGACATTTACGACGCGCTTTACACCGCGCAGGGCCAGAGCAACGATTTGCCTTTACTGACCAGGCTTGTGAGGGAATACGGCGGGCCGGTGCTCGAATGCGCCTGCGGAACGGGAAGGGTTATGATTCCGCTGGCGAAAGCCGGCTTCCGCGTTCATGGTATAGACACGAGCAGCGAGATGCTGGCCGTACTCGAAAAAAAACTGCGCGGGCTGCCGGAGAAAGTGAGGAAGCGCATAACTTTCGAGCGGAAGGATATGAGAAGCTTCGTCACGCAGAAGAAGTTCAGGACCTGCATAATCGCCTTCAACTCGCTGTACCACCTGCAGAAAGACGCCGAAATAATGAAGTTTTTCAGGCGCGTCGGCATGCACCTGGAAAAGAACGGCGTCTTCATAATAGACATATTCGACGCCGACCCGAATTACGTGCAGGGAAGGTTCGTGCTGCAGGCCGAGGCCAAAGACGCGAAGGGCAGGTTCTTGAGGAAATACCACAAGACCGTCTTCGGCAAGAACCAGGTGAACGACGGCTGGTTCAGGATTGTCATAGACGACCACGGCAAAAGGCGCATGATAAGCAAGAAGTTCAAGCTCCACTACCTCACGCACGACCAAGCGTGGAAGATGCTGGGTGCGGCGGGCTTCAAAGTGATGAAGGTATACGCGAACTATGAGTCCGAGCCCTACGACACGGGCAGGCAGAACGAGAAGATGATATTCGTTGCGAGGAAGACGGGCACAACCATCAGAAAAGCTTAAATTGAACAAGCGGGATGAATTAATATGGACCCGAAAAAACTCGAGGAAGAAACCAAGAAGCGCATGAAGAGCGGATGGATACGCGTGGGCATGATGATAGAGGCCATGGCCATCTCCAAAGAGACGGCTGAATCCGCTCTCAAGAAGCACGTCGAGAAGATGGAGAAGGAGAGGGGCATCCTGCTCAGCAAGAAGGACTTCAGGGGAGCGGAGGAAGTCAAGAAGCCGCTGCCCAACATCGAAAAGGGATATTCGCAGGTAGTGGACATAGAGATGCTCGCCGAGAGCTTCGACAAGCTCGTCTTCATAACGCTCAACTACGGGCCTTCGGCCATCGAGATACTGGAGCCGAACAAGATAACGCTCGACTTCGGAGAGGCGCAGGGGATTCTGAACTCGCTCGCCGCGATAATGCACACGTTCGCCGCCATGAGGGGCGGGGGCGTGCTGGTTTCTACTTAATTCGTCACTGACCGAAAAAAAACCAAAAGCATTTAAGTGACGGATAAAAATTATAAGTATGAAAATCTCAGCAAAAATGACAGCAGCAATTATATTAATTATTGCTGTTTCGGTTTCAGCCCTCCTGTTATTATTCAATCCAGAAAAAGGCTGCTGCGGAAGGATAAACGGGTGGCTATTCAAAATCGATGTTAACGGGCAGGATGAATATTACATGGTCGCCTCGCCTGAACTCTACCCTGCAGGAACGGTGTTTTCTAAAAGCGAGATTGAAGAAAAGACAGGAGCAAGCATTCTGCCGATTGATACCGCAACTGAATTGAAAGAGGATGAAATACAAAAGTTCAAAGCAAAGGCTGAGGAAGAGGTGAACAAAGTGTTTTTCTATTTGGAAGAGGACCGGATAGAAGAAACGAAAGAGCCTCTTTTGCAATTCAATCTGATTGGCGGCAAAACAAAACCGCAGTATTACGTTGTACCTGTTATTGGAAACAAATACTATTATTTGGTGCACTTTGCACCTTATGCAATGGAAAATATAAAAGCCGGAGAAATCATGATGACTTCAAAGTTATCAAAACAAAACACAAATACAACCGCTTTCTTTGACCTGCTGGTAAACAACGGAGCGGAAACCATCATTGAGGACTATCTGAATAAAAACAATCTACAGGGTACAATAAAGGAGAAATATTACGTTTTTTATACGACGTAGATAATTTTGAACATAAACAAAAATTATAAAAAAATTGAAGGAAGCTTTACTCTTTCTTCTCTTTTTTGGCGCGCGTTTTCTTGGGCTTGGCCTCTTTGTGCTCTTTCGCTTTTTCTGCCTTGTGTTCCTTCGCCTCGTGCTTGTGCCCGGCCTTGTGCTCGTGCGCTTCAGGCTCTGCCGCTTTGGCCGCCTTGTGCTTCTCCGCGCGCTCTGCCGAAAGCCTCATCTGCTCCTCGGTAAGCGGCACTATTTTAAGCTTCGCCATAATGCCTTCTTTCTCGTAAGCAGCCATGACATCCTCGTCGGTCGCGTTCTCCGCTATCTCGATCTTGTACGGAGTCGCTTCCAGGTGGCGGTAGTTGCACTTCCTGCGCCTGACCTTCGTCGCGGCCTTCGGGCCGGTTACCAGAAGGAATTCCTTGTCTTTTTCCTTCGCCACTACGACGCAATACTTGCCGGCTTCGCGACCGGCGGTCTTCATACAAATTCTTCCAATTTCGAACATATTTTCAACCTCCTAATAGTTGCCTATTGGACAGACTCGAAGAGCCTTCTTTTCAACTCTCTCCGTGAACATGACGAGCACAGGTTGCCGCCGAACGGCCTTTCAGGCCTTCGCTGGCTTTTGGAAAGCTTCGACAGCGTGGCATCCGTGACTTTGGGCATGCCCGCGAGCGGCTTCTTGCAGATAGCGCACTTCGAAACGGCGTTCTTCCTTCCCTTGAAGCGCTGCGCTGTCCTGCCACCGGGCGTCCTTACCCTCAGCTTCCTGAGAGACCTTGAACGTAAGCTTCTTCGCACCATTTGCATCAACTCCTGAATATAATTCCCTGATTGGAATAACTAATAATTATCATATATATATATTTAAAAGTTTACAGAAGAGCCGGAGAACTAGCCGCTATACTCTTTCTCGTTGTATTTGACCGCGAAGCCCTTGTTGGCCGCACGCGTCTCGTATTCGATGTCGACTTCCTCCTTGGGACCGAGCTCCAGTATCTCCCACGTGAGCGTTTCCGTCGTCTCGTCGAAAGGCTCTATCTTGGGAGGGAGGTTGCAGCGTATGAACGCGCCGCGCGGGACCGAGTCTCGCACGGTTATGTCCAGCATCTTCTTGCCGGTGGTGTTGCGTATCCTGAGCATCACGCGGGTGCCGCTGACCGTCTTCTCGAGCTTGAGCGGGCCCTTGCTGAAGCCGAGCGAAATCTTGCCTCCGCCAACGCCGCTCATGCTTATGCCGCCTTTGCCGCCGCCTTTCCTGTTCTTAAGAAGTCGCATGGCTGTGAAGGCTATGCCGCCGCAGGCGGCTATGAGGACTATGATTTCAACGACAAGGATTATGTTGAATGGCTCGGGGACCGTCGCGAGCGAATCGCCCGTGAAGTAGCCGCCCTTCCTCGCCACGACGTCGACCCTGCCGGCGTGCTTTATCTCTATAACGGCACTGCCGTCCGCATCGGTTTCATACATGTCGGCCACGAACGGGTCTGTGTCCAGGTACTTTACGTCTATCTTCACTCCCTCGACCGGGTCGCTGTTCTGGTCTATGACCTTGACGGAGAACTTGCCGCCGACTTCTAAAGAGCTGGGCATGAGCAGCGAAAGCGTGCGCTCCACGCATTCATGGCTCGCGCAGGTCTCGTTCCCGTCGCACTGGAAGTCGCTGCAGCAGTAGCCTGTGTTTATGTTGCATTTGTGGCCGCTTATCTTCTCCGGGCAGGCGCAGTCGACAGCGGCACATGCGTGGGAGTTCATGTTGCACGTCTCGCTGTCCTTGCAGTCGCTGTCCGAGCAGCATTCGTATTCGACGCAATCGTGGTTTTCGGCACGGCCGCACGTGCATTCCAGCTCCTCGCATTTCCAGGCTATGCAAACCTGCGTGTCTTCGCAGTCGGAAGGCTGCACGCATTCGTAAGACGGGTGGATGACGAACGACGCAGCCGAGGAATTGGTGACGCTCTCATTGGAAATGCAAGTGAACAGGATGTCCTTCCCGCCGTCCATGTTCGAAACGTTAAGGTAGCCGCTGAATATGTTGGCGCTCACCCTGCCCAGCTGGCCCGTGATGTTGCCGAACGAATAGCTGCAGGCGCTTATGTTGCCCGCGCTGCTAACGGCGAGCAGGAGCGTGCCGTTGACCGTAAGGTTGTATTTCAGGTACGTGGCGTTCCTCGGCGAGTCGATGGTGAACGTGAAGGTGAAGTTCTGCGGGGGCGCGGGTACCGGGACGAGCGTGATGACCGGCGAAAGGTCGCTGGTCAGGTTGAATTCCGTGTAGTTGCCGTAGTAGCCGGCCTTGGTGACGTTGACGGAATACGGGTTGAACAGGAAAACGCCGCTCGCATTCTCTATCCTTTCGTTCAGAGTCTGGCTGCTCACGCCGCCTTGCGAGTTCGTGGTGCCCGAATAAACCTGGCCTGTCAGGTTGCTCCTTACATTAACGAGTGCGCCGGATACGGCGCTGCCCGCATTGTCAAGAACCCTGATGCCGAGCTTCCACATCCTTGCGCTGTACGTGTAGTTCGTGTTGCTGATGGTCGTGGCGGATGCCGATGAAAGGAAAAGGTCGTAAACGCTGCTCATGTTAACCAGGTTGTTCTCCAGCAGCGTGTTCCTGGTCGAAAGCAGGTAAAGCCCATAGCCGTTGTTCTGTATAATGGTGTTACCGGTTATCCTTGTATTATCGGAATTGACAACCTCCAGCCCGTAGCTCCCCTTCGTCGCCTCGAACCTGTTGTTGGTTATGTTGTTGTTGGCTCCGATGAAGGCGAAGCCTTCGCACGTGTTGTTAATGAAGGTGTTGTTGTTGACTAGCGAGTTGTTCATGAAAAATGTCGTAAGCTGGACCAGCGCGCTGTTGAGCAGAGTGTTGTGCTCGAACAGGATATTGTTCCCGGTTATGGCCACCAGGTTGCCCCCGCTGTTATCGGAAAACGCGTTCCTGCTTATGACGTTGCCTGAGCCGTCCATTTTCAGGCCGGCGTAATTCGCGCTGATGGCGTTGCCTGATATGCTGTTGCCCGCGGAGTAGACGAGAAGGGCGTAGTAATTGCCGGAGAATATCGTGTTGGCTATGTTCGAGCCCGAAGACTTCACGTAAACGCCCATCTTCTTGTTGTCCGCCGCGCTGTAGCCGCAGCCGTGTATGAAAGAATTGCTGATGACCAGCGACGCACCTACGTTCGAGACGAACGTGTACGGGTAAGCCGACTCGTTCTGCAAGGTAGAGTCTGCGATGGTCAGCGAGCCGTTTACATCGATGCCGAATTCGCCGCTGTAGCTGGAGTTGAAGCTGATGACTGAATTCTGCAGCGTCAGGTTTCCGGAAGCGTTTATCAGCAGGTTGCCGTTCAGCAGGATGTTCTCGCCGTCGCACACCGAGGTCTCGTTGATGATCCAGTCATCGGCCATTGAATACAGGCAGTTCTGGCTCGCCGCATTCGCCGCTCCGGACATGAGCAAAAACAATGCTGCGACCGCTAAAACAAAAACAAATGCCCTCATAACCTAATCTTGACCGAGCGCTCTTATATTGATTAATAATATGCAGACAATTGCCCAGGTTGCGCTCAAACCAGCTCTGCCAGAATCCTCGGCAGCTTCCTGGCGAAATCTTTCCCGACCGTCAGGTAATCCTGCTCGTTGTCGAACAGGCCGCAGAGTATGTTGCCGAGCGTCTCGCTCTTGGAAGAGAGCCCGATGAACGTCTCTAGGAAAAAGCTGTTGGAGAAGAGACGTCGCATCTTTATGCTCTCAAGGAGCAGAGAGCTGTATTCCTTCCTCCACAAACGCTCGTAGCTGCGGACGTCGCCGGAAGCGATTGCATCCGCAGCGAGCTCCGCGCCCCAGAGCGCGTATGGTATGCCGGCGCCGGTAAGCGTGTCCACGTGGCCCGCAGCATCGCCTGCAAGCAGCCAGTCACTACCTGACGTGGGCAGGCTGAAAAATTTCGGGTCTTTGGGCGTGGGCAAAATAGCCGCCCAGTAAGAAAACGGTTTCACGTGGCTGGCATGCCGTTTCATAAACAACTGGAACTGTTCCCTCACGAATCTGCCGTTCTTTGCCTCCACGCCCGCGCCTATGCTCAGGTCATTTTCGCGCGGGAAGAGCCATGCATAGCCTTCCATGCCTTTGAGGAAGCGGATTGTCGTCGTCTCGCCTGCGTGCCTGGGGCTTCTGGCGAAGCAGCCGTAGCACACGCCCAGGTTCTCTTTCGTTATCGGGCCAACCAGCTTACGCCTCACAAGGCTGTTCGCGCCGTCCGCGCCGACAAGTATATCCGCGCCGTAAATGCGCCTGTTCGTCCTTATCTTCCAGCCGGTCGGGGCCTTTTCGAAATCCAAAACCCTCTCCTCAACAAGATTTGAACCAGCGTTAATCGCGCGTTCAAGAATGAACATGTCCAGGCGCTTTCTCGATAGTGCCATGGTCTGCTCTTCGCCAGTGACTAATGCGGCGCGGCCCTTCGGCGAAATCACCCTCAGCTTGTCGTCGCTGTCCTCGTAATAAAGCTCGCGGAGGAAAACGAATTTTTTCATCGCCGTTGCAGTTACGCCTCCGCCGCAGGGCTTCTCGCGCGGGTGCGAGTCGTCAAAAATAGTCGCTTTTATGCCGCGTTTCGCGAGGCAGTAACCCAGGTAAGCGCCGGCCGGCCCGCCGCCGACTATCGCAATGGGGATTTTCATATCTGATATTTCCGCACAAAATTATAAAAGATTTGCTGATCCTCATCCGGTGGACTCAGGCCTTCGCGTCCCGATTTTTCCGGCGGGCGTGGCTTTCCTCAGCTTGGTGATTACGGCTTTCCTCGTTACTGCCGCGACCGGCGCAGCAGCCGCGGCCGGCTTCGCTTCCTGCTTGGCCGCCGGCTTAAGCTCGATGTACTGCACGTTCGTGGGAGGCGTCGAATTCGCTTTGGCTTCTATTTTTGCCTCGGCCTTTGCCGCAAAATTAGTCAGCGGTCTCGCCTCCGGCCTGGCTTCAGGCTTCGTCATCCGAATGACAGCAGCCTGCTCTTTCGCCGCGTCCTTTGCCTTCGCGTTCTCCAGGCCGCGGTGGAGCATTTCCTTTATCTTCGCCCTCTCGAGGCCGAAATAGCGTTCGAATTCCTTGGTGACCATGAGATTGACCGTCCTGCCTGACTTCTCTGCCTTGAGCAGGCCCTTTTTCCGCAGCGTCTTTATGTAATTGTAAGCCTTGTTACCCTGCATCTCGACGACGTGGCTCTGCTTGACCGGTTCTTTGTAGACAACAAGCGCCAGCGTGCGCTTGTGGCCATCCTTGAGATCAGAATAATGAGTCAGGTGCGCGACCTTTGGCATGATGTCGGGCTTGACGCGCATCTCCCAGCCCTCGGGATTGCGGATGATCTCTACGCCCTTGTTCTCGACAGCGTATTCTTTTACCAGCGTATCGAGCATCTTCTCCACGTTCCTCGGGGTAACGCCAGTCACCTTCGCTATCTCGTCCGCAGTCATCGTCCTCGACGCCATGAACAGAGCCGCTTCAATCAGCTTCCTTGACATGAAAACCACACCACACAAACCATAAACCTGCAATATATTATCTATGTCAGCGAAATTTTAAATCCGCAAAACGACATCTCTCTACAGGTTTTATTCATAACGATTGTTTTTTCTTTCCGATGTTCTCTATAATATATTTCTTGACGCTTTCGAATTCCGGTACATTTTTTATCAGAGGTTTTAGCTCAGTTGTCCATATTGATTTTTTAAGGTCTATTTTTTCTGAGAATTTTTTGAAGTTCCATGTCTTATTGTAATATTTCAACTTCTTCTCGGTCAGATTCTCATCGAACTCGATGCCCTTCACCAAAAGAAACCGCAAATCATAAACGTCCCGCGCTTTCGTTCTGGTATATATTGCTCTGACTTTCTCGGCCAAAATTTCTTTTTCCTGCATCACGACGACATCGAATGATGGGATTTCCTCCAGGAATCTTCCTATGGTTTTTATTTCCGGCCTGAGCTCCACCTTTTCCCTGAAACTGAAATCGACAATGAATTTACACAGGCTTTGCCTTATGCCGACATACAGCGGTCCCCTTATCCTGAATGTTATTTTAAGGCCATTTTCATGTTCTTCCTTTTCCGTCTCAAATTCAATCTTAAATCTTTTCATGCCATCCTCGAGTTTTTTATTGTCTATATGTTTACTGCATGTGAAATCCAGATCCTCGGAAAACCTGTCCAGGCCATACGCCTTTTTCAGGGCGGTTCCGCCCTTGAAGACTATATCTTTGCCATAATTCTGGTAAAGAACGAAGAGGATTATGTTCTGGAAGTAGTCCTTTTCCGCCTGTCCCAGATTCTGCAGGGAGGTGACCTTGGAATACTCGGTCAGTTCTTCTTTCGTTATCATATTCTCACTTTCCATTTGGCATCTGTTTTTTCCCACGTCTTTGAAAATGGATTCAGAAGGACGTAGTTTCTATCCAGCCCGAACGACTTCGACAGGTCTATGCCTTTCATTTTTTCAAGAAGAAAGCCGGCCCTTTTTATCACACTCTGGTTTCCCGTTCTTTTCAGGTACGCTACGATTTTATCCTCGTCTATCGTGGCCTTTTGGAAAATCTTCTCTATTTCGTCGAAATTGCCGCATTTGCCGGGCCTGAGTAAAGCATCTATCAGGAGTTTTTCATCCTCGGCCACAAATACCTCGCCATCAGTGGTCTTTGTTTTTCTGTACCCAAAGAAATGTTTTAACGGCACGAACTCTATCATGTAGCCTTCGAACGGTAAGGGTGCTATTCGCCTCGTGACGGCCACATAAATCGTGTTGACTATCTGTTCGGTGTAGCCCAGAAATGAGGAGGCAGACCAGAACGATACGTATGAAGGCGAGGTTATGTTGCTTGCGACAATAAAGACGTTGTCGTGAGTTGTGTACGCGTTTTTTGTCACTTTCTTCACGAAACCGCGTTTTTTAAGCCTGTTCAATATCAGTTTTGCATACTGTCTCTCGCAGAAAGCCATTCTTTCCACATCCTGAACGCGGAAAACGGGCTTCGCTTTCAGTTTTTCCAGCAGTTCTATGGTTTTCGTCGCAATCCTCTCCC
>Ga0315275_10001372_pt1 | contig 21376 bp, 30 predicted proteins | sample YL17G03_0_MG_FD_205557 | JGI IMG/M metagenome (GOLD analysis project Ga0315275, IMG submission 205557) | Sediment microbial communities from Yellowstone Lake, YNP, Wyoming, USA - YL17G03_0 | ecosystem: Environmental > Aquatic > Freshwater > Lake > Sediment | place: USA: Wyoming | collected...
CTCCACCTTCACGTTGAATATCCGCTGGAAGCTTGAAAGGAGCATGCTCGTCGTTTCGCGGGTCTTGATACGGACGCCCAGGATGTCGCTTAACGACGTCATCTTTGCGCCCCTCATGCCGCACGGATAGATCATCGAAAAATAACTCAGGTCCACATCGATGTTCACGCTCAGCCCGTGATATGTGACCCAGTTGCTCACGCCGATGCCCACCGACGCTATCTTCCTGGGCCCGACCCATACGCCGGTCCTGTCCTTCAGCCTTTCGGCGATTATTCCATATCCGTTAAGAAAACCTATCACGACAGATTCAAGGTCCCTCATGTATCTGTGGAGATCACGGCCCCGCGACTTAAGATCTATTATAGGGTAAAAGACGGTCTGGCCTGGCCCGTGGAATGTTATGTCGCCGCCCCTGTCGATACTCAGGACCTTCAGGCCCCGCGCCTTTAAGGTGGCCTCGTCAACGAGCAGGTTCCTCTTCCCTCCGGACCTGCCTATCGTGAAGACCGGTTTGTGCTCGGTGAGTATCACAGAATCGCTTATCTCGCCGAGCTTTCTCTTCGAGACCAGCTCCATCTGCGATCTGTAAGCTTCTTCGTAATCGGTCAGTCCCAGGTCTATTATCATATGCTGTGTATCGGCGTGCCGCAAAAAGCGTAGGCCGTCTCCTGCAGTATCTCGGACAGGGTCGGGTGGCCGTGGACGACGCGACTCCAGTCCTTTATCTTCATCCCCGCTGCCCTGGCAACCGCCGCCTCGCTTATGAGGTCGCAGGCACTCTTACCGAAGATCTCGACGCCCAGGATCTCTCCTGCCGGCGTCCCTATGATCTTCACGAATCCCTCGACCTTGCCCTCCAGATAGGCCTTGCCTGAGGCCAGGTAAGGGAACTTGGCGACCTTCGCATCGGCATGTTTTATCTTTGCCTCTTCTTCGGTCATCCCCACGCTCGCTATCTCGGGCTCCGTCCATATACAGTTTGGAATATTCGAGTAGTCGACTTGCCTCTCCAGCCCCACGATATTGTCACACGCCAGGATACCGTCGTAACTGGCCTTATGCGCCAGCTGTGGCCCGGCTACGCAATCCCCTATGGCGTATACGTTTGCCGAGGCCCTTAGATGATCGTCGACCGGGATCCTGCCCTGCTGGACTTTTATGCCGGCATTCTCGAGCCCAAGGGCTTCAGTGTTGGGCACCCTTCCGACCGAGACGAGGATCTTTTCCGCCTCGAGCGCCATCCCTGTCGATAAAGCGACTCTCAGCAGGCCGAGCTTAGTTACAACATCTACCTTAGAACCTGTGTGAACACCGATACCATTCTTTTTAAAGATCTGCTCGATCTTCTTTGATGCTTCGTGCGACTGGCTGGGCAGGAGCCTCTCCGTCATCTCCACTATCGCCACTTTTGAGCCCAGCGTATTGAATAGGCTGGCGAACTCGCAGCCGATGACACCGCCGCCGACAACTATGATGGATGAGGGCACTGACCCGATCTTCAGGATACCGTCGCTGGAGAGGATGTCGGTTTCGTCTATCGTAAGGTTCGGCAGGTGCGAGACTTTTGAGCCGGATGCCACAATTATATTGGCCGCCTTTATCTTGCAGACGCCCTCTACATCGATGGTATCCTTGCCGGCAAGCGTCGCGACTCCTTTTATCAACTCGATCGAATTTGCCCTGAAAAGGGTCTCGATGCCTGTCCTCAGGCGCGACACCACCCCGTCTTTTCTCGCAGCGATCTTGGCGAAATCTATGTGATAGCCATCCACCTCGATACCGTGGGCGGATGAGCCCTTTATGGCGGATACTATAGACGCGGAATTGATAAGGGACTTGGTAGGGATGCACCCGCGGTTCAGGCAGGTGCCGCCGACGAGGTCTCTCTCGATCACGCAGACCTTCATCTTCTGACGGGAGCTATACAGGGCCGCAACGTACCCGCCCGGGCCGGAACCTATGATGGCGAGGTCGTAAGTCTTCATTTCAGTATTTGTATCGAGCTCTTTATCGCCTGCGCGGATGCCTGCAGGGCGTTCTTTTCAATATCCGAGAGCTCAAGCTCCTCTATCTTCTCGATGCCTCCCTTGCCTATCCTGCAGGGGACACCGATATAGATATCTCTTAACCCGTATTCGCCGTTCAGATAGGCCGATGCGGTCATCACCTCTTTGGTATCGTTGAGAATGGCGTTGACCATCTTGAAGACAGCGGCACTTGGCGAATAGTATGCGCTGCCGCTTCCGAGGAGAGAGACTATCTCGGCGCCCCGGTCACAGGTCCGCTTCACGATCCTGTCGAGGAGATCTTCAGGTATCACCTTTGAAAGAGGCTTACCGGATACGAACGTCCTCGATACGACAGGCACCATGGTATCTCCGTGGCTTCCTAAAACGCAAGTCTCGACTGACGAGCGCGGGACCTTGAGCTCGTCCGCGATGAGCGCTATAAAACGGGAACCGTCCAGGACGCCCGCCATCCCCAATACCTTTTCCGGCCTGAAGCCGGTGAGCTTACGGGCAAGATAGGTCATCGAGTCGAGCGGGTTTGTCACGACGATGACTATCGCTGACGGCGCAAATCTCTTTATGCGCTCGCATACATCGGTCATGATCGCCGCATTCTTCGCTATAAGATCCTCTCTCGTCATGCCCGGCCTTCTCGGCAGGCCCGCGGTTATGACGACTATGTCAGAGCCTTCTAGCTCCTTATAGTCATCGGTGCCGACGATCTTACGCTCGGTGCCTACTATCGGCGCTGCGTCGAGTAGGTCCAGGGCTTTTCCGGCAGCGATATTTTTAAGTATATCGACAAGTACGACGTCCGCGAGGCCGGCTTCGAAGATCCTCTGCGCGAGCGTCGCTCCTACGGCGCCTGCGCCTATTACCGCTACCTTGGGGGCAGGCTTCATCATCTCTTCCTCTTTATCTTTTCGATTATCGCGTCAGCCATCTCGCGGGTGCCCACGGCGGTGGGGTCATTGCGCGAGCTCTTCATGTCATAGGTGACGGACTTTCCTTCGGCGATGACCTCGGCGCAGGCTGACTCAAGGCGCCCTGCGGCTTCATTCTCGCCCAGATACTTGAGCATGAGGACGGCTGACAGGATGATCGCGACCGGGTTCACCTTATCCAACCCTTTGTATTTTGGCGCGCTGCCGTGCGTCGGTTCAAACAACGCTATGCCGTCGCCCATGTTGGCTCCCGGCGCGACCCCGAGCCCGCCGACCAATCCCGCGGCGAGATCGGAGATTATGTCGCCGTACAGGTTAGGCAGCACGAGGACGTCGTAATCCTCGGGTTTCTGGACGAGCTGCATGCACATATTGTCCACGATACGGTCCTCGAACTCGACCTTCCCCTCGTATGACTTTGCGACTTCCCGCGCGACCTCGAGGAACAGGCCGTCGGTGAACTTCATTATATTGGCCTTGTGGACGGCTGTCACTTTCCGGCGCTTATTCCTAACCGCGTAATCGAACGCGAATTTGACGATGCGCCTGGAACCCTCGACCGATATGGGCTTTATGCTTATAGCTGAATCCGGCCGTATCTTCTTCTTGCTTAATGCTTCCAGAAGAGCGATCAGCTCTTTTACCTCTTTAGTCCCCTTCTCGAACTCTATGCCGGCATACAGGTCCTCGGTATTCTCCCTCACTATGACGAGGTCTATATTCTCGTAGCGCGAGCGCACGCCCTTGTAGGACTTGCACGGCCTGAGGCACGCGTACAGGTCGAGCCGCTTCCTGAACTCAACATTGACGCTCCTGAAGCCGGTTCCCACAGGCGTCGTTATGGGGCCCTTGAGAGCGACCTTATTCCGGCGTATCGATTCGAGCGCCTCGTCCGGCAGCGGCGTCTTGTATTTTTCTATCGCGCACTCGCCCGCCTCTACCGTCTCCCACTCGATGCCGAGGCCGAGAGAGTCCACGCATCTTCGCGCCGCCTCGGCAAGTTCCGGCCCGGTCCCGTCGCCTGGTATCAATGTCACTTTATACTTACTCAAACTTGAATCCTCCGTGCTTTTTGAAATGTTCCACGACGCCGCCGTCTTCAAGGAGTTTCTTCATGACCGGCGGCAGCGGTTTTGCGTCGAGAAGCAGCCCTTTCGACTTACTTCTAACCTTGTTCTTCTCCAGGTCTATCTCGAGCTCGTCCCCGTCATCTATGAAGTCTGTGTTGCATTCGATGAGCAGGAGCCCTATATTGAATGCGTTCCTGTAGAATATGCGCGCGAAGCTCTTCGCCACTATGGCGGCAAATCCGGACTGTTTCAGGGCCTGCGGCGCCTGTTCCCGCGAAGACCCGCAGCCGAAGTTCTCTCCGGCTACCAGGATGTCGCCTTTCTTCACTCTGGCGGCAAAGGCGGGGTCGAGGTCCTGAAATATATACTTCGCAAGCTCCTTCGGATCCTGGATCTTGAACTTGTACCTGCCGGAGATGACATAATCGGTGTTGATATTATCCTGTACTTTCAATCTGCGCGCAAAATGTTTCATCGTTCTTCCTTAAAGCTTACAGCTTATAGCCTTTTTTTGTGTTCCCGCGGGTCCGCTATATGGCCGGCGAGCGCCGAGGCCGCCACGGTGGCAGGGCTCGCCAGATATATGAAGGAGTTGGGGTTGCCCATCCTGCCCTTGAAATTACGGTTCGCCGTCGATATCGCCACTTCCCCGTCTGCCAGCACGCCGTTATGGGTCCCTACGCACGGGCCGCAGCCGGGCGCCACTACGGTGCAGCCGGACTTCACGAAGATGTCTATGCAGCCTTTCCTGAGCGCTTCGAGATATATCTCGCGGGAGGCGGGCGCGATGATGAATTTGATACCCGGATGGACCGAGCGCCCTTTCAGTATGCTCGCCGCGACCTCGAGGTCCTCGAGCCTGCCATTGGTGCATGTGCCTACAAAGGCCTGGTCTATCTTCACATCGGCCAGTTCCGTGACATCAGCCACATTGTCGACCGCATGGGGCTTTGCCACCTGAGGCGCGAGCGCCGATACATCGTACTTCTTCACGGAGGAGTATTTAGCGTCAATGTCCGCATTGACCGGTTTCGGCTCCTTATTAGAGTGTTCCTTTACCCATTTCAGGACCTTGTTATCGGCTTCCATGATGCCTATCTTTGCGCCTATCTCCACCGCCATGTTGGATATCGTGAAACGGCTGTCAACGCTCAGGGCGCTTATCGCCTCGCCGCCAAATTCAACCGACTTATACGTGGCTCCGTTGGCCCCGATATCCTTTGTGATATGGAGGATGATATCTTTAGAGTATACGCCCCTGGGAAGCTTGCCGGTGACCAGGACCTTGATAGTCTCCGGCACGCGGAACCAGTTCTTCCCGCTCGCAAGCGTTATGGCCAGATCAGTCGAGCCGACGCCGGTCGAGAAGACGTTTATGGCGCCGTAGGTGCAAGTGTGGGAGTCCGCGCCCAGGACGAGATCGCCGCAGGTCACGTGGCCGTACTGCGGCACCAGCTGGTGGCATACCCCGCATCCGATATCGTAAAGCCCGACCTCATATGCCCTGGCGAAGTCGCGCATCTTCTTGTGTATGGCGGAGACGCCGATATTGGGGCTCGGCGCGCTGTGGTCGATGATCATGTAGAATCTGGTCTTGTCGAAAGCCGACTTGGCGCCGAGTTTCTTGAAACTGTCGATAATTATAGAGCTCGTCCCGTCCTGGCCGAAACAGAAGTCGACGTTGCAGACGGCAACGTCGCCCGCTCTCAGGTCCTTGCCCGAATGGTTCGAGAGTATCTTTTCCGCTATCGTCTTACCCATGCTTTTTGAAGTACTCCTCCATCCTGTCCATACCCTTAGTTATCGCAGCCATGCCGGTAGCGAAGCTCAGGCGTATGTATTCCGGCTCGCCGAACGGCTCTCCCGGTATGACCGCCACCTTCGCTTCATCCAGAAGAGCGTTGGCGGTATGCATTGAGTCGCTGCCGGTCTTGGATATGTCGCAGAAGAGGTAGAAGGCTCCACCCGGCTTGAAGCACGAGACGTTCTTCATGCCATTCACCCTCGAGACCATATAATCGCGCCGCTTCTCGTACTCTGCCCTCATACCCCCGATGAACGACTGGTCCTGCGTTAGCGCAGCCAGCGCCGCCTTCTGGCTTATGGAAGCCGGGTTGGACGCCGCGTGGCTCTGCAGGTTCCCTATCGCCTTCATCACATCGGACGGGCCTGCCGCGTAGCCTATGCGCCAACCGGTCATCGAATAGCTCTTGGAGACGCCGTTAACGGTTATCGTAAGAGCATATATATCCTTGCCGAGGCCGGCGATCGAATGGTGCGACTTACCGTCATATATGAGCTTCTCGTAAATCTCATCGCTTATAACGAAGAAGCCGTGTTTGACCGCGAGCCTCGCGACCATCTTCAGGTCGTCCAGTTCATAGACGCCGCCGGTCGGATTCGAAGGGCTGTTCAGCACCATGCACTTCGTCTTCTTCGTTATCTTCGCCTCGAGGTCCTTCTCTGTGACCTTAAAGCCGTTCGAGGCCTTCGTCTCAACGAATACCGGCTTTGCCTCCGCCATGCTGGCCATGGCCGGGTAGCTCAGCCAGTAAGGCGCCGGTATGATGACCTCGTCACCGGCATCGCACAATGCCTGGAGGACGTTATTGAGGGAGTGTTTTGCGCCGTTTGAGACGACTATCTGGGATGGTGCGTAATCGAGGCCGTTATCGTCCTTGAACTTCCTGGCGATCGCCTCTCTCAGCTCCGGCAGGCCGCTGGAAGGCGTATACTTGGTGAACCCTTCATTTATCGCCTTTATTGCGGCGTCCTTTATATGTTTCGGCGTATCGAAATCAGGCTCCCCTGCGGCAAAGCTCACGACATCGATACCCTCCTTTGCCATCCTCTTGGCCTTGGAGGTTATCTCCAATGTTACGGATTCGTCTATTCCCGACACTCTCTTTGCCAGTCTCATAATGGTCCCCTATTATTAAAATTATGATATATATTATAGTATAAAATGGGCAATTCGCAAGGGTAAAGTAGCGTCTAACCAGGTTAGGATTGCGTATGAACTCGTCAAATCTAACCTGGTTAGAATGAAAAAGCGCGCGGTAACTCTCGCCACCACGCGCTTTTAATGCCTTTTAAGATGCTTTTCTATCTATCGCCCCGTTTGCGGAAGAGGCCGCGGATGTTCTTCATGAACCCTTTGGTATCCGCGATCTTCTTCCCCTCGCTCTTCGCTTTCTCATGCATCTTCTCTTCCTGGAGCGTGGGCTTGTGTTTTTTCGGTTCTTCCTTCTTGGCTTCTCTCGTCTCTTCCGCAGCCTTCTTCGCTGTTTCAGAAGCTGCTTCCTTTGACTCTTCCGCCTTCGCCTTCTCTTTCTTCTTCTTGGGCAGCTTCTCGATGATCGTCTTTTCAGTAAGCTCCAATATCGCCATGCTTGCGCCGTCTCCGCGCCTGAAACCGAGCGGGATGATCCTGGTGTAACCGCTCGTCCTGGTCTTGAATAATGGCGCTATCTCCTTGAAGAGTTTCGTAACGAGATCCCTGTCGGTCAATACGGCGTACGCGCGCTGCCTGGAGGCGACGGTATCGGTCTTACTCAGAGTTATGAGAGGTTCGGCAATACGCCTTGCCTCTTTTGCCCGCGCCAGGATCGTCTCTATCCTCTGATGCACCAGAAGGCTCTTGACCATGTTCTTAAGAGTGGCGTCCCTGCGCGCGCCCATCATGCTCAGTCTTGTGCGTCTCTTTCTGTGTCTCATCTTATTCCGACTCTTCTTTTTTCCGGGACTCCTCGGTCATCTTCATGCCAAGCGACAGCCCCATCTCGACGAGTATCTTGTTGATCTCTGCCAGCGATTTCTTACCGAAATTCCTGTACTTCAGCATCTCCAGCTCGGTCTTCTTCACGAGGTCGCCTATCGTCTTTATCCGCGCCTCTCTGAGGCAGTTGGAGCTTCTTACAGAAAGCTCGAGCTCCGAGATCGGCACTTTGAGCTTTTCTCTCAAGACTTTCTGCTCCTGTGTCTCTTCCGGTGCCTCTTCCTCCTCAGGCAGTTTGCCGAAACCGACGAATATGTCAAGGTGCCTCTGGAGTATGTTCGACGCATACAGGAGGGCCTCTTTCGGCTCTATCGCGCCGTTCGTCCACAATTCCAGTATCAGCTTATCGTAGTCCGTTATCTGGCCGACCCTCGTATTCTCGACGAAGAAGTTCACCTTCTTCACTGGAGTGAATATCGAGTCTATGGCGATCACGCCTATGGCCTGGCCTTCCTTTTTATTCCGCTCCGCCGGGACGTAGCCCCTGCCGCGCGCCACTTCCATCTCGATCTTGAGCGGCACGTTCTTGGTGAGCGTCGCTATGTGCAGGTCCGGGTTCATGATCTCAACTGTCTCGTCCGCCTTGATGTCCTTTGCGGTGACTTCGCCCTTCTTGGATACGTCTATCACCATCGACTTCGGGATCTTGAAATGGGATTTAAGGACGAGCTTCTTGAGGTTCATGATAATCTGCGGCACGTCCTCGACGACGCCGGGGATCGCGGAAAACTCGTGATGGACGCCGTTTATCCTTATGCTCGTGATGGACGTGCCCTCTATAGAGGATATCAGGACCCTGCGCAAGCCGTTTCCGACCGTCATGCCGTACCCACGCTCGAAAGGCTCTGCGACGAATCGCCCGTAGGTCTGGGTGGCGCTGGATTCGTCCAGGACCAGTTTCTTCGGCATTTCGAAATTCTTCATGCTTATGCCCATGTCGACTCTCCTTGCATTAAATCGGTAAGCGAGCCTATATTATTTGCTATATAGCTCGACGATCAGCTGTTCTTGTATCGGGAATCCGACGTCTTCTTTCGTCGGCACGGCTGTGACCTTGGCCTTCAGGTTCTGGATATCCACCTCGAGCCACTTCGGTATCGCCTTGTCTTTCAGGGATTCGAAACGCTCGCGCAAGGCCTTCACCGTCTTCTCTTTCGCCTTAAAGGAGACCTCCTGGCCCAACTTCACGGTGTATGAGGGGATATCGACGCGCTTGTTGTTTATATACACGAGGCCGTGCTGCACTATCTGCCTGGCCTCGGCCCTCGAGCTGGCGAAGTTAATCCTGAATATGACATTGTCCAGCCTTCTCTCCAGCAATTGCAGGAGCATGATGCCGGTTACTCCCTTGGAGCGCTCTGCGATGTGAAAACAGTGCTTGAACTGCCTCTCCAGTACGCCATAGATCCTTTTGACCTTCTGCTTTTCTCTAAGCTGAACGCCGTAGTTGGACTCCTTCTTTCTCATCTGGCCGTGCTGGCCGGGCGCGAACGCTCGCCTGTTAAACGCGCACTTATCGCTTACACACCGCGAGCCCTTCAGGAAGAGCTTGATCCCTTCCTTTCTGCAAAGCCTGCACGATGGACCGGTATTCCTTGCCATTATACTCTCCTTCGCTTCTGCGGACGGCACCCGTTATGCGGTATCGGAGTCACATCCCTGATAGATCTTACGGAAAGCCCCGCTGCCTGGATAGAACGTATGGCCGACTCTCTGCCGGATCCGGGCCCTTTGACATAGACCTCGACCTCTTTCAGGCCGCGCTCAAGCGCCTTCTTCGCCGCGCTCTCGGCGGCTATGCCGGCCGCGAAAGGCGTAGACTTCTTCGAGCCCTTGAACCCGGCGCTGCCGGTTGAAGCCCACGTAAGGGTGTTCCCTTCCCTGTCCGTGATGGTCACTATGGTGTTGTTAAAAGACGCCAGTATATGGGCTACTCCGCTCGACACAACCCTTAGTGACTTCTTGCTCTTTTTCGCCTTAGGTTTTTTCTGCTCCACTTATTTTATGTCCTTTATTTTTTCTCTGTTGCGCCCGGGACCGGCCTGGCTGTAGCCTTTTGCCGGATAACGCCGACCGTCTTCCTCGGACCTTTCCTGGTCCTCGCGTTGGTCTTTGTCCTTTGACCCCTGACCGGAAGCCCTCGTCTGTGCCTGAAACCCCTGTATGAGCCGATGTCTATAAGCCGTTTTATATTGGCGGAGATGTCTCTTCTGAGATCCCCCTCCACCTTGTAGTCCTTCTGGATTATTGAGGATAGCTTTGCGACCTCCTCTTCCGTGAGGTCCTTCGCCCTCTTGTCGGGACTGATGTTCGCGACCTTAAGTATCCGGTTCGACAGCGACCTGCCGATGCCGTATACATAGGTCAACGCCAGTTCGACCCTCTTCTCCTTCGGGATATCAACACCAATTATTCTCGGCACTTTCTCCTCCTATTAATGCCTAGGTCTATCCCGCACCAGAGGTGCGGGATGGCCGGGCGTTTCAGTGAAACGCCCGGGCCTACCCTAGCCCTGCCGTTGCTTGTGCTTCGGATCAGCGCAGATGACCATGAGCGTGCCCTTCCGGCGCACGATCTTACACTTCGGGCAGATCTTCTTAATACTCGAACGAACCTTCACTCCAGCACCTTCTTCCGTTATCTACTTCTCTCTTCTTATGATCCTACCCCGCGAAAGGTCATACGGGGAAAGTTCGAGCGTAACACTGTCGCCCGGCAGTATCCTGATAAAGTTCATCCTCATCTTGCCGGAGACATGGGCAAGGACCTTGTGCCCGTTCGACAGCTCCACCCGGAACATGGCGTTCGGCAGCGTCTCCAGGACCTTGCCTTCGACCATTATCGCTTCTTCTTTTGGGCTCATCTCTTTATCATCCTTTTATACCGTCAGGACCTCGACGCCGTCTTTTCGCACGGCGATCGTATGTTCGAAATGGGCCGACAGCCGCCTGTCTTTAGTTACCGCTGTCCAGCCGTCCTCGAGTATCTCCACCTCATGGGTCCCGGCATTGACCATCGGCTCGATCGCCAGCACCATGCCGGACTCAAGCCTCGGGCCTGTCCCGGACCGGCCGAAGTTCGGCACTTCAGGCTCTTCATGTATCTTCGTCCCGATGCCGTGGCCCACAAAGACTCTTACAACGCTGAAACCGTTTGACTCGACGTACTCCTGTATCTTCGCGGATACGTCTGATAGCCTCTTGCCTGGAAGCGCATTCTCGATCCCTATCGAGAGCGCCTTCTCGGTGACCCGCATCAGCTTCTCGGCCTCTTTCGATATCCGGCCCACTCCGGCCGTAAAGGCCGCGTCGGCGAAATATTCCCTGAACTTGACGCCTATATCGATCGAGATGATGTCGCCTTCGCGCAATTTGCGCCCCGACGGTATCCCGTGCACGACCACCTCATTTATCGACGTGCAGATGTTGGCCGGGAAACCTTTATAGCCCTTGAACGCGGGATAACCGTTTCGTTTCAGTATCTCCTGCCGCGCGATGGCGTCAAGCTCTTTTGTCTGGACGCCGGGCCTGATGCATTCCTTCAGCCTCGCGATCGTTTGAGCGACTATCGAGCCCGCCTCACGTATCGAAGCTATCTCGTCATCGCTGCGCAGCACGATCATGCAAGCTTCGCGTCGGCGAATATCTTAGAAAGAACTTTAAAAAGCTCGTCGACCCCCATGTCGCCCGATACCCTTTTCAGGAGCCCCTTCTTGACATAATGGTCGATAAGGGGCTTTGTCTGGTCTTCATAGACCTTGAGGCGATTGCGCACCGTCTCCTCTTTATCGTCGGGCCGCTGAAAAAGGCTGCCTCCGCACTTGTCGCAGATGCCCTCTTTCTTGGGAGGTATATTCTTCACGTGATAATTGAAGCCGCAGGACTTGCAGACGCGCCTGCCGGACAACCTCTCGATTGCCACTGCCGGGGACGTCGCGAAATATATGACCATGTCTGTAGCTGAGGCTGCTCTCTTCAGCGCCTCATCCAGATCCTCTGCCTGCTTCAGGGTCCTGGGAAATCCGTCGAGTATGTAACCGTCCTTAGTATCGTCCTTCTTGAGCCTCTCGACCACGATGTCGGTCACTATCTCATCCGGAACCAGCTCCCCCTTGTCCATGTAAGACTTCGCTTTGAGGCCGAGCGGCTGGGCGAGCTTGACCGACTCGCGCAGTATATCGCCGGTGGATATGTGCGGGATCTTATACCTTTTGGCAAGGACAACGCTTTGAGTTCCCTTGCCAGCTCCCGGTGGCCCCAGCAATACAAGCTTCACTATGATATCCTCGCCTTGAGCCTGCTCTTCTTCATGAAGCCTTCATAATGGCGCATCAGCATGTGCGACTCTATCTGCTTCATCGTATCGAGCATGACGCCGACTATGATCAAAAGCCCTGTCCCGCCGAAGAAGCTCGCGACGAGATACGGTATCTTCAGCCAGCCGGATATGATGCTCGGGAAGACGGCTATCACGGCCAGGAATATAGCTCCAGGAAAAGTTATCCTCGTCATGATGAAATCGAGATATTCGGCGGTCTGCCTGCCAGGCCTTATCCCGGGCACGAAGCCGCCGTATTTCTTCATATTGTCCGATATGTCGATCGGATTGAAGGTTATCGCCGTGTAAAAATAGGCAAAGAACATTATAAGGAGCGCGTAGATCGAATTATAGAGCCACTCGCCGCGCGTGAGCGCCTGAGCGAACTTCTGGAATGCCTGGCTCGGTATGAAACCCGCTATGGTCGCCGGGAATAGTATTATGCTCTGCGCGAATATGATCGGTATGACGCCCGCCTGGTTCACCCTGAGCGGCAGGAATGTCGACTGGCCGCCGTAGACCTTGCGCCCGACGACCCGCTTGGCATACTGGACCGGGATCTTCCTCTGCCCCTGCGTCACGACTATGACGGCGACGATGACAGCGACGAGCATCACCACCATCAGGATCAGCGTGAAAGGATCGAGCTGCGCCTTCTCCGGCGCAAACGGGGAGAATAACGCGTAAAGCTGGTATAGGGCCGTCGGGATCCTGGAGACGATACCGGCGGTGATGATCAGGGACATGCCGTTGCCGATACCGTACTCCTGTATCTGCTCGCCGAGCCACATTATGAACGCCGTGCCGCTCGTAAGCGTGATCACTGTCAGTACCCTGAACGACCATCCCGGGAACTGCACTATCTGCAATCCCTGGAATCTAGCCGGGTTCTCAAGCCATACGGCTATGAAGAACGCCTGGACGACCGATAGGAGGATCGTGCCGTAACGGGTATACTGGACTATCTTCTTATGGCCCGCCTCCCCTTCTTTGGCAAGCCTCTCGAGAGCGGGTATGACCGCTGTCAGGAGCTGGATGATGATCGATGCCGATATATAAGGCATTATCCCGAGCGCGAATATTGTCAACCGCGATATGGCGCCTCCGGAGAACATGTTCATTATGCCAAAGAGCGCCCCGCCCTGCGATTGGGCCAGCCGCGCGAAGAACTGCGCCAGCTTCGCTCCGTCGATGCCGGGCGTCGGTATGTAGGTGCCCACGCGATATACCGCGATCATGCCAAGCGTCAGCATCACCTTCTTGCGGAGATCCGGTATCTTCAGTATATTTCCGAATGCTTCTAGCATCTTATCTCTTCAGCACTTCCATCTTCGCGCCGGCGGCTTCCAGATGCTTCTTCGCGCTTGCGGAGAATTTATGCGCCTTGATCGTTAATGACTTCTCGAGCTTCCCATCGCCCAGGATCTTTATCATATCCTGAACGCTGCCTATAAGCCCCGCTTTTTTCAATTCCTCAGGGCCGATCGAGGCGTTGGCGTCAAACCTGTTGAGCGATCCGACGTTCACGACCTGATAAGCCTTTCTGAACAGGGAGTTGAATCCCCTTTTAGGTATGCGCCTTATGAGCGGCATCTGCCCGCCCTCAAAACCCGGCCTTGTGGTCCTTCCGGACCGCTTCAAAGCGCCTTTGCGGCCCCTGCACGAAGTCTTGCCGTGTCCTGAGCCCGAACCTTTTCCCCGCCGCTTCGTCTTCCTGTTCGCGCCGACCGGCGCGCCTATCTCATTTAATTTCAATCTTCCTGCCCTCTTCTTCTGAAATAACCCGTTCAAGCCTGAGTTGTTTTAGCCCTTCTACGGCAGCCTTTAAAACATTAAGCGAGCCTCCTGAGCCGAGGCTCTTGGTCAATATATCCTTTATGCCGCCGGCCTCGCAGATCGCCCTGACGGCGCCGCCGGCTATTACGCCGGTTCCTTCGACTGCAGGTTTTAATAGCACCCTGGCCGACTTGAAATGGCCTATCATCTCGTGAGGTATGGTCGTGCCTTTAAGATTTATCTTGAAGAAGCTCTTCTTGGCGTCGTTCAGGCCCTTTCTTATCGCTTCAGCCACTTCACTGCCTTTACCGAACCCGAGGCCGACATTGCCTTTACCGTCACCGGCTACTACCAGCGCGTTGAACGAGAACCTGCGGCCGCCCTTCACGACCTTGGCGACTCTCTTTATCGTGATGACCTTCTCGATAAGCCCGTCACCATCGCCCGTTCTCTGGTCACGCCTCGGGCCGCCTCTCGGGCCGCCTCTCGGGCCGCCTCTCTGGCCGCCGCCTCTCGGGCCGCGCTTTCCTCTCTGTCCCTGATCCTGCGCTGCCGGCGCTGGCGCTTGAGCCTGTGATGCTACGGCGTCCGGAGCCTTTACTGGCGCTGCCTCCGGTGTTTGCGCCGGAACATTCTCGCTCTTCGGGGCTTCTTTACTCTCTTTTTCGTTTTCCGCGTTAGTCAATTTTTGATCTCTCCTCGACAATTTGTCTTATCAATTTTGGACTAGGTCCAGATTTTGATAAAACAAAATCTGGAAATGCCAAACTGTTTGACATGTCCAAAATTTGTCTTATCAAATTTTGGACTAGAATTGAAGTCCGCCCTTGCGCGCTGCTTCAGCCAGGGCCTTGATCCGCCCGTGATACAGGTATCCGGAACGGTCAAAAACGACCTTCGTCACGCCCTGCTTCTTGCACATTTCGGCAAGGGTAGTGCCGAGCGCGACGGCGCCTTTTACATTGCCGGCGTCCTTCTTTATTAGCTCTTTTACATCGGGCGAAAGCGTCGAGACCGCGACGAGGGTCTTGCCCTCAACGTCGTCGATCACCTGCGCGTAGAAGTGACTGAGGCTTCTGTAGACGCTGAGCCTCGGCCTTTCCTTCGTCCCGATGATCTTCTTGCGGATTATCTTATGCCTTCTCTCACGGCCTTCTATCTTTATCCAGTTCTTCACATTACGCTCCGCCTCCGGCCGCACCCGCAACGGCCTTACCGGCCTTGCGCCTTACGTGCTCGCCGACGTATTTTATTCCCTTGCCTTTATATGGCTCCGGCCTGTAATAGTCCCTGATCTCGGCAGCAGCCTCTCCGACCTTCGCCTTGTCTATCCCTTTTATGTTTATAAGCGTCGGCTTCGGCGTCTCGATCGTGATGCCCTCGGGAATGTTATAATTTATAGGGTGCGTGTAGCTTAGATGTATGTTCAATACCTTGCCCTGGACCTGCGCCTTGAATCCGACGCCCGTTATCTCGAGATCCTTCTTATAGCCTTCCGTCACGCCGATTACCATGTTATTCAGGAGGCTGCGTATCAACCCGTGAGTCGCCTTATCCTGCTTAGCATCCGATGGCCGCGATACCGTGATCGCATTATCCTTGACCTCTGCCTTGAAGCGTGGCGATATGGCATAACTCAGCTTACCGAGCTTACCTTCGATCGTCATGACGTTCCCGGCAAGCGAGGCTTTGACCCCGGCCGGTATCGCTATCGGTTTCTTACCTATACGTGACATATATTTTCCTCGCTCCGCACCAGAGGTGCGGAATGGTCGGGCATTTCGGACCCTGTGCCAGAGGCACAGGATGGTCGGACATTTCAGAGAAATGTCCAGACCTAGAGATGTCCAGACCTACCATGCATAACAAATGACTTCGCCGCCGACTTTATTGTCGCGCGCTTCGGAGTCGGTCAGGAGGCCCTTCGATGTCGATATTATGGCAACGCCAAGCCCGCTATATACCTTAGGCAGTTCATCCGCCTGTTTATATACCCGTAAGCCCGGCCGCGATATGCGCTTCAGGCCCAGGACCGCAGGGGTCCCGTTCTTCAGGTATTTAAGGTATATTCTGAGTATCCCCTGCTTGTTATCTTTCATAAGTTTATAATTCTCTATGAAACCCTCTCTCTTCAGCAGCTTGACGATATTTTCGGAGAGGACCGAGCCCTTCACTTCGACGGTCGCTTTCCTGGTAGAGCTGGCGTTCCGTATCACCGTCAGCATGTCTGCAATAGGATCTGTCAATGCCATGTACGACTCTCTTTCGTTTTTGTATTTATGTCTTCGGATCCTGGACCAGAGGTCCAGGATGGTCGGACATTTCGGAGAAATGTCCAGACCTAGAAACGCCCAGGCCTACCAGCTTGCCTTAACCACGCCGGGTATCTCGCCGCGGGAGGCCAGTTCCCTGAAGCATATCCTGCACAACTGGAACCTACGCATGAAACCGCGCGGTCTTCCGCAGAGTTTGCATCTGTTGTACTTCCTCGCCTTGAATTTCGGCGGTCTCCCGCATTTCACTATAAGCGAAGTCTTCGCCATCTCGCCTCTTTCTCCTACTTCTTTGCGAACGGCATGCCGAAAAGCCTGAGGAGCTCGAACGCCTCCTTGACTGTCCTGGCATTTGTGGTTATCGTTATGTCCATGCCGTGCACCTTGACTATCTTATCGACATCTACCTCTGGGAATATAGCCTGTTCGTTAAGTCCGAATGAATAGTTGCCTTGCCTGTCGAACGAGTCCGGGGAGAGCCCCCTGAAGTCCCTTATCCTGGGTATGGCTATGGCGATGAGCCTGTCGAGGAACTCGTACATATGGGCCCTTCTGAGCGTGACCTTGCAGCCTATAGACGAGCCGCGCCTTATCTTAAAATTCGCGATAGCCTTTTTAGCCTTCGTGACGACCGGTTTTTGCCCTGTTATCATCGCTATCTCGCTCTGGGCGCTTTCGAGTATCTTTATATCCTGGGTCGCTTCGCCAAGCCCTACGTTTATCACTATCTTCTTGATCTTTGGGACCTGGAGCTTATTCTTGTAGTTGAATATCTTCATCATCTCCGGCGCTATCTCGTTCCTGTACCTCTCCAAAAGCCTGGGCGTGATCACTACGAGCGGCGCGCGTACAGCCGGCTGTTTTGGTGCCGGTGCAGCTGCGCCTTGCTTTGGTGCCTGGCCGCCGCCCTGTTTCGGCGCCTGCGCCGTAGGCGCGCCTCCCCCTTTAGCATGACTGTGGGGCTGCGCCGTAGGCGCGCCTCCCCCCGCAGTCTTACCGGAGGGCTGCGCTCCCTGCTTCTGCGCAGGCTTCTCTTTCTCTTTTGGTGTCGGGTCAGACATAGCTTATGTCACCTCTTTACATCTTTTGCAGTAACGGGACTTCGTGCCGTCCGCAAGAATATTTACGGCTGTTCGCGCCGGTTTGTTGCATGTCTTGCAGAAGACCGCCAGGTTAGACATGTGGATCGGGCTCTCCTTCTGGATTATGCCGCCCTGCTGGTCGGCCTTCGTCTTCCGCGCGTGTTTCTTGATGTAATTTATGCCCTCTACCAGGGCGCGGTCCTCTTTAGGCATGACCACGAAGACTTTGCCGGTCTTCCCCTTGTCCCTTCCGGCCATTACGTATACGATGTCGTTCTTCTTTATCTTGTTCATCCTACAGCACCTCTGGCGCTAACGATATTATCTTCATGAAATTCTTGTCGCGCAGCTCCCTGGCGACGGGCCCGAATATCCTGGTGCCCCTCGGATTCTTCTGGTCGTCGATGATAACGACGGCGTTCCTGTCAAAGCGTAGCCGCGTTCCGTCCGGCCTCGTAATAGCAAACGCCGTGCGCACGACCACTCCCTTGACGACTTCGTGGTTCTTTACGATAGCGTCCGGGGACGCCTCTTTTATGTTGCAGGTTATGATGTCGCCTATATCGGCGTGCCTGCGGTTCCCTCTTCCCAACACGCCGATCATAGACGCCTTTCTGGCGCCTGTGTTATCGGCCACATCCACTATAGATCGCATCCTGATCATGGCAATGAACCCTATTCTTTGGTCTGCGCCGTAGGCGCGCCTACCCTTTTAGCATGACTGGGGGGCTGCACCGTAGGTGCGCCTACCCTTTTAACATGACTGGGGGGCTGCGCCGTAGGCGCGGCCGCTGCAGTCTTACTCCGGGCCTTTTCCGTAGGCACGGTCGCTTCTTCCGCAACAGGTACCGCCGGGACGCTTGGGGCCTTCTTGACTATCTCAATCAAAATCCATCTTTTGGTCTTCGAGAGGGGCCTCGTCTCCCGTATCTTCACCGTATCGCCCAGAGAGGCGCTCTCCTTTTCATCATGGGCTTTGAACTTCGTCGCCCTTCTCATGAGTTTTTTATAGACAGGGTGGTGGGTGACCCAGTCGACTTTAACGGTAATGGTCTTATCCATCTTGTCGCTCGTGACTACGCCGACCCTCTCCTTGCGATTGCCCCTTACGTTACTTGGCATTAGACTTCTCCCTTAAAATGGTTTCGCACCTGGCGATGTCTTTCCGCGCGTCCCGTATCTTGTGCGGCTTCTCGACCCTGCCGGCCTCCGCCTCGGTTCGAAGATTATAAAGATCCTTTTTCAGGACTTCCATCTTCTGCCTTATCTCGTCGGCGGTCATATTCCTTAATTCGTTGGCCTTTATCATCAGTGCGTCATCCTTGCGATGAACTTGGTCCTGAACGGTATCTTGAAGGCGGCCACCCTGAACGACTCTTTAGCTATCTCCAGAGGTATGCCGTCCATCTCAAACAGGATCCTACCCTTCCTTATTACAGCTACCCAGTGATCCGGATCACCCTTACCCTTGCCCATCCTTGTCTCGGCCGGTTTCTTGGTGATCTGTTTATCGGGGAATATTCGTATCCAGACCTTACCGCCGCCCCTGAGATTTCTCATAAGCGCTACGCGCGCCGCCTCTATCTGCCTATCGCTGAAATATCCGTTTTCAATGGCCTTCAACCCGAACCCGCCGAACGAGAGCGTCGCCCCCTTGAACGAGGTTCCAAGCCGCCTGCCGCGCTGCGTCTTTCTGAATTTTACTCTTTTCGGCATTAAAGCCATATGTAGCGTACCTCTTCTCTATTTCTTCTCTGACCCGGCCGCCGATTCATCTTTGGCCTTATCGAGGACCTTGTCACCCTTATAGAACCACACCTTTATGCCTATGAGTCCGTACGTCGTGAAGGCCTCGGCGAACCCGTAATCGATATCCGCACGCAGTGTCTGTGCGGGTATCGACCCTATCCGATAGCTTTCGTCTCGGGCGATCTCGGAGCCGCCGAGCCTGCCCGCGCAGATGATCTTGGCTCCGCGGGCGCCGCCATCGAGCGCGGCCTGGATCGCCTTCTTCATCGCCCTCTTATGCGGCATGCGTTTCTCTAATTGAAACGCTATGTTTTCGGACACAAGCTGCGCATCCGTATTGGCGTTCTTTATCTCCTTTATGTCGATTATCACTTCCTTGCCCGCTATCGAATACAACACTTCTTTAAGTTTTTCGATCTCAGCGCCGCGACGACCGATTATGATGCCGGGTCTGGCCGAAAATATGAGGATCCGTATCTTTTCGCTAGTCCGCTCGACCTCTATCTTTGAGACAGCTGCGGTCGCGAGCGCCTTCTTTATATACTTCCTTATCTTGATGTCTTCCAGGAGTTGTTTCGGGAAATCCCCTTTCTTGGCGAACCAGCGGGATTTCCAGTCATAGATGTATCCCACCCTGAAACCGTATGGATGAACTTTCTGGCCCATCTTACTCCTTGCCTTTTTTGCCAGATTCCGGCTTCGCCGGCTCTTTGGCTTTGGTCTGGGCATTTCTCTTGACCTGGACATTTCTCTGAAATGTCCGGTCATCCAGCGTCTCTGACGATGGATGAAACGCCCGGCCGCTCCGCATCTCTGATGCGGAGTTTGTCTTTTTATCCGCAGGATGCGCAGCGACGGCCTTCTTTGCCGTGGCTGCCTTCGGTTGAGCGGCCTGCTGTTTCGAGCCTGCCTTTAAAGCCGTCTTGGGTTCCTCTGCCTTTACGGTGCGTTGGTCGAGTTCGACCGTGATATGGCTGGTACGCTTGCGTATAGTGCTGGCGCGGCCCATCGACGCGGCCCTGAACCTCTTCATCTGGGGACCGCCGCTTGCGATCAGGTTCGATATGTATAGATTGTCAATGTCGATACCCTGGATCCGCTTGGCGTTGGCGATCGCGGAATTTAACAAGTCGATAAGATATAGCGAAGCCTTCTTCTTCACGCTGAATAAGATAGCTATGGCCTCTTTCGGATTCTTCCCCTTCACCAGGGGGATGACCGGCCTTACCTTCCTTGGCGATATCCTTACATATCGTAATACGGCTCTTGTCACCATCTTATGTCTTTTCCAGCGATACTTCGGTTGCCGCGCCGTGCCTCTTGAACGTGCGCGTAGGCGAGAATTCACCCAGCTTATGGCCGACCATGTTCTCGGTCACATATACCGGGATGAACTTCCTGCCATTATAAACGGCCATCGTGATCCCCACGAAATCGGGCGTTATGGTGGACCTTCTGGACCATGTCTTTATGGGCTTCTTGTCGCCTGCCATAGCCGCCTTCTGGACCTTCATCAGCAACTTGTCGTCCACGAAGGGACCCTTATGTATTGACCTTGACATTACTTATCTTCTCCTTTTGACGATGTATTTATCGGACGATTTGCTCTTTCTCGTCTTTAATCCCTTAGCGCACTGTCCCCACGGCGAGCGTGGCAATCCTCCGCTGGCTTTGCCTTCTCCGCCGCCCATCGGATGGTCGTGCGGATTCTTGGCAACGGCTCTCGAGTACGGCCTATAACCTTTCCATCTATTTCTCCCGGCCTTGCCTATCGATATCATCTCGTTCTCTGCGTTGCCGACCTGTCCTATGGTAGCCATGCAGTGTATGCTTATGAGCCTGATCTCGCCGCTCGGAAGCCTTACCTGCGCGTATTCGCCTTCTTTTGCCATAATAACGCAGGAGTTTCCGGCTGAGCGCGCTATCGTGGCGCCGGAGCCTTTTTTGAGCTCGAGGTTGTGTATCGGCGTACCCGCAGGAATGTTCTCAAGCGGAAGGGTGTTGCCTACCTTTATCTCGGCGTTCTTGCCGGATACCACCTGGTCATTCACACCCAGCCCTGCCGGCGCTATGATGTAGCGCTTCTCTCCGTCCTGGTACTCGACCAGGGCAAGCCGTGCCGGCCTGTTCGGGTCATACTCTATCGCGATGACCTTTGCCGCCATGTCGAACTTGTCGCGCTTAAAGTCTATTATGCGGATCATCCTCTTGTGGCCGCCGCCCCTGTGGCGCGAGGTCACCCTGCCCCTGTTATTCCTGCCGCCGGTCCTCTTGAGCGGCATAAGGAGCGCCTTTTCCGGCCTCGATTTGGTCAGTTCCGAGAAGTCCGATATCGCGGCCCATCTCAATCCGTCGGTCGTTGGTCTGAACTTTCT
>Ga0315275_10001373_pt1 | contig 21374 bp, 25 predicted proteins | sample YL17G03_0_MG_FD_205557 | JGI IMG/M metagenome (GOLD analysis project Ga0315275, IMG submission 205557) | Sediment microbial communities from Yellowstone Lake, YNP, Wyoming, USA - YL17G03_0 | ecosystem: Environmental > Aquatic > Freshwater > Lake > Sediment | place: USA: Wyoming | collected...
GTTGAGGTTTCACACGGAGCTGACGAAAAGGAATTCTACCTGCAAGGAAAGATCGGCTGCGACATTGAATCAATGCAGAAAAGTTTGGAAGAATGGGAACATATATGGAACTGCATAAGACCTCATGGGGCGCTCAATTATCTAACGCCGGAGGAATATTTAAACAAGTCGCAGTTTAGTCGGCTGCCGACTAGAGACGTCATCATTTTACAAACCTAAGGGTAGGGAATATGTATCTGAACCTGGACAGTTCTCAATTTTTGCTGTTTTTCGCCTTGATTACGGTTATAAGGCCTCCTCCCAAATATTCAATCTTTTCCTCCTCCTGCTCGCTCTTTTTCAATATGAAAGGCAGTCCTCCCTGGCCGTAATAATCCTTGAAATTGTGGAAGTTCTTCCCGCCGGCCAGAAACTCAACCGACTGGATCAGAAAAGAACTGAATTTCTTGGGCAAGGGAACGCTGAAGTCGATGAAAACCAGGTGCCCGTCTTCTTTCACCACCCTTTTCATTTCCGAGACTATTTCGCTCCTCATGTTCCTGGTGATCTCGTGAAGAGCCAGAGAAATCGAAGCGAAATCAAAAAAATCATTTTCAAAGGGCAGATTTGCGGCATCGGCTGCAAGAAAATAAACATCATCGGCTTTTTCTTTTTCTTTCCTTTTCTCGGCCGTTTCTATCATCTTAGGATTAAGGTCTATCCCCACCGCGACAATCCCTTTTTTCTTGTAATAAAAAGCCTGGTCTCCGGTGCCGCAGCAGATATCCAGGACCTTATCCCCTTTTTTCATTCCCGAAAAATCGGGAACCCTGGTTCTTACCTCTCTCAGCATGGGATCGACGAACTCAGAATAAAAAGAAAAAGACATGTTTTTTTAAATTAATTTTGATTAAATTTTGACGCCTGGTTGAGCCACTGCCCGAATTTGCAGTCTTTGCTGTGGGGAGAAGGAACAACTCTTTTTAAAACCGCAACCGCTTCCTTAAAAAGCTGGGGTATGTCTTCAGGATTAGTTTCTATCTCGTGTATCTCTTTTCTGAAAGGCAGTCTGTCGTTAAATCCGCTCTGCTTTTCCACCACGTAGAAGGCCAGGTAACCCTTTTTCGGGGTGGCAAATCCGTTCTTTTCTAAAAGATAGGTATATACATCCATCTGCAGCTGGAACCTATCGTAGATATTGGAAACACTGCTGCCCGTTGTTTTGTAATCCAAAGGAGCTAGCTTTCCGTCGGGAAACTCTAAGACATCGTCAACCGCTCCGAAAATGGTTGCGCCCAGCTCTGCGTCGTAATAACGTATTCCGGAAAAATTACTGCGCCACTGGTCCAAAAGACTCTGATTATGGAAAAGCTTGGCTGAAATGTTATTGCTGATAAGCAAGGGGTGGGGCTCGTTCTTCGCCCTGTACTGGTCGAATTCTTTTTTTAACAAAAGATCAACTGCAATATTGAGGGCATAGGGATAGGGCGGCGGCCTCTTGATCCCCATTTTCTTGTCCAGCCAGAAGCAGTGGGAGCACTCGAGAAACAAATCAAGAGAGTTAGGAGATAATTGTATTGGTTTATTGTTCATGATTTTCATTTTAACATTTTTAATGAAAAATCAAAAAAATCATTAGAATAAATTGACAAAATAATAAAAAATTATATTATATAATAAGTTCCTTTTATGGAACCCGTATCTATGGAGGTAAAAAGAATGGTTGTTTTTATCGAATCTCATCCCGACGATACCTGCCCGAAAGAAGCAAATGAATCTCTCGGGTTTCGGTCTCTCAGAAAATTCACAGAGGATATTGCCATAGAGAAAGATAATGATGGAAAATTCTTCTATGTCCGCCGCGACTTCACGCCTCTTTCTCCCGAAAAATATGAAGAAGCTCATCCTTTTAAGAATGGATTTGCTGCAGTAAAAAAAGACGGGAAATGCTTTCACATCAGAAAACCTGACGGTGCTCCGATTAGCGAACAAAGGTTTCAGTGGGTCCTTGATTTCGAAATTCACAAAGGCCTGGAAGAAGCAGGACTGCTCGCCCAGGTAAAAGAGCTGAATAACGGCGGGAATAAAGGAGAAACCTATAAAATCAGTACCAACGGAAAAAGGTTCTATCCTTTAGCGTCAAAGACGCAATAACCAAAACCACCCTTTTAAAAGAGTGGTTTTTTAACGCCTCAATCTTGAAAATTTATCAATAAAAGATAAGATAAGAACATGCCTCAAATAGTTTCAATCATACTTGCCCTTTTGCTTGTTTTTGTCATTTCTTCGGCCCATTATCTCTACACCCAGTTCTGGAACCTGGGAGCTGTTAAAGAAGTGCTCAGCGAGACGAAAACCAATCTTATCCAGCCCACCGAAGGTTCCAATAAGGATATAAGCGAGTGGATAGAGCCTTTGATTAACAATCCCGAGGCTTTGATAGACACCCTTATCGTTTCCGGGCCCAAGAACAACGAAACCATTACTGACACTGATCAGGTCACTTTTAAATTCAGGGCCAGGGTCTATTCCGAAAGCATAGGAAATAACATAGTATTTGAAACAAAGATTTCGGGAATAGATTCGAACTGGAAAGAAACCAGCTCCAATTCAAGAACCATCAGACTGAAGACGGGAACCTACAAGTATACTTTCTCCGTAAGGGCGAAATCAGGAGGATTTATCGACAATACCCCGGCCACAAGAACCTTTACCGCTAAGGTTTCCTATTAAAAATAATATGTAATAAAAAGGCGGCAAAGCCGTCTTATCTACAAACAGGGAACAGAAACAAAAGATATCTTTTGTGCCATTCGTAAGAATGGCTTTTTCGTTAAGCGCCGAACCTCCTCTGGCGGTTGGCGTAATCAACAAAAGCGTCGTCCAGGTCTTTTTCGCCAAAATCGGGCCAGTATTTGGGATAAAAATAGAGTTCGGAATAGGCCGCCTGCCAGATCAAGAAATTGGATATCCTCTGCTCTTTCCCGGTCCGGATTATCAGATCAAGGTCCGAGGTCCAGAGATTCTGGGAAATGGTTTTTTCCGTTATCTTGTCGGGCTGAATTTTGCTCTTGATTATCTTCTTGATCGCTTCCACGATCTCGCCCCTTCCTCCGTAGCTCAGGGCGAAATTGAGAGTCATTCCTTTGTTGTTTTTCGTAAGTTCTTCCGTTTCCTTTATCTTTTTCTGAAGGTCTTTGGGCAGTTTTTCTTTCTGGCCTATCACCCTAACCCTTATCCCCTGCTTATCAAGTTCTTTGGAATTGTTCCCGCTCAAAGCCTGGCCGAGCAGCTTCATGAGATAATTCACTTCAGTTTTTGGCCTTTTCCAGTTTTCGCTGGAAAAAACGAAAAGAGTCAAAACCTTGACCCCTTTTTCTTTGGCGTGCTTGATGATTTTTTTAGCCGTTTCCAGACCTATCCTGTGACCTTCGAAAACGGGCAAATTCCTTTCTTTTGCCCATCTTCTGTTTCCGTCTAATATGATTCCCAAATGAGATGGCACTTTTGTCATTTTATCAAAAAATCTCCTTCTATTTTTAAATTCTTGGGCAGGATCCAGGAAGCTTTAAACCCCAAAAAATATGCCAGCCTTACGGCAGCCTTTGAAAGCATTATCCTGGGAACAAAAAAGCTTTTTAGCTCTTTCCTATATTTTAAGGTATCCGGGAAATTTTTCAATAGGGTTTGGGCTGCGAGGAGCCCCCAGACGACTCCCCCTCCGCTCCAGGGCTTTGTGAGCCCGGCCGCGTCCCCGCAAAGGGTAATCGAGGGATGGAAAGGAACGACAAACCCCTGAGGCACGAGCCCGGCTTCCTCCTTCTCCAGTTTGATCCTGTTTTCTATTAAAAACTTGTCCAAAAAAGATTTGGCCTGCCTCGGATCGGCGATTATTCCGTATTCCGTTTCCTTTACTCTCGGTATTTTCCAGATAAAGCCGCTTTCCACGGGCCAGGTTTCAACAAAGTCGGAAGAATCATTTTCCGGAACAAATCCCTGGATGGCCAGGCGGAAATCGGGATTTTTCAATCCCAGGGTTCTTCTGACAAAAGAATTTGGGCCGTCGCATCCGATGATCACGCCGAATCCTTTGGGCAGATAGTTAACATCGTGGTTTAAAAGGATTTCCGCCCCCGCTTTTTTCGCCAGATCGGCCATCAGATTATCCAAATCGAAATGGCTCATGAGCAGGAACTTCCTGGAAAAAACTATTTTTATCGTGCGCTTGGGGAAATGGATCAAGGCCGAATTTATTTCGTTTTTGACCAGCTTCCTGCTTTCCGGAATCAGTTCCAGAATCCTTTCGCTAAACAGTCCGGAACAGGCCTTCTTCCCTATCCTCTGGTTCTTTTCAAAAACCGTAACCCTGTTGCCCTGCTGGCAAAGCTTTTGGGCCAGATACAGTCCGCAAATCCCTGCTCCGATAATGGCAGTTTTTTGGGGAATCATAGAAAAATATTGCTTTGAAATATATTAAAACCTGTTTCTTCAAACCTGATGGGCTCCTTTTCCTCTTGTTTGGCGACAATGTATCCCATGGCAAAAGAAATCAGAGAAATCAAAACCACTCCCATGACCAGGATTATGTCTTGCTGATTTTTTTTGAAGAATTCTTTTATCATGATTAAAAAATTAATTTAAAACAACGGACTCCATTTCTTTTAAATCATGTATCATGAAATCCGGACTCGAGGATTTCAGCTTTTCTTCGCCCTGATAGCCCCAGGTTACCGTGGCGGTAAAGGTTTTAGCTTTTCTTCCAGCCTCAACCTCGTGGGTCGTGTCGCCGATAAATATCGTCTCTTCCGGATTGAAATTATTCCTTTCAATCGTTTCTTGTATTATTTCCGCCTTGTCGTGAATGTCTCCGTTGATCTCGTTAAACAAACCGTGAAGGCCGAACCTTTCAATATCGTCCATAATGTTTTCAAAAAGGCTTGAGCTGACCACTATCATTTTTATTCCCGATTTTTGAAATCTCTCGAGCGTTTCTTTGACAAAAGGATAGAGCATTGTGGGATGTTCGGAAGAAACAGATTTGTAGAGCAGCCTGAACATGGCCTGCTCCCTTTCTCTTTTTATCGCGATATTATACTTATTATAAAAAAGCAAGTAGGGCTGCTCCCATTCTTTTTTAAATTCCGCGAGCGATATTTCCTCTGCTCCCAGCTTCTTAAATAAAAGCATGGTCGTCTTGTGAACGGCGACCAGGTCATCGACTATCACCCCGGACCAGTCAAAAATGATGTTTCTTATCATACCCTTTTTATAGCAAAAATTTGTTGTTTTGGCGAAGAAAAAAGCCGAAAAAATTCGGCTTATTATTTTGGAATTCCTACGACCTTGGCGCGAATACGTATTTTCCAGTCATTGGGATCAGTGGTCTCAAGAATGAAACCTACTCCAACCATGTCAAATCTTAATCCTTGCTCGTAGGCCTCCTTTTTGTCTATTTCGCAGGGATCGCAATCCTCCATGCTTGCCAGCCATGCTTCTGTTTTTTTCACGGCTCTGGAAAATCCGCTGATAATCCCTTGATTAATATACATCTCGCCTTTTTGTAATTTTCTTTGGGGTCCATCACTGAAAAGAACTCCCTTCTCGATTATTAAATCAAATTTTCCATCCTCACGGACAAGAACAGTGTGGGTAATGTCGCGTATTGAAAACCCTCCGTCAACCACATCGTTTATTTTGATATCCTTATCCCAGCGTTCACTTTTCATCCACCACCTGATGAATTCCAGAATTGCTTTGTGCTCGTGACCATAGCCAAATATTTTAAAGTACATTTACCCGCCTCCTTGGGTTATATATGATATATTACCTTTCCGGATGATTTTGTCAATCAAAAAAGGCAACCGATCGGTTGCCATATTTTTATAAGTTCTGGGAATAATAGCGAGATTTTTTTGCGAAATTCTCGACCTGTTCCTCGTTGAGATAAAAAATTCTTGTTGTCGGATGCGCGTTAAAAGAATGTTTCCTCAGATTAAATTCTTCCATCACCTGCCCGACTTTCTTCTGCTTGATCTCTTTTGATTCGGCAATTGCGCCTTCTATCGCAAAATCAGTGACATAATCATAATTGATCCTCTGTTTCAATTCATCCATGGTCAGGGCAATATTTGAATTGCCGAGAACTTCGATTATGTCCTTAATCATTCTCTCTCTTTCCCGGTTTTTTCCTTTGTATGGAAAAGAACTATTTTGGCTTTCAGGTGCCACCATCTGAATTACACCCCATGCTTTAAATGCTATAATCTTTTTTAAAAAAATCAAGATAAAAATAGCTTAAAATTAAATAAAAAAGAGGATTTAAATATCCTCTATCAGAGATTATCTGCGACTTACGTCGCTTGCGGTTGTCTTCCGCTATCCAATCCTTCCAGTTCTTTAAGCAATTTGCCGAGACCCCTGAGTTTTTTCACTTCTTCCTTGCCGGTTGACCTGTGCATTTCACCGTAATAACTTTCGGCATTAAGGGTTCCTGCGCAAGGATAAAGACGAAAATGCGGCCTCCTGCCATCGGCAAGATCGTGCTCTACGCCCCAAATCATGGCGCTAATATACTGGGCGACCAACGGATCTTTTTTGCATTCTTTGGCCACTTTCTGAGCAAGCGGTTTTACTTCTTTGTCCCATTTTTCAGTAAAATTTGGAAAAGAACTCATTCTGTCCCTCCGATTTTAACTATACAATAATTTATAAAATTGTCAATAATTTTTATTGCTCTTCAAATTTTACTTCCGAAGGAAACAGCATCTGGAAGGGATACCCGACGTAATTCCTTTTTATCTTTCCGCAGCCGATATTTTTAAGAAAATCTACCATTTCTTGGGTGATTTTCTTGGGGTCCGCTTCCTCCTTCCCCATGTATTCAATTTCCACAAAATTTCCCAGCCCCTTTATCGAATCTAGTGCGATTTCATAATCTTTGTATTCCCAGATTTTTCTTTCCTTATCAACTCTAACGAGCGATTTAAAATTAAGGGATCCCAATATCTTTTTCAGATTGTTCAAATCCCCTATTTGAGATTCGTATTCGTCGCAATAGAGGCTTTTCCCGTTTTCGTCATAATGAAAATTTTTGTAATTTATGGAGTATTTCCCGCTTGAGTCTCTCAGTCTCAGCCACTCTCTTACCGGCCGGACCGAAGTAAAATTCCGGTGAGCGGGTGAAAAATACTCGTCTATCTGGCGGCTTTCTTTTTTGAATTCAGCGCTTTTTTCCAAAAATTCGACCAGCGGCTTGCTGTTTTCGATATTAACCTGTATTTCAATCTCGATGTTGTTCATTGTATTTATTATATTGAAAATCCTCCTATTTGCAATTTTTGAAATATAAAAAAGCTGAGAATAAAAAATTATCTCAGCCTATTTTTCTTTTGGAAGGAAGATTTTAATTTCCTTTTCAAGAAGAGCCGTATTCACTCCGATTTCAGTTTGTAATAAATTGCACAGTTCTTTCAGTACGTCTCTTAGATCGTTCCTGGAGATAAAATATTCCAGCTCATCTTTGGAAACAAAATTTTGACGAATATAATCATCGATTTGTTTGGAAATAAAACCGGATAAATCTCCCGCTTTCTCTTCTCCCAGATTTGAAAAAACATCTTTTAAGAGAGAGCTGACAAATTGTTCGGGATCTTCTTTCTTTTCTTTCAATTGTTCAACCTCTTCTTCCAGATTATCAATCCTTTCTGTATGAGTTGTCATAATTGCCTCTTTAAATAAGTTTGGGAAAGAACGGCTTCCCTCAGATAAAAATACTACTCTTTTTGTTAAATAAGTAAAGCTTTAACCTAAGAGAACAAAGGAATCGGAACAATTAAAAAGAGGATTTTAAAAATCCTCATTTATATTCCCCTCCCATGTAGGGGCCCCGGAAATGATTCCACGCTTTGGGCGGAGAATAATTTTGGAGCATCCTGTTGACACCGACGCTTTATTTCTGTTTCAACAGCGTCAAGTTTCTCGCGTGGCGGCTCCTCGTCTGAATCGATATCAATAATGCTTATACGCTCTATAATAAGAGCCATGTAAGTCTTTTCCGCTATGCCCTTGCTGATAATCGGACCTTTTTCTTCCATTGCTATCTCACCCCTTCAATCCTGGCTTTTTTAAATTGTTAAAAAGCTTAATTAATATAATACTTTTTAAATATTTTGTCAAGAATAAATAATTTAAAAAAGTTTTGACAAATAAAATAATTCCTGATAATATATCGGCATATGGCAAAAACCAAAGCAGCAGGTACAGCAAAATTAGGAAGGGATTCCCAGCCCAAATATTTGGGCGTAAAGCTTTACGGAGGCGAAAAAGCCAAAATCGGAAGCATCATCATACGCCAGAGGGGAACGAAATTCGTTGCCGGGAAAAACACCAAGCGCGGGAAAGACGACACCATTTACTCCGTAAAAGAAGGAATTGTTCGCTTTGCAACCAAAAGAAAAAGGAGTTTCAACAACTCCCAAAGGAAATCAAAGATCGTCAGCGTCGAGCCTGTTAAATAGCTTTTTGTTTCCGCCTCGCGGCGGCGACTTTAATAAATTCTCTAAACAGCGGATGGGGCCTTAAGGGCCTCGATTTAAATTCGGGATGGAATTGGGTGGCGACAAAAAACGGATGGCCGGGAAGCTCTATTATCTCCACCAGATCGACTTCGGGGTTGACGCCCGCCATTACCAGGCCCTTTTCTTCCAGCTTTTCCCGAAAAGCGTTGTTTACTTCGTATCTGTGCCTGTGGCGCTCAAAAATAAATTTCTCTTTCCCGTAGGCCTTGAAGCTCAGGGTTCCGGGCTTCAGCTCGCATTTGTAGTCCCCCAGCCTCATGGTTCCCCCGTATCTTTTCTCCTTTAAAAGCGCCTTCTGCTCCATCATCACGTCGATGACCGGATAAGGGGTCTTGGGGCTGAATTCTGTGGAAGCAGCTCCTTTCAGTCCGCAGACGTGCCTGGCAAATTCAATTACCGCAAGCTGCAGGCCGAAGCAAAGCCCCAAATAGGGGATTTTTTGTTTTCTGCAGAATCCAATGGCTTTGATTTTTCCTTCCACTCCCCTTTTCCCGAATCCTCCGGGAACGATCACTCCGTCAAAATTTTTCAGCTCTTTTACGCTCGAAGGATTTCTTTCATATTTCTCCGACGAGAGCCAGGTAATCTCGGGCTTTCTTTTGAAAAACCAGGCTGCGTGCTTTATCGATTCCAAAACGGAAATGTAAGAATCCATCAGGGTGAAATCACCGGTTTCAAAATACTTCCCCACTATGCCGATTTTTACCGGGGTCCTCAGGGTGCGGATCAGCCTGATTATTTTTTTCCAATCGTTCAGATTGCTTTTTCTTGATTTCAAATTGAATTTCTTCAGAATCCTGTTCCCCAGATTGTCATTTTCAAAATTAAGAGGAACTTCGTAAATGGTTTTGACGTCCGGGGCCGATATCACGTCTTCCTTGGCTACGTTGCAAAATATTGATATCTTTCTTTTCCTAGGCTCGTCGAGTGGCACCATTGAGCGGGCCAAAATGATATCGGGCTGGATTCCCGCCCCGTTCAGAGTTCTGACCGCCGTCTGGGTCGGTTTGGTTTTCATCTCCCCTATCATTGAAGGAATGGGCAGAAAGCTGACCATGACGAAAAGAACGTCCTTGGGCTTCTCGAGGCGCAGCATCCTGGCCGCTTCCAGAAAAAGCATGTTCTGGTATTCTCCCACCGTTCCCCCGATCTCTATTAAAACAAAATCAGCCCTATTCTTTTCGGCTGCTTTTTTAATCCGGGAAATCGCCTCGTTGGGTATGTCGGGCACGACCTCGACGCACCTCCCGTTGTATTCCAGATTCCTTTCCCTGTTGATCACCGCCTGGTAAACCCGGCCGGTGGTGATATAGTTCGTCCTGGTGAGATCCACGTCCAAAAACCTTTCATAGTTTCCGATGTCCTGGTCGCATTCGTCCCCGTCCTTGGTAACGAAAACTTCCCCGTGCTCGACGGGGTTCATGGTTCCTGCATCAACGTTTATATAGGGATCTATCTTGACGGCCGTAACCTTAAAGCCTTTGCTTTTTAAGATCTTGCCGATGGAAGCAACGGCAACTCCCTTGCCGATGCCGGACATCACTCCGCCGGCAACGAATATATATTTTGCCATCTGAAAAAGACGATTAGATTTATTCTTTTTCTCCTTCCTCTTTGGTGATAATAACCTGTATTTCAGCTTCCAAATTATGCTCGAATTTGATCTTGACCGGAAACTCTCCCAGCTCCTTGATCGGCTGATCAAGCGTGATCTGGGACTTCTTTATCTCAAAGCCTTCTTCCTTCAGCTTGTCAACTATCTTCTGGGCGTTAACCGATTCAAACAGCTGGTCTTCATCCCCCACCTTTACCGGAATGATGATTTCCCTGCTTTCAATCGCGGAAGCAACCGTCTGGACCTTTTCCAGATTCTCCTCGGCTTTTTTCTCCACGATTTCTTTCTGGACCGCCACCCATTCAAGCACTTCCTTGGTAGCCGGCTTGGCCAGCCCCTTGGCAATCAGAAAATTCCTGGCATAGCCGCTCTTGACCTCCTTGACATCAAACTTATTCCCTATTTTATCAACGTCTTTTAGAAGAATGACTTTCATGATTACTATTTTACTTTAAGTTTTTAATAATTTCAATAGCCTTATCCAGCTGCGGGTCCTTTCCGTTATTGTAATCTTCTTCTGTCAGCTCCACCTTGACGTCGGGATCGAGCCCCTTCTCGCTGATCGAGTACCCTTTGGGCGTGAGCCATTTGGCGACCGTGATCTTAAGGGAAGATCCCCCGGCCAGGTCCGCCATTTCCTGGACCGAACCTTTTCCGAAAGAAGTTTCCCCGATCAGCTCTATTCCCCTGTTGTCCCGAAGGGCTCCGGCCAGGATTTCCGAGGCTGATGCCGATCCCTCGTTAATCAATATCACCGTGGGATAGGACAAAAGATTGGCGCTTCCCCTGGCTTTGTAAATATTCTGCTCCTGCCCGTCTCCGAAATCCTCTATCGTCACTACCTGTCCGTTTTCCAGAAACCAGCCGGCAATTTCCTGGGATACTTCCAGATATCCTCCGGGGTTGTTTCTCAGATCCAAAACTATTTTTTTGGCGCTGCTTCCCAAAATCTCGATTACCGCCTTTCCGAATTCTAATTCGGCGTTCTTGGAAAACTGAGAAAGCTTGATGTATGCTATATCTCCCTCCTTCATTTCCCATTTGACTGAAGGAACGGTAATAGTCTCCCTTATGATCTTAATATCCTTTGCATCTTTCCAGCCGTCGCGGAAAATGTTTAAAACAACTTCCGTCCCCTTGGGCCCGCGGATCAGATTAACCGCTTCTTCTGTTGCCATGCCTTCGGTCGAGGTTCCGTTTATCTTAAAAATTTTATCCCCTGCCATGAGTCCCGCCTTCTGGGCCGGACTGCCATCTAAAGGTGAGATCACCTGGAGCTGGTCTTTCTGAATTCCTATCTCCATCCCCACCCCTTCGAAGGTGCCGTTAACGTCTTCGCTGAATCTTTTGGCGTCGCTGGGCTGCAAGAATACCGTGTAGGGATCTTTTAAAGAATTCACCATGCCCGAAATCGCTCCGTAAATCATCTGCTGGACATCGATATCATTCCTTCCCACGAATTTCTCCTGAACTGTTTGCCAGGCGCTCCAAAAAAGTGAAAAGTCAAGGTCTTCCGGCGCGCAGACCTTGCAGACAACCTGGTTGCGTCCCACATAAATTCCTGAACCGAAAGAAACCAAAACCAGCGCGGCAATTAAAATTACGATTGTTTTTTTATCAATATTAAATCTGGGAATCATGCCTTTCATTGTAGCAAAACGAATAAAAAAAGCCAGAAAAAAGAGGTGTTTTAAAAACACCCTTTGATATTCAATTTTTTGGCCCAGCTGATTGCCACCTTTCTGGCTTGCTGGTCGGCAATGCCGGTATAGAGAGACGGATCGGATATGATTCTTCTCTGATTGATCGTCATTTTTTCAAAATAAGGCTTCAATTCGTTGTCAGAAAGAGCCAGTTCCTGAAGCGATTTCCTGTTTTCTTGGGCTTTCAGGGTGAGCTGCCTGACTTTTTCATGCGCATCCGGATGATCCAGAGCGGAAAGGATTAATTGGAGCGGTTCGGCGATGATGAGATCTTTTTGCAGATCGAAATTGCGCTTGATGTTGGCTTTGTCAACCCGAAGCTTTTTCATCGTCCGGTTTAACCGCCTTGTCATAGAAACAAGATAAACGATTATCTCGGGGTAGGTTCTTTCCGCGGCTGAATTGGTCAAATCGCGCTGATGCTCGCTTATCTGGTTGAGATAAATTGTGGACAGGTGCCCGATCAGAACCTTCCAAAGGCTTTCCACGTTTTCAAAATTAATGGGGTTGCGCTTTTGGGGCATGGTTGAAGAACCGACCTGATCAGGTAAAAATTCTTCCCCGACTTCTCCGATTTCGGTCCGCTGCAGATGGCGCATGTCCCGGCTAAGATTTGCCAACACGCCGCCGGTTAAAATCAGCTCCGAAAGAACCCTGATCATGGGTTCGGGCGGAACGATCTGGGTGGAAATCTCCGCGGGTTTCAGCTTTATTCCGTTTTTGGTCGTTGCCAGCTCTTCCAGGACGCATTTTTCAAATTCTTCAGGGTCGCTGACGAACAGCGATGAAGCGTTGTAGGCTCCCACTGCGCCGGAAAATTTTCCGACCAGCTCTTTACTCAGCCTTTTTATTGAAAAAATGCATTCGCCCAGACGACTTACGTAGTTCGCGATGGCAAAGCCGAAAGTGATAGGCACCGCGTGCTGGCCGTGGGTTCGACCGATCTGGATCGTTCCCGCTTCGCGGCAAGCGATTTCGATCAGGGTTTTTTCCAGATCAATGAGGGCGGGCAGAACAATTTTTTCTATAACCCCTTTGAATCTGGCCGCATTGGCCGTGTCGGAGATGTCGAATGAAGTGGCCGTCATGTGGATATATGGCTTTCCCTCGTCGCTTACTCTCCTTTTGATGCAGTTGACCAGGGCGCGGATATCATGCTTGATTCTTTCTTCTTCCACATAGACCTCTTCGGCGGTTATTTGGCTGCGTGCCTCCAGGAATTCCGTAAAAACCATCGGATGATCGCAGATACTGAACATGTTCAAGGCCACTATCAGGGCCTGCTCCACGTTGAGCTTGTGCTCGATAAATCCCTGTTCCGAAAGATATTCAAGCATGTCGTCCTCGCGGTAGCGAAAATCTATCGGTGATATGTTATCAAATATTCCTTTTTTCTTTTCATTCTCAGTCATTTCTCTCTTCTCCTTTGTTAATGTACATAAGAAAACTAACCCTCCTTCGGTTAGTTTTGATGGTTTTAATCTATAACAAAAAGAAATAAAAATCAAGAAAAAAGAACTGATGAATTTATCAGCTCTTTAGGGCTTCAATCAGATAATAACGGCCTGACTCCCAAAATTCAGTAATCCTCAGATCCTTGACGTTTATTATCTTAAAAAAAGCTTGCTTTAAAAAAGCAGCACAGCTCTCAGGGGTGAAGGAACGACAAGCCATGCCCTCATAGTGCTGGCGGGGATTCTCAATGAGAATCAATTTCCCTTTAAGAATTCTGTTGAATTCTTTAAAAACAACTGCCGGGTTTTCAAGATATTGAAAACCGAAACAGATCGTGACAGCGTCAAATTCCTTGTCCTTAAAAAATTCCATCCCCCCGTTACTTTCGATCGCATTGAGATCGTAAATAATCCTTTTGCGTTCCGGATAGCGATATCTCTCAAGAGCTTCCCGGCAAAAATCAAGAGCGGTTACTTCGCGATCGTCGGAAGGTTCAATATAGGAATTGAAACCGCACATCGCTTCCAGGACACTACCCTTGCATCTTTTGGAAAGAAAATAGCAAATCTCATTTTTATTCGGACCTCCTATATCGTCCGGCATCTGGGCCATCATATGGTTCCACTTTTCCAATGCAGTGCGCTTCTCAAAGGGAACGATGCGGAGAACCCTTAGTTCCTCCAAAAGCGATTCAACCTGTTCTTTTCTGCCTTGCTTATAGGCAATCCATATCTTCTCCGATATTTGTTTGGCTGAAGCGAAATTAGAAACATGAACCTTGAAATCAAACAATTCCTTATTTTTCCTTAACCACTCTTGGTATTCCGGGCCAAAAAATCCTTTGGGCGGCGGGTCAAATGGTAAATTAATACGTCTTTCGAGCCAATCGCCTTTTCTGGGTTTAGTTTCAGTAACATACTCCGGTATTTTCATCCTGAATCACCTCCCTGCTGGTATTAATGTTAATGTACATAAGAAAACTAACCCTCCTTTGGTTAGCTTTAATGGCTTTAATTTAAAACAGAATGAAGAAAAAATCAAGCACAATAAAAAACGGCGCGGAAGCGCTGTGGGCAATAAAGTAAATCATTTTTTACTTCGCAATTTTAACTTCCGACTAACAATGAGTTAGTTTTATACATAAAAAATGTGCCCCCAGAAGGAATCGAACCTTCACTGACTGCTTAAAAGGCAGCTACTCTACCGTTGAGTTATGGGGGCGTATCCAGCTCTGCTTTTCGCACGGCTGGAATTTGTAATTTTTATTTTTAAATTCCTTCTTCCTTCCTAAGCTCTTCCAAAAGCTCTTTTTGTCTTCTTGTCAATTTTTTGGGCGTCTTTATCTTCAGTTCAACGTACATGTCGCCCCTGCCGCCTCCGGAAAAACGGGTGACTCCTTTCTGGGAAACTCTTAAAACCTTGCCCGATTCGACTCCAGAGGGAACCCTGAGGAGAATCTTGGTTCCTTCTAAAACCGGAACCTCTACTTCATCCCCCAAAGCTGCCTGGGAAAAAGTGATGGGCATCGTAACATATAAATCGTCTCCCTTTCTTTCAAATATTGGATGCTCTTTTACGTAAATCCTCACATAAAGATCTCCGGGCTTTCCTCCCTTTCTGCCAGCCTCTCCTTTCCCTTCCACCTTTATCACCTGGTTGCTGTCCACTCCGGCTGGAATGAAAATCTTAATATTCTCGTTTCCTTTTACTCTTCCTTCTCCTTTGCAGACATTGCAGGGCTTGTCAGGCTTAAATCCTTCTCCTTGACATTCCGGGCAAGTGGTGACGCTGGTGAAAGACCCTATGGGAGTCCTTTTTATCTGCTGGACCTGTCCCGTCCCCCTGCAGGTGAAACATTCTTTTACCGAGCTTCCCGGCTCGGCTCCTATTCCCTGGCACCTGGAACAAACAATGGGCTTCTGGAGAGAAATCTCTTTTTCCCTTCCTTTTAAAACTTCTTCCAAAGGAATCTCGAGGGCAACCTCGATGTTCTTTCCTTTTTTTAAATCTTTCTTTCTTTTAGGAGTGGATCCGAATCCGAACATTTCTTCAAAAATATCCCCTATTCCCAGATCTCCCAAATCAAATTCAAAACCTCCCTGCCCTCCTCTGTTATTATTCCATGCTGATCCGAAATCCCATCCCCCGAATCCCTGCTGCCCGGCCCCGCCTTCGCTTGCGCTTCCGAAATTATCGTACTGGGATCTTTTATCCTTGTCGGAAAGGGTTTGATAGGCTTCGTTTATCTCTTTGAATTTTTTCTCGTCTCCGCCTTTGTCGGGATGATGCTTGTGGGCCAGCTTTCTGTAGGCCTGCTTTATCTCATCCGGAGATGCGCCGCGAGAAACTCCTAAAATTTGGTAATAGTCTTTCATGTGATGTTAAGGTGAAAAAGCAAAAGGATTAGGCAACCGCTTTAAGGAAAAACCCTTAAAGCGGTCTGCCGAACCAAATAATTATTTCTTTTCTTTGTATTCTCCTTCTTCGGGCTTTTGGCCTTCTTCCGGTTTCTGTCCTTCGCTTCCTTCCGGAGCTTTTTGTCCGCCCGCCTGTTTATACAACTCGGCGCCTACTTTCTGGATGGCACTGGAGAGTTCGGACGTTTTTGCTTTTATGTCTTCTATATTATCCGTATCTTTTATTTTTTTCAAGGCCTCAACCTTTTCTTCGATGTCTTTCTTGGCATCCGGAGAAATCTTGTCTCCTGTTTCCTTTATGGTTTTCTCCGTGGTGTAAATCAGATTGTCGGCCAGATTCTTGGCTTCGATTGCTTCCTGCTTCTTCTTGTCTTCGGCGGCGTGTATTTCCGCTTCCTTTTTCATCCTCTCCACTTCTTCTTTGGAAAGTCCTGTTGATCCCTCGATCCTGATCGTCTGGGTTTTGCTTGTTGCCTTGTCTTTGGCTGTGACGTTCAGGATTCCGTTGGCATCGATGTCAAAGGTTACTTCAACCTGGGGCAGCCCTCTGGGAGCGGGCGGAATGCCGTCCAGAATAAACCTTCCCAAAGTTTTGTTGTCGCTGGCCATGGGCCTTTCACCCTGGAGAATATGAATTTCAACCGAAGTCTGGCTGTCGGCTGCGGTGGAAAATATCTGCGTCTTGGAGGTGGGGACGGTGGTGTTTTTCGTGATTAAAACCGTGCTTACCTGTCCCAGGGTTTCGATTCCCAGGGAAAGCGGAGTAACGTCGAGCAGGAGAACGTCTTTCACCTCTCCCTGCAGAATTCCCGCCTCGACTGCTGCTCCGATCGCAACCACTTCGTCCGGGTTGATGGATTTGTTGGGCTCTCTTCCGAACAGCTTCTTTACCGCTTCCTGCATCGCCGGCATCCTGGTCTGCCCCCCGACCAAAATCACTTCATTGATTTCTTTGGGGCTTATCTTTGTTTCCTTCAAGGTCTTTTCAACCAGATCGATCGATTTGTCAATGTAATCCCTGACCAATTCCTCCAGCTTGGAACGGCTCAGTTTGTAGTAGAGATGCTTGGGTCCGGCCGAATCGGATGTTACAAATGGCAGATTGATTTCTGTTTCCTGAGCGGTGGACAGCTCTATCTTCGCTTTTTCACCCGCTTCTTTAATTCTCTGCAAAGCCAGGGGATCTTTTGACAAATCTATTCCTTGGTCTTTCCTGAATTCGGAAACCAGCCAGTCCATGATCCTCTGGTCGAAATCGTCTCCGCCCAGATGGGTGTCTCCCCCGGTGGCCTTGACCTCAACCGTGTCGTGGGAAATGTCCAAAACGGAAATATCAAAAGTCCCGCCTCCGAAATCGTAGACGACTATTTTCTGGTCCTGCTTTTTGGTCAGGCCGTAAGCCAGGGCGGCTGCCGTGGGCTCGTTAATAACCCTCTTCACCACGAATCCCGCTATTTCGCCTGCCACCTTTGTCGCCTTTCTCTGGCTGTCGTCGAAATAGGCCGGGCAGGTGATGATCGCTTCGGTTATTTTCTCTCCCAGCTTTTCTTCCGCATCCTGTTTTAATTTCTGCAAAATCATTGCCGAAATTTCCGGAGGCGAATACCATTTGTCTCCCATCTTCACCTCCACTCCGCCGTCCGATTTCTCCCTTATCTCGTAAGGCAGAAGCTTTTTATCCCTCTGGACCTCGGCATCTGAATATCTCCTTCCGATCAGCCTTTTGACGGAATAAATGGTGTTTTGGGGGTTGGTAATCTGCTGCCTCTTGGCCAGAACCCCGACCAGCCTCTCGCCGGTTTTTGTAATAGAGACAACGGAAGGGGTAAGCTTGTTGCCTTCCCTGTTTTCCAGAACCTTGGGCTCTCCGTTAATAATCGCGGCTACTTCGGATAATGTCGTACCAAGATCGATACCTAATATTTTTGGCATATTTTTTTATTAGTTGTTATTTATTATTTTATTTGACTACCTTTACTTTAGCGGGTCTTAAGACCCCGTTGTTTATCATGTAACCTTTTTGGATTTCCTCCAGGACCGTTCCTGATTCAGCCCCCTGGGCTTCCACCATTTCCGTTGCTTCGTGGAAATTGGGGTCAAACTTCTTTCCCGCTGTTTCCATCTCCTCCACGCCCTGGGCCCTCAAGAAGTCCTCGATCTGATTCTTCAGCCTGATTATTCCCTTTACATTATCGTCTTTTTTCAAATCTTCCGGCAATTTGCTTTCAATCAGGTTGAAATTGTCCAAAAGGGGGAGTATTTTCAGAACGAACTCTTCTCCGGCATACCTTAAGACCTGCTCGAATCTTTCCATCTCCTCTTTCTTGTAGTTTAAAAGGTCTGCTCTCGCCCTCTGCCATCCGGCAAGATATTCGTCTCTTTGCTTCTGGCATTCTTCCAGGGGAGAAATCTTTTCTTCTGACGGTTCGGGTGCAGGGCTTTTTTCCTCCTTTTTTTCTTCGTTTTTGTCTTCTTTTTTGTCTTCGTTCATGATTTATAATTTACTTATTAGCAATTTTAAATAATTTATATTCTTCTCGTAGGTCATTCTTTTCGGCCCGACTATTGCCAAAAAGCCTTCGTCTCCGGGAAACCAGAATCTGGTTATTATCAGGCTGAATTCCTTGGCCTTGGGAAAGGGATTTTCCTTCCCGATGAAAACCTCCACCTCCCGGCTCAGTTTCATTTCCCCTATCTCCTCTTCGAAGTTTTTAATCGCTTCGGCGAAATGGGAGATAAAATCGGTTTCTTTGAATTCCGGCTCCCTGACAACGTCTTCCCAGCCTTCCTTTAAGAGGATTTTTTCGTTGGAGAGGTATCCCATCGCCAGGCTTGAAGAAAAAGAAGCCAGATTTTTCGTTATCGACTGGAGAAGCTTTATCGTGTCGTTAGCTTCCCTGTTTATCAGCTCGTCTATGGCTTGGTCCTTGTCCTGGAAAAATTCTTCGTTCAGGAAATTATCAACGTAAAAACGGTAGCCCTTGTCGGTCGGTATCCTTCCGGCCGAAGTATGGGGCTGGGAAATGAAACCGCTGTCATCTAGCTTCTGCATTTCAATCCTTATGGTCGCCGGGCTGACTTTAAAATTATGCTTTTTTTCAAGCAACTTGGAACTCACCGGCTTGGCCGAATTGATGTATTCCTCAATTATCTCGTTTAAAATTTGGCTTTGCCTTTCTGTTAATTCCATACTTCTCCAATGATATGAAATTAGCAATCTCTTGTCAAGAGTGATTATCGCGCACACGGGGTTCTGACGATGATAAAAAACAAAAAGCTTCCGTTTATTGGAATATATGATAAAATTAATGAATAATTAAATAAATCAACAAATCATGTCCAACAGAAACACCAATCTAATCGCGGCCGCACTGCTTTTACTAATGTTTATTGCAGCTGTGACAAGCATCAAGAATGACTCTTTGACAATGGACGAACTGGCCCATCTTCCTGCCGGTTATTCCTATTTGACCCAGAAAGATATGCGCTTGAATCCCGAACACCCCCCCTTGATAAAGGATCTGGCCGCTCTTCCCTTATTATTCATAAAAGGAATAAGCTTTCCTTCCGATCTGAGCTCCTGGAAGGATGATTTCAACGGCCAGTGGTCGTTCGGCCATGATTTTCTTTTCGAATCCGGAAACCCGGCCGACCAGATGATCTTTTGGGGAAGAATACCGATGATTTTGATAACGATAGTTCTCGGCTTTTATATATTCAAATGGACCAGGGAGCTGTTCGGAAACAACGCCGGACTGCTTGCTCTGTTCCTCTTTTCTTTCTCCCCTACTTTTTTGGCCCATGGAAGGCTGGTGACCACGGACGTGGGCGCAGCTGCCGGAGTTTTCATTTCCATTTATTATTTTCTCAAAGCCCTTTCTTCTCCGACCAAAAAAAATATAATTTTATCGGGAATATCATTGGGCATAGCCGAGCTTTTTAAGTTCTCCGCCATACTTTTGCTCCCTGCTTTTGTCTTCTACGGACTGGTCTGGTGGCTGACAAAGCTGGGAAACCTGAAACAAACCTTAAAGGTTTTAATTTCTGTTTTCGTGCTTGCTTTTGTTCTGATCTGGCCGGTCTATGAGTACCATGTATGGAATTACCCTCCGGAAAGGCAGGCTAAGGACGCCGAAGTTGCTCTTTCTTCTTATCCCGACTTTATTAAAAAGCCGGTCTTCTGGGCAGCAAAAAATCAGGTCTTAAGGCCTTATGCCCAGTACACTACCGGGTTGCTCATGGTTTTCAACCGGGTGGCCGGGGGAAACACAACCTACTTTCTCGGTGAGGTTTCCAACAGGGGCTGGAGATATTACTTCCCTCTGGTTTATGCCATGAAAGAAACCCTGGCCTTTCACATACTGAGCGCGATTTCTCTCATCTACGCTTTTTGGTTTATAGCCAAATACGAGGGAAAGAATCTCCTGGCTAAATCCTTAAACCTGGTGAAATCATATTTTCCCGAGTTCGCCTGCCTTGCTTTTATAGGCCTGTACTGGACCGCCAGCGTATCCGGCACCCTCAACATAGGAGTAAGGCATCTCTTGCCCGCTTTACCCCTCACCATTTTATTGGTAAGCGGCACCATCTCGGTCTGGATGAAAGAACCGTATTTGAAATTTAAAAAAATCATACTAGCCGCATTGATTTTATGGCAGGCAATATCCGTGGCATCGGTCTATCCTCATTTCCTTTCCTATTTCAATGAGCTGGTCGGCGGCACGAAGAACGGATACATCTACGCGGTGGATTCCAATTACGACTGGGGCCAGGATCTGAAAAGGCTAGCCGATTGGGTCGATAAAAAAGGAATAGACAAGATATATGTTGATTATTTCGGAGGAGCGGATACTAAATATTATCTGAAAGACAAATTAGAGGAATGGCATTGCGGCAATAACAAAGAAGATTTTCCCAAAGGAGGCTATCTGGCAGTCTCCGCCACTTATTTGCAGGGCGGTACAGGCCTGGCCGGAAAAGGATTTGAGCAGCCAACCGGCTGCTACCGATGGCTCAAGAATGACAGCAATGTCAAACTGGTGGAAAGAATAGGATACTCGATCTTTGTCTACAGAATAGACTGATCTTTGTACTTGAACGGAGCAAAGTTGCCGAATCTCAATTCCACGTATTCCAAATCCTTCCTCTTCTCGGGAGGGATTTTTTCTTCCAAAACCGCTTTCAGCTTCGTCAGCTGCCAGTCAACGTCTTTATTAAGGTCAAAGTAGGCCTTCCAGCCTTCGGTCATCACAAGGTTGAGCTTTTCGTCCGACTCCATTTCAAACCACTGAAGGGAAACGTCCAAATTCGATTTCAGCTTGGAATTTATATTTAAAATCTGGGAAAGCTTTGCCTTGTCGATCGCTTTTTCCCCCAGGTTGTTGGTTTTTTGCCTGTCTACGATCATCGTCAGGCCGTCTTCCAGAAAAGCCTTCTCAAAAATTATTCCTTCCTCATCCAGATTATAATAATTATCCCCCTGGACTAAAACAGCCACCGGTTTTCTTTCGCTGACCTCGATCGTCAGGGTGTTGAAAAAATTCCTCTTTAATTTCACCTCCCCTATCAGAAGAAACTTTTCCAGGACATCTCTGCTCGCCTGGTTCAAATCGGCCAGAAAAATACTCTT
>Ga0315275_10001374_pt1 | contig 21363 bp, 19 predicted proteins | sample YL17G03_0_MG_FD_205557 | JGI IMG/M metagenome (GOLD analysis project Ga0315275, IMG submission 205557) | Sediment microbial communities from Yellowstone Lake, YNP, Wyoming, USA - YL17G03_0 | ecosystem: Environmental > Aquatic > Freshwater > Lake > Sediment | place: USA: Wyoming | collected...
GCATGGCGGCCTGGGCGGTGGGCGTCATGCCCTGCACAGCTTCGAAATCGCTGTCTGACGTGGTGGCGAGGGCAGCTTCCACGCTGGAGCCGATGGTGTCGGTGAATTTCTCCACGCCGACCACCAGGGCAACATCCACCATGCCGCTTTTGATAGCCAGATAACCCTGACGCAGCGCCGCGCCGCCCGAAGCCCCCGCGGCTTCGATGGTCGCAGCATCAATTCCGGCAAGTCCGGAGAAATCGGCCAGCAGCGCGCCCAGGTGCGCCTGGCGGGAAAGGTTGGGGGCGAGCATGTTGCCCACGAAGAGCGCCTGTGGGCGCAATCCGCCCGCGTCTAGCATAGCGGCTTGCATGGCAAAATGCGCCAGTTCGCGCAGGGATGTTTCCCAATGTTCGCCGACGGTGGTTTGACCGATACCAGCGATGATGATGTCAGTCATAATTACTTCATCGCAATCTTCCCGCGATAGCGCGCATAGGTGGCGTAATCAATCTCCGTGCGGCGGGCGATGTAATCTTGGGTCTTGGTGGCAAGCTCACGGCGTTCGAGCAGCCTTTCGGTCACGTGGATGTCGAAGGCGTCTGAACCGGCCCCCGATCCGAAAGAGACGAGCAGGATGCGGTCGCCGGGTTGGGCGATATCCAGCGTGGCGGTCAGGCCGATCAATGCCGCGCCAGCGTAGGTATTGCCGATGACCGGCGCGAGCAGGCCAGGTTCGATCTGTTCCGGCGTGAAGCCCAACATGGAGGCTACTCTTTGGGGAAATTTCGTGTTCGGCTGGTGGAAGATGGCCCAGTTGTAATCCTTTGCGGTCGTGCCGTTGGCTTCCATCAGGAACTTGGCGGCTTCGGTGATGTGCTTGAAGTAAGCTGGTTCGCCGGTGAATCGCTGGCCGTGCTCCGGGTATTTCTGGCCTTCGCGCCGCCAGAAATCGGGCGTGTCGGTGACGTAGGAATACGAGGCCTCGATGACTGCCAGCGACTCCTCCGCCGGGCCGACGATGTAGGCCGCGCCGCCTGCAGCAGCAGTGTACTCGAGCGCGTCGCCGGGCTTGCCCTGGGCGGTGTCCATGCCGATGGCCATGGCGTAATGCGCCATGTTCGAGCCGACAAGGGCCATCGCTGCCACGAGGGCTTCGGTACCGGCCTTGCAGGCGAACTCCCAATCCGCGGCCTGGGTGTTCGGCACCGCGCCAATGGCTTCGGCTACAATCGTGGATGTGGGCTTGACGGCGTACGGATTCGATTCGGACCCGACCCATACGGCGCGGATCTCGGCCGGATCAACCCCGGCGCGTTTCATGGCGTTGCGCGCCGCTTCGATGGACATGGTGACCACATCCTCGTCCAGCCCAGGGACAGCTTTCTCCTTGATCGGCAGCCCGCCTGAGCGGCCGCCTGTCCAGATGCGGGCGACTTCCTTTGCAGGCAGGCGATAGCGCGGCACATACGCGCCGTAGCCGACGATACCGACAGGTTTGGCGGGTTGCAATAAAGCATTACTCGAGGGCATGAATTCTCCTTTCTTTTACGGAGTCTGAAGTCTCCCTGGCCTAGCCCGCCAGGGCAGGCAGACTCCGGCTTTATCTTGTTCTAGCCGTTCCCGACGTCAGAAGACATCGGACTACGTGATAATTTCGCTGCTTGCGAGTGTGTAGCGAATAAAATCCAAAGTTTCGTTCACATCGTGCGGTTCTGCTTTCAAGCCTGCTTTTTGTCGTCCGAGCCAGGCGCGCTCGATCAAGGGAATCCAGCGCGGGTCAAGTGTTTCCTGTGCCCAGCGAGCGGCGACCGGCTTCGATGCCACGCTGCTATTTTGAAGCGTATAGAGTATGCGGCACAGAGTGAGGACGGTGTAGGATTGATACCCGCGGCTATCAATCTCAGCCGGGGTGTCGAGGATTTGGGTTGCCCAACCCTGCAAGATCGCCTGCGCGGCCTGCTCCAATTCCTCGGGCGAGACGGGGTCAATCAGCGTTCGCGGCGCGGGGCCGGCCAGCGTGATCCCTTGTTCGCGCAGACTGTCGCGCAGCAGCACCCATCCGCCCCACCAGGCGCGGCTGAGGGGAGAGTTGTCGAGTTGCATTTTATTCAGGCGTTCACCCTTGCCTCGGTCAATATGCAGATGCAGTGCACGGACTGGGTCATATCGCCGAAGCGCGCCCTGCGGAACGTAGGAGCCTTCCAACTGCGTGGCGCACCAGGAGTCAATCGTTGCGATGCTCATGTGCATGTCTTGTAATGCCGAAACGAGTTCATTGGAGAGCACATCATCCGTGACGACGACATAATCCACGTCGCTGTCCTGGTCGAAATCTCCCGTTGCCAGCGAGCCAAAAAGATACATGCCGATAAAGTGATCCCCTAAAATGGACTGTACGCTTGTCAGCAACTCGTGCAAAATGGCGTTGACTTCCGGGTAGGGTATGGGGTGATTTAATGATTTCATTCTTTCAAAATTTCTTCCGCTCGATCAATCCTCACAGTCTTCTCCGCCACCATCTGCACGGCGACCTTTTCGATCATATCACCTGTCGCACCCGCTGCAATTGCCACCTGCCTTGCGTGGAGTGACATGTGTCCGCGCTGGATGCCCTCGGTCGCCAGGGCGCGCAGGGCAGCCAGGTTTTGCGCCAGCCCGACCGAGACGATGATCTCGGCCAACTCGGCTGACGTCTTCACGCCCATCAATTTTAGCGCGGCTTTTGCCGTTGGGTGCACCTTGGTCGCCCCGCCGACGATGCCAACCGCCATCGGCATTTCGAGAAAGCCGGTGAGATTGCCATCCGCGTCCTTGCCCCAGGTGGACAGGCTGGTGTAGCGACCGGAGCGGGCGGCATAGGCGTGCGCGCCGGCTTCGATGGCGCGCCAGTCGTTGCCGGTGGCGATGACCACCGCGTCCACGCCGTTCATGATGCCCTTGTTGTGCGTCGCGGCGCGGTAGGGGTCAGCGGCGGCGAAGGCCCAGGCCGCGATGATTCCGTCACGCACCTGTTCGCCCGTGTAGGGGTGAGTCTCAGACTTGCCCCTACCAAATGCCATTTCATTGACTGGAATAGTACACCGCGCCCGCGCCAGCCTTCTATCGGCCAGGTTCGACAATATCCGCAAATGCACGCGTCCGCCGGTGATATTTTCTACGCGTGGCGCAAGTTTCTCGCAGGCGGTGTTGACCGCGTTGGCGCCCATCGCGTCGCGTACGTCGTAAATCAGGTGAATTACCAGGAAGGAGCCAATGGGGGAATCCTCGATCACGCGGACTTCCAAGTCGCGCGCGCCCCCACCCAGTTTCTTTAGCACGGGATCAATCTCGTCCGCTTCAGCCAGCAGGTTTGCTTTCTGTTCCAGAAGAGCCTGGCGGGCCTTTGGTAAATCAGGAACATCCAGCACCTGCATTTGACCGATCATTTCGGGCGCGCTGGCCTCAGCCTGGAATCCACCGCCAGCGCGCGCTAATTTTGCCATGAAGGAAGCCCCAGCTACCACGGAAGGTTCCTCGATTGCCATCGGGACGAGCACCTCGCGCCCGTTGACGATGAAGTTCAACCCGATTCCGAGCGGCAGGCCGAAGGTGCCGACCGCGTTCTCGACCATGTGGTCGGCCTGGTTGGGGGCCAGTCCGCCTGTCAGCGTGAAGGCTTCCAAATCAGCGGCGGACAGGCCTGCGGCGTCGGCGAGTTCCGTCAGACGCTCATCGAGCGGGAGGTTGTAAAATCCGCGGATGCGAGAAGTGGTCATGCGGGGATTTTATCAGACCCATCTGGCAAAAACTATCAACCTGCATAGGTACAGGCGGGGTGGACATTCGAAAAACCCCTCAAACTTGGCGAATATGGATATTTCGGGTAAAATTGTCGGTATTGAGTTGGTGCCCAAATGCTCCTGACGCGTGAACAGTTGCAAGATCGGTTGATCGCGCTGCATCGTGCGAGCCTTGAACTGGTCAAGGACGTCTCGGTAGAAACGCTATTGGAACGCATTGCTTCCCTGGCGTGCGAGCAGGCCGGGGCACGTTATGCCGCTTTGGGCGTGCTGGATGAGCAGGGGCAACTGAAACAATTCATCACGGTGGGTATGACAGCCGAGGAGATCAAGCGCATCCCGCATTCGCCCAGGGGGAGGGGGCTGATTGGCGCCCTGATGAAAGGAGGCGGGACGATCCGCATCCCGGAGATCTCGGATGATCCTCGGAGCGCAGGTTTTCCGGCCGGCCACGCGACCATGCGATCTTTATTGGGCGTATCCATCCAGGTGGGGGAGGAGCAATTGGGGCAAATTTACTTGACCGATAAAATTGACGCCCCCGAATTCACAGAAGAAGACGAAAAGGTTATCGAGATGTTGGCGGCTTACGCTGGTGTTGCCATCCAGAATGCGCGTTTGTATGAAAGCCTGCGCAAGCATGACAAGACCCTTGGCCGCCGCAACGAAGATTTGGCCTTGCTCAACCATCTCAACTCGGCGTTGGCTTCTACGTTGGAACTGGAAGATATACTGAACAAGACGCTGGCTCAATTAATGTCACATTTCGAAGTAGAAGCGGGCGAGATCTTCCTGCGGGAGGAAGACGGCCAGACCCTGCGCTTGGTGCTGCATCGCGGCCAGGCTGCCGAAGCCTTCTGGACCCGTAACCGGTTCAAAGTTGGCGAAGGCTCCATCGGCTTGGTTGCCGAGACCATGCAGCCGGTCATCAGCCACGACTTGCAGAAAGATAAAAGCTTCCTGCGCGAGGCGGTTGTGCAGGCTGGTTTCAAGCAAATCGCCTGCATCCCGTTGACGGCGCGCGGCGAGTTGGTCGGTGTGCTCAGCCTGGCCGCCCGCAGCCGAAAGCCTTTCGACGAGGATGAGATCCAACTGCTAGTCTCGGTCGGCGCGGGGGCTGGCACGGCCATAGAGAACGCCCGTCTGCACTCCAATGCCCGCCGCGTGGCGGTGCTGGAAGAGCGCCAGCGCTTCGGCATGGACCTGCACGATGGCGTCATCCAATCCATTTATGGAGTCGGGATGGCGCTGGAAAATGCGCGCTTGCTGATGCGCGAGGATATTCAACAGGCTGACGATCGCATCCAAAAGGCTATAGATGATTTGAATTGCACCATTCGGGATATCCGTACCTATATTCTCGACTTGCGTCCGCGCGATCTGCGCGACGATGGCTTGATGGAAGGCTTGAAGAGATTGACAGTCGAGTTCCAGCAAAATACTAAGGCGGAGGTCTCCCTTGCCGGCCCCAAGAGTGACCACCTGGGCGACCTGCCCCAGAGTCATGCGCTGGCCTTGTTCCATATCTGTCAGGAGGCGCTGGCTAATGTCGCTAAACATGCACAGGCCGTAAAGGTGACGGTGGACCTATGGTCATCCTCTGACCGGATCCTGCTCGAAATCCACGACGATGGGCGCGGCTTCGTCGTGGCGGATATCAACAAGATGGTGGGTCACGGCCTGGCCAATATGCTGACGCGCGTCCACAACGTGGGCGGTGACTTGGATGTCTCGTCCGCTCCGGGCGAGGGGACGACCATTCTCGCCTGGGTGCCGCGCTCGCAGGGGGGGAGAAGCGGGTAAGAACACCCAGGCGACTGGACGAAACCCAAGATCTTGCGTTTCACGTTCCCTCGAATAACGTATTGTTCCGCATGGTATTTTTTAAGGTTGAAAGAGCGTTCCTACTTATGTAGGAAGTAATATCCTTCCCTCGCCAGATGTGGCGTTATAGAATTCGATAGCGGCGGCTGTGGCGGCGAACAGGTGTTCGTATTATCGGTAAGGGCTTCATTTATCTCGAAGGCGTTTTAAGATTTCAATGACCTTAAAAACCTGGAAGTTTTTAACCTAGCGTAGGTTGTGCGTATGGCACATCCTGCTCTTTTCTGCTAGAATAGTTTTGCAGCAGGGGTAGTTGACCCTACCCTCCCCTAAAGTAAGTTAGTAACCGTTCGAATAGTTAAGACAACACTCCCACTGGTTAGGCAGTGGGCTTGCTTCACTTTACCTCATTGCAGAAATACTTAATGGAGGAAGAGAATGGATGTAGAGCGAGCTTGGCAATCTGCTCTGGGCCAGCTCCAGATGGAGATGCCAAAAGCCTCATTTGACACCTGGGTGCGCGATACCAGGATTGTCAATTTCGCCGAGGGGGTTTTTACGATTGGCGTGCGCAATGCCTACGCACGCGACTGGTTGGAAAGCCGTCTCTCCAGCACGGTGACCCGTTTGCTGATGGGGATCATGAACCGGGATATTGACGTTCAATTTGTCGTCTCACAGGGCGGGGTCGAGACGTTTGCGGACCCTTTGGCTGTTTCCGCGGATCAGGCTGCGCCGACAGCTGAGGCGGTCGAGGCGGCCCACCGTCCACGCAACGCGACCTTGAATCCGCGCTACACCTTCGATAATTTCGTCGTCGGCCCAAACAACCGCCTGGCGCACGCCGCAGCCCAGGCTGTGGCCGAAAATCCCGCCAGCGCTTATAATCCGCTCTTCCTGTACGGGGGGGTGGGCTTAGGAAAAACCCATCTACTGCTCGCCATTGGAGATTATTGCCAGGAGGTTGGACTTAACGTTCTTTACGTTTCCAGTGAAGAGTTTACCAACGATCTGATCAATTCGATTCGCAATCACACCACGCAAGCCTTTCGCGACAAGTATCGCTTGATTGACGTGCTGCTGATTGATGACATTCAGTTCATCGCTGGCAAGGAATCCACGCAGGAGGAATTTTTCCACACCTTCAATTGCCTGCACGGACAGAATAAGCAGCTCATCATCTCCTCCGACCGGCCGCCGAAAGCGATGGTCACGCTGGAGGAACGTCTACGCTCGCGCTTCGAGTGGGGCTTGGCTGCGGATGTCCAGCCGCCTGACCTGGAAACCCGCCTGGCGATCCTGCGCGCCAAGGCCGAACGGGCCGGCCATCGGGTGCCGGCCGAGATCATGGAGCTGATCGCCCGCCGCGTGCAATCCAACATCCGGGAATTGGAAGGCGCGCTCAACCGCGTCGTCGCCTTTTCCGAATTGAGCGGCATGGCGATGACCCCGAAACTAGCAGAAGTGGCGCTGGCCGACCTGCTGCCTCAACGCGGCGGCGTCAAGCCTGATGCCGTGGTAGATGTTGTCGCCCGCACCTTCAACCTGACCGTCGAGCGACTGCTCAGCCCCGACCGTTCACGAACTGTTTCCCTACCGCGCCAGATCGCCATGTACCTGATGCGGGAAACGAACATCTCCCTGCCTCAGATTGGACAGGCCCTGGGCGGGCGCGACCACACCACCGTCATGTACGCCTGCGACAAAGTGGCCGACATGCTCGAGCGCGATGACCAGTTGCGGCGGCAGGTGGTGCAGATCCGCAATAAGCTGTACGGGCAGGCCGCGCCAGTTTGAAATACGCTTGTCAGAAAACAGCGCCTCGACCGGTATTGGGTCGAGGCTTTTTTTTCCTTCTCATCTAAAGCTCAGGAGCGCGATCAGGCCAAAGCCGGCAATGATGAGGCCTGAGATACGGTTGGCCCACTGCAGACCCCGTGCCTGGAATCTGGTGCGAAAGATGTCGACCAGGCCGCTCAAGATCAGCCACCAGGAAGCTGACCCTAGAAAGACGCCTGAGACGAGCAAGGCTGCGGTAGCGTAGTTCCCATTTGAACTTGTCAGGCCCAAACCGGCGAAAACCGCCGCAAAGGAAATGATCGTCATTGGGTTGGTGAGGGTTAGGAAGAAAGTCGAAGCATACATCCCGGCCAGGCCTTTCCCTTTCGCGGCGGCGGCCCGATCTGTTGGCTTCGATAGAAACGTCTTTACCCCCAAGTAGCAGAGAAACATACCTCCTATCAGGTGCAGCCAGAATTGTTGTCTGACCACGAAGTTGGATACAAAAGTCAGGCCAAAGCCTGCGATGCAGCCGTAGATCGCGTCCGCGCTGGCTGCTCCCAGCCCGGAGACGAGTCCGGCCGCGCGCCCAGTGTTTAGCGTTCGTCGGATGCACAATACGCCAATCGGCCCGACCGGCGCGGCAATGGACAGACCGATGATGAATCCTCTGAGCAAGAAGATTATATCCACGTTGTGTCTCTCCCGCCGATCATTCACGACTTTGTCATATGTCCAATAAAAGCTAGTATACAGTATATGGCACGCATGTGATGCCTGTTGGACTCGCTGCAGGATTACGAAACCGTCGGGAGCGTTGCCAGGTGACAACTGACAACCTTTGCGTGCATCGGATGCAACCTGACCGGCTTCGTTGTAGAAATTTGTGGTATACTCTGCGCCGCTCTCGCCCTTCGACTAGGCTCAAGGGGCGGGCCGTTTCCCTTCGGGGAACTTATCTTGCCTGGGACAGGCATCAAGCGTCCCTGAGCGGGTCATAACCTTCCTAGGGTATCATCCCCGCTAAACCTACAAGTTCCGTGCCTGGCTCTGCTGGTGCAGTGGAACATTAACTAAGGAGAAAAGATGGCAGTAGTTTCAATGAAAGCGCTGCTGGAGAGCGGCGTGCATTTCGGTCACCGCACCAACAAGTGGCATCCGGCGATGAAGCCGTACATCTTCACCGAACGCAACGGCATCCACATCATTGACTTGCAGCAAACGGTCAAGGCGCTAAATACCGCTTACGCGGTCATCCGCGATTCTGTTGCAAACCGCGGCATAATTCTCTTCGTGGGCACCAAGCGCCAGGCGCAAGAGACCGTCCGCGAAGAGGCTACACGCTGCGGAATGCCCTACGTCACCGAGCGCTGGCTGGGGGGCATGTTGACCAACTGGACCACCATGCACAAACGCATCATGGAGCTGGATCGCCTGGAGAAGATGATCGAGACCGGCGATATCGAGCGCCTGACCAAGAAAGAAGGCCTGCTCATCCGGCGCGAGATCGCCCGCCTGGAAATCCGTCTGGCCGGTGTGCGCACGATGGGCCGCCTGCCCGATTTGATCTTCGTGGTGGATGTCAGCCGTGAGGATGCCGCTGTCCACGAGGCCAACTTGCTCGACATTCCTATCCTCGCCCTGGTGGATACCAACTGCAATCCCTCCAACATAGATTACGTAATCCCTTCTAACGACGATGCCATCCGCGCCATCAAGCTGCTGGTCGGCAAGATCGCCGATGCGGTGGAGGAAGGCAAGGCCATGCGCAAGGACGAAGAACTGGAGGCCGAGGCTGAGGCTGCCCGGGCCGCTGAGGCCGGGGCCGCGCCGGTCAAGGAAGTTGCTGTCGTCGAGGCTGAGGAAGAACTCGGAGACGAGGCATTACTCGGTGAAGCTACGTTGGCTAAGTTGACCCCACGCGAGATTCCTGAAGTTGTAGAAGAAGTGGAAGTGAAAGTAGAGACTGAAACCAAGGAGAAAGAGAAAGTCAAAAAGAAACCTAGAGCCAAGGCCAAGGAAGTGGTCGTTGTTGAAGAAGAGATTGTCAACAAAGAAGTAGCCGAAGCCAAAGAAGGGGAATGAGTGACTGTTATGGAAATCACAACTGACATGATTAAAGAGTTGCGCGCCACCACCGGTGCAGGCGTATTGGAATGCCGCAAGGCGCTGGTAGGAGCAGGCGGCGATCAAAAGAAGGCCCTGGATTTCTTGCGCGAAAAGGGAATGGCCACCGCAGCCAAGCGCGCCGACCGTACGGCTTCGCAGGGCATGGTGGAACTGTACTCGCACGGCAACGGGCGCGTGGGCGTGATGGTCGAAGTCAACTGCGAGACGGACTTTGTCGCCCGCTCGGCGCAGTTTCGCACCTTCGCCCACGAGATCGCTTTGCAGATTGCGGCTGCATCCCCGAAGTACATCAATGAAACAGACATTCCCACCGACGTGTTGGAACATGAGGCGGAGATCGCCAAGGCGCGCGCCCGCGACGAAGGCAAGCCTGAAAACATCCTCGACCGCATTGTCGAGGGCCGGCTGGAAAAATTCAAAGACGAGGTCATTCTGCTGCGGCAGGTGTACATCCGTGACGAGCAAATCACGGTCGAGAAGCTTTTGCTCCAGAACGTCGCTGCCATCGGTGAGAACGTGGTCATCCGGCGCTTTCAGCGCTGGGAATTGGGCGAAAGCACTGCTGCTGAGTGATCGAAAGGCCAACCATTGGGTTGGCCTTTTTCGCCCCCCTTTCATCCCCCCATTTCCGCACTACGAAGTGGGGGGATGAAAGGGGGGCAAGGAGTGCAAATGATGAATCTGAAATATCATCGTATTCTGCTTAAACTTAGCGGCGAGGCGTTGGCCGGATCGGACGGTTTCGGCATTGACCCGCTGCAGGCCGAGGCCATCGCCGGCCGCGTCCAGGAGGTACACCAGATGGGGGTCGAGGTGGCGATCGTGATCGGGGCTGGCAACCTTTGGCGTGGCAAGCAGGGACTGGATCGAGGCATGGACCGCGCCACTGCCGATTACATGGGCATGTTAGCCACCGTTATGAATGCCCTGGCGTTGATGGATGCGCTCGAACGGAGGAACGTTTACACGCGTGTCCAGTCTGCCATCGAGATGCGCTCCGTGGCCGAGCCGTACATCCGGCGGCGCGCCATCCGCCACTTGGAGAAACAGCGTGTGGTTATCCTCGGCGCCGGCACGGGCAATCCTTATTTCTCGACCGACACAGCGGCCGCCCTGCGCGCCATGGAGATTGACGCCGACGTTCTGATCAAGGCCACCAAGGTGGATGGCGTGTACGATTCCGATCCCAAGAAGAACGCCAAAGCCAAAAAGTTCGATCAACTAACCTACATCGAGGTGCTGAACCGCCGCCTGGAGGTGATGGACAGCACGGCCATTTCCCTGTGCATGGAGAACAACCTACCCATCCTGGTGCTCAATCTCTGGGATCCGCAAGCGCTGGAGCGCGCCTTGCGTGGCGAGCAGGTTGGCACGTTGGTAACCTCATAATACTATTCCCCTCTACCTTCAGGAGAGGAGTTAGGGGTGAGGGAGATGAAAGGAGTGGGGGCGTGATACCTCCTTGATGCCTCCTTGATACCTTCTGAGAGGGTTTGCCGGCCACAATGGTAGCCTGCGGGCTACCTTAATTGCAGCTGGTGAACCCTGCTCGATATGTGGCGTATTTCAGCAATTTAGGGTATCCTTAGGGCATGGATCTACTGCCCAAATTAACCAGGAGGTCACATTGATTAAGGATATCCTCAAAGAAGCCGAGACCCGTATGCGTGCCGCGTCCCAGAAACTGGAAGAAGACCTGGCAGGCATCCGCACCGGCCGCGCCAGCCCGGCATTGGTGGAAAAACTGGCCGTAGATTACTTCGGCACGCCGACCCCCCTGATCCAACTGGCTGCCATCAGCGTGCCGGAGCCGCGCAGCCTACTCATCCGCCCCTTCGACCCGTCCAGCGTCAAGGCTGTCGAACGGGCGATCCTGGCCTCCGACCTGGGCCTGACGCCCAACAACGACGGCAAGCAGATCCGTCTAAACCTGCCTCCGTTGACCGAGGAACGCCGCCGCGAGCTTGTCAAGGTTGTTCATAACCGGCTCGAGGAGGGGCGCGTTGCCGTCCGCAACATTCGCCGTGATCTGCATAATGATATGCGCGAGTTCGAGCGCGAGAAGCTCATCTCCGAAGACGACTTGAAGCGGGGTGAAGAAGAGCTGCAAAAAGTGACCGACCGTTATATCGAAGATATTGGCAAGATCGGCCAGCGCAAAGAACAGGAGATCATGGAAGTCTAGGCCAAACTATGGGAGACAATGATACGCCCTCCGGCTCTAAAATCCCCACACATGTCGCCATCATCATGGACGGCAACGGGCGCTGGGCGCTCTCACGCGGTCTGCCGCGCCTGGTTGGTCACCGCGCCGGCACTGAAAACTTGCGCCGCATCATCCGGGCATGCGTGGAATTTGGCGTCAAATACCTGACCATCTACGCCTTCTCGACCGAAAACTGGGGTCGCCCGAGGGAGGAAATAGACGGCTTGATGCACATCCTGGAGGATGTGATTGACAAGGAACTGGCCGAATTGCACCAAGAGGGTGTCCAGTTGCGTCACATCGGGCGGCTGGAACGCCTGGATCCGAAAATCCAGGAAAAGGTCCTGGACGCCATCGAATTGACCAAGAACAACCAGCGGCTGATCCTGAACGTGGCCTTCAACTACGGCGGGCGGGATGAGATCATTTGCGCCATCCGTAAAATGATCAAGGATGGGATCAAGCCGGAAGCAGTGGACGAGCCACTGGTCAACAGCTATCTTTTTACCGCAGGCACCCCGGACCCGGACCTGATCATCCGCACCTCGGGCGAACTGCGCATTTCGAACTTCCTCATCTGGCAAGCGGCTTACTCCGAATGGTACGTTACTCCTACGTATTGGCCTGATTTTAACAAAGAGGAATTCCGCAAGGTGCTGGATGCCTATGCCCAGCGCGACCGCCGCTTTGGTGGGCTTACTTCCTCTGTCGAGGACAATCCCTCTCATGCTTAAACGCATCCTCACCGCTATCGTCCTGGCGGCGGTTGGGATCCCGGCGATTATCTATGGGCATATCCCCTATTTTGTTGTGATCGCAGTCTTTCTGGGCATGGCTGCCTGGGAATATGTAAGAATCTTCCGAGCGGTGAACCTATCGCCGTCCATGCTGCTGACCGTGGGCGGCGTTTTGTTTATCCTGGCGACGCGGACGTTCTTCCCTGACCTGGCGCCTGCTGCCCTGTCCCTGCTTGTCTTGCTGGCAATGACCCTTCACCTGGTTGCCTACGAGCGCGGGCGCGACCAGGCTGCCACAGATTTCGCCGTCACACTGGGCGGAATCGTTTACCTGGGCTGGATCGGCGCTTACCTGCTCGACCTGCGCAGCCTGGACGGCGGCCTGTGGTGGCTGCTGCTGTCCTTAGGCTCGGTCTGGATCGCAGATTCGGCTGCCTATTTCGTCGGCTCGCGCTACGGCAGGCACAGGCTCAGTCCGCGCCTCAGCCCGAAGAAATCCTGGGAAGGGTACTGGGCGGGCGTTTTCTTTGGGACGTTGGGCGGTGTCGGCCTGGCGCTGCTTTGGCGCGCCGTTGGCGGTCTGGAAGTGACCTGGTGGCAGGGCGGCGTGTTGGGCCTGGTGATGTCTGTGTTCCCAACGCTTGGCGACCTGGGTGAAAGTATGATCAAACGGCAGGCGGGCTTCAAGGATTCCAGTAACATCATCCCTGGTCATGGTGGTTTTTTGGATCGGGTAGATTCCTGGCTGTGGGGCGCTGTTTTGGGCTATTATCTCATTGTCTGGTTTATCCGCTAGAGCTTGAGCACGGGAAGTAATAGATGAACCTCGAACCGACACGGAATTTGGCGCTGGAACTGGTGCGGGTGACTGAGGCGGCTGCTCTGATGGCCGGTCGTCATATGGGTCGCGGCGATAAGGTGGCCGCCGACCACGCCGCGGTCGAAGCGATGCGCCTGGTGCTGAATTCCATTCAGATGAATGCGATCATTGTAATTGGCGAAGGCGAGAAGGATCATGCGCCGATGTTGTTCAATGGGGAGCGCGTAGGCAACGGCAGCGGCGCGGAAATGGATATCGCGGTGGACCCGATTGACGGCACTCGCCCCCTCGCTCATGGCACCTATAATGCCCTCTCGTCCGTTGCCATCGCGCCGCGTGGGACGATGTTCGACCCCGGCCCATTTGTCTACATGGACAAGATCGCTGTCGGGCCGGAAGCGAAGGGCAAGATCAACATCGAAGCGCCCGTGACGGAGAACCTGCAAGCCATTGCCAAAGCCACGGGTAAGGCTGTCGAAGATCTGACTGCCGTCATCCTCGACCGCCCGCGCCACGCGGAGTTGATCGCCGAGGTGCGCCGCAATGGCGTGCGCATCCGCCTGCTTTCGGATGGCGACATGGCCGGCGCGCTGATGACCGCCTGGCCGGATTCGGGCATTGACGTGCTCTTCGGCATTGGCGGCACGCCGGAGGGCGTACTAGCCGCCTGCGCTTTGCGCGCCATGGGCGGCGAGATCCAGGGCAAGCTCTATGCTCGGAACGATGACGAGCTGCGCCGCGGGCGTGAAATGGGTTACAACTTCGAGAAGATCCTGACCATGGACGACCTGGTGGCCTCCGAAGATGTTTTCTTCGCAGCTACTGGCATCACCGAAGGCGAGTTGCTGCACGGCGTGAAATACTTCGGTAGCGGCGCGCGCACCGACAGTCTGGTCGTGCGCGGTCTGACCGGCACCGTGCGCCAGATCGTTGCCACCCATCGCTGGGATAAACTCAGCCGCCTGAGCGCCATCAAGTACCAAGACTTGACACCCGATTAGCTTAACCGTATAATCCCGCCTGCCTTCCTCGCTAGCTCAATTGGCAGAGCGGGCGGCTGTTAACCGCTAGGTTCGAGGTTCAAGTCCTCGGCGAGGAGCACAAAGCGCCCATTTGGGCGCTTTTCTTGTTTAGGTTGCGGAAGCCGGGCAATAAATTTATCCTTCGTCTTGCACTTGCTACGTGTTCCTTTTTGCTCGCTTGCCCCTGTTCTGTAAGGATCGTGGTTTGCTAACCGATGCGTCTGCTGGCTCGACATGTATGGTCACGTCGGCCGTGGAGATTGTTGCCTGAATGGCCTTCTCGATGGCCTCGGTTGCCGCGTGGGCTTCGTTCAGAGTGCAGGAACCGTTCATGGTCACGTGTAGGTCAATGAACCACCGAAGGCCTACTCGGCAGCGCACCCGAAGGCCGGATGCGTACGGCATGGGCATCCACCACTCCAGGAATTGTGATCGCACACTGCTCGACCTTCTCGACCAGACCCTTGGGGGCGGCGTCGAGCAGCGCCTGGATGGTGCGCCAGCCCAGTTCCACGCTGACGTAGACCACGATGAGCGCCACGATGCTGGCGGCGATGGCGTCGGCCTTGTTCATCCAATCCAGGCCAGGAATGTTCTTCGCCAGTGTTACCCCGATCAGACCCAGGATGACGACCGCTGACGACCAGATGTCGGTGCTGAAGTGCAGCGCGTCCGCTTCCAGGGCCTGGCTGTTGTATTTGCGGGCGGCGCGGTACAGGATGCGCGAGCGGGAATAGTCAATGACGATGGACGTGCCCATCACCACGAATGACCAAACGGAGGCATTCACTTGTATGCTCTTGAAGAACAGGCGTTGCACGGCTTCGTAAATGATCCAGGCCGAGGTGAGGAGCAGGAGCCCGGTCTCGAAAAGGGCGGAGAGATTCTCGATCTTGCCGTGACCGAAATTGTGTTCCCGGTCGGCGGGTTTATCGGACATGCTGACAGCGAAATAGGTCATGACCGCCGCGACCAGGTCCAGGCCGGAGTGGGCGGCTTCGGCCAGGATGCCCAGCGAGTTGGTCAGGAGGCCGACGATGATCTTGAACGAAGTCAATCCGACAGCGGCGATGACGGAACTGAGCGCGGCGGCGCGTTTTTCTTTATGGGCTAGATCGTGGCTCATAGACTCCCTTGCAAAGGAAAAGTAAGCCGATTATGACGTGAGAATAATCAGCTAAATGCAAGGTGACGAATGTCACGAATTTGATTCACAATATCCCCACCTTTTTCCTGCTTGCCGCGCTAATTCTCGGCTGGCGCTGGGAATGGGCCGGGGCGGTGGGTTTCATCGCCTTTGGCATCTGGTACCTCGTCTCGGTTCGGGGCTTCGACACGGGGACGTACCTGCTTCTCGCTGGTGTGCCGGTGCTGGCTGGTCTGCTGTTCCTGGTGGAGTGGCTTTTCGGGAAGCAGATTCGCGGCTGAAGGGTATAGCGAGAAAAGGGGTGCGGGGGCGCTTCGTGCCCACCGCACCCCTTTTTTGCACAGCCTTATCCTTTTCGGGCATTGAAGCACTCCTTGGAATTTATGAGGAAATTTTACGTCTTTTGTGCCAATTTGCAGTCACCAGCCCAATCCCTAATGGGATAAGCAGCGCGCTGCTGCAAAACGGCAGCTTTGGGTTGGCGGTTGGAGCAGGCGTCTCACCAGTCATCCGGGTGGGAATCGGCGTAGCGGATGGCGCGGTCGTTGCTGCCAGTGTCGGGGTTTCGGTCGGTACGACTTGCGCTGGTGTTGGGGTAGCTGTCAACCAGAGCAATAGGTAACGGTCGTTATCTTTTCGCACGGCCTCGGGGAGTGCGTAAGATATGTCATCCAGGAGAGACCGGGCTTTGGCGTTGTTTGGATCAAGCTCAATGGAACGATTGAGTTCCTCGAGGGCGTGAAGCATATCGGCGTTGTCTCCTGGATTAACAAAGAAGATATCCCAGTAATAATGCAAATACAGGAGTTCAGCAAAACCCGCGTGCCAAAGGGCGTCGTCAGGCAGCAATGTGACGGCCTTCTCGTATGCTTGACTACTGAGGTGGTACAACTCTTGACCGCCAGTATCCTGTCGCGTGCCACGCCGTAGTAAAGTGATCTCTTTATATATTTTACCCAGGCGACCCCAGGCCTCGCCGTCGTCTGGATTACGGCTGACGTTATCGCGCTCGGTCAATACCTTTTTCCATGCAGAGGGCATGACGAGTGAGATTTCTATATTGTTCTCGTTGGTCGGTTCCAGGTTTTCGTAATGCCAGCGCATCTCATTGCTGGAAAATACCCCGCCTGGCGTGGTCTGCGACCAACCGATTTGCGTGTCGAGAATAAGGTTTTGCGGATTGGCCTCGTATGGCAGGCGCAGGATGATGTCGGCGCTGCCTATGGTATCCTTCCAGCCCGCGCCTGTTGCCAGAATATAATAATAGGCAACATAGGGATATTCTCCTGTCCCCTCTAGAGTGTACGAGACCTGGATGGAAACATCCTGTCCGGGTGGGAAGGTCGCCTCGAATTCTGCCCATGGGACAGTATCGTCACCATAACGAGGGTCACTCCCGCTGGTGCGATGGGTTTGAACAGTGTTGCCATTGACTTTGACATCTAAATTGGTGATGTCGGGGTACATGAAAAACCCATCATTGTTGCTGATTGGGAAGCCCACATTCATCACCTCAGTCTGGCTACCCAGGTTACGCATGGTGAAATCGGCGCTCACGCGCGCCTTGCCGAGGCTTTCCGTTGGCGCATTGGCTTGCACGTCAATCAGCACGGTTTCAGCTATCATGCGCACTTGGGTGACTTCGCTCCCCGGCTGCGGGTTGGAGCCTGGTGGGTTCATCGGTGGAGCGACATCGGCGTGGGCGCGAGAAGGGACAAGTAGAGTTGAAAAAACCAGAACCGCTACAAGAGTCAGTTTCAACCAGCGTTTCATCAAGTTCTCCTTCGGCGAATCGGACTAGACCCGGTAAAGTGATTATAGCAAACTTACCGGTCCCACTTCAACACGCCACCCCTCCATCTGCTTTCCCCTCAGCAGCGACTCCGGCTCCGGCCCGCGCAGCACGATCTGCCAGCGGTAGAGCCCGGCGACTCTGGCGAAGAAACACGGCACGGGGCCAATCACGGTGGTTAGTGTGCGGTGTTCAGTGGTCAGCCATTGCCGGATTTTTTTCGCCATTTGCTGTGCGGTGGCCTCGGCTTTTGCTGCATCGTAGTGGCGGTATTCCAGCCGCACAAGTCGGGAATACGGCGGGTAGCCCAACCTGCGCCGCTCCTGCAGTTCGCGGGCGTAAAAGGCGGCGTAATCGTGACCGGCAGCGGCCTGGATGGCGTAATGCTCCGGCTGGAAGGTCTGCATGATGACCTGTCCGCCGCGCGCCGAGCGCCCAGCGCGGCCGGCCACCTGCGTCAGCACCTGGAAAACGCGCTCGGCCGCGAACGGGTCGGGCAGGTTCAGGCCCACGTCCGCCAGCACCACGCCGACCAGCGTCACCAGCGGCAGGTCAAGCCCCTTGGCGAGCATCTGGGTGCCCACCAAAACGTCAGCGCGGTGGGCGACGAAGTGGCTCAGGATGATCTCGTGGGCGTCCTTCTGGCGTGTGGTCTCCCAGTCCCAGCGCAGGGTGGTGGCCTGCGAGAAAAGCCGCTGCACCTCGGCCTCCACCCTTTCACTCCCCAGCCCGTACTGGCGTATCTGGTCGCTGCCGCACGCCGGGCAGGTTTTGGGCAGTTGCCGGTGGTAGCCGCAATAATGGCATACAAGGTTGAAGGCTTCGACCTGAGGCTCAACCCGAAGTGTTGAAGGTTGTCGAACGGTCGAGCTTTCAACCTTCAACTTATCACCTTCAACGTGATAGGTGAGCGGCGTATCGCAGTTTGGGCACTTCGCTACATAACCGCATTCGCGGCAGAAAACGTACGTCGCCGTGCCGCGCCGGTTGAGGAAGAGGATGGCCTGCTCGTTGCGTTCGAGCACCTCAGCCAGCGCCTCAGTCAGCGCCCGGCTGAAGATGCCGCGATTGCCAGATTTGAGTTCCTCGCGCATGTCAATAATCTGAACTGGTGGGAGTCCGGCGTCTCTGACGCCGGATTGCCCGAAGTCAGCCTGTCCTGGCCGACAGGCCAGGAAGACTTCGGACTCCGGGTGGGGAATCCGCCTCGGCAATTCCATCCGGACGCTTTCCCCGACCTCAGCCTGATACCGCTGCACGATGCTCGGTGTCGCTGTACCCAGGATGCACACCGCCCCGCATAACCGAGCGTAGACTTTTGCCGCCTCGACTGAATGATAGAACGGCGGCTCGGATTGGTAATATGAACCATCGTGGCACTCGTCCGCGACGATCAGGCCGATATTGGGCAGTGGGCTGAAGAGCGCGCTGCGCGGCCCGATGACCACTTTTAGCAGGCCGAGTCGCGCCCGCCTCCAGGTATCGTAGCGCTCGCCCTCGGAGAGCTTCGAGTGCACCAACCCCACCTGCCCAGGGAAGCGCGCCAGGAAACGGCGTACGGTCTGCGGTGTGAGCGAGATTTCCGGGACGAGGATGATGGCCTGTTTGCCGCGACGGATGGCCTCGGCTGCCGCGCGCAGGTAGATCTCGGTCTTGCCCGAGCCGGTGACTCCGTGAAGTAAGAAGGCTGAAGGCTGGAGGCTGAAAGAGTTAAATGCCTGAAGGATTTGCTCCCATGCTCTCTGCTGGTCGGGCGTTAATTCTGGCGGCTCGCTACTCTCTAATCCTCTACTCTCTATCCTCTGCAAGGGATCACGCCAGATTTCCGTCTCTATCAAGACGATCAGCCCGCGCTCATCCAATTCCTGCAAATCGGACAGGTTGCAGCCTGACTCGGCATACACCCACGAGACGTTGACTGGTTCCGGTGGGGAAATGAGGAATCGCAAAGCGGCCTGGCGGCGTTTGAGCGTCTCGGCGGTCTTGCCAAGCTCAAGCATGGCGGCTTGGGCGGTCTCAGGCGTCACCGCCAGTTGCGCCTTGCGGACGAATTTGGGGCGTATGCTCGGAGGCGGGAGGACGGATTGGCTTGTCAGCAAGCCGCTGCGCACCAAGTATTGCGCTGTTTTGCGCCAGTCCACCCGGCTGAAGTGGCGGTCAATTTGACGGCCGCGCAACGCCCCCCGGTTTTGGAGCAAGTCAAGCAAACGAGATTCGATAATCGAGATTCGTGATCCGGATCTATTCTCTATTCTTGATTCTCGAATCTCGAATAACGTGTCTGCCTGCTGCGCCAATCCCACCGGCAGCATCAGGTTGATGATTGCCGCGAGAGGATTGAGCGTGGACTCGGCCAGGTGACTGGCGAGTGCGATTTGTGCAACCGTAAGAACAGGCTGAGGGTCGAGCAAATCGAGTACGGGCTTGGTCTCAGCCACGGATGGCTCGGCGGTCAATTCCAATATCACGCCCTGCACCGTCTGTTTGCCAAATGGAACAGTGACCAGATGCCCCGCGCCGATTTTTCCTTCCAGTTCAGGGGGCAGGGCATAATCGAAAACGCCCGTGACGGTGGGGACGTTGACGGCGATCTTGGCGAAAAGAGAATTAACCACCGATGAAAGTGATGAACACGGATAAGTTAAACATTATTGGTAATAACGAATGGGACGCGGACACCTGCACTTGCGCCAGGTGCAAGTGTGAACGCGGAAAATGCGGATTTTAGATGTCATCATCTGTGTTCAGCCTATTTATATGTGGTTGATTTCATCACCACCGCCGCGCCATATCCTACCACCTGGCTGTAATCGCCGGTCACGTCGCCGGAGGTGGTGTGGTGCAGCACTTTGATGGTGTCCGCGCCCAGCTCACGCGCCGCCCAGAGCACGGCGGCGGTTGCGGCATGTCCGCAGGCGAAGCCTTTGCCGCTTCGTTCGGCCGCGAAGATGCTCTCCGGTGAGAAGGACTCGATGCAGCGCAGCATCTCGGCATCGTAAGCGTTGGCCTCGTCCTGAGTGTAAAAGTGCGAGAGATCAGTGCTGGCGACCAGCAGCGCATTCTGCTCCTTCAAAACCTGCGCCAGGGCTTTGCCGAGTTTCTCGGAGACTCTGGGCGATTGTTCGCGCACCATCACTGGCAGGAGCTTGAATTCACCTGCCAGGGCGCGCTGCAAGAAGGGCAGCTCGATTTCGAGCGAGTGCTCCGGGTCACGTGTCACTGGCGAGAGACCGAAGCCGAGTTCAGCGCGTAGGGCGGCATCCAGCCCGGCGACGGCCTGCTTATCCAGCGGGATTTCGCCCAGCGGGGTGGCGTAAGCGGCGTGGGCGGTGACGAGCAGCGGCTCGAAGTACGGGTGGTGCATGGGTGAGATGACGGCGACCAGGTCGGGCGCTCGGCCGCGCACCGCCGCGAAGGCGTAACCGGCCACCGCGCCGGAGTAGCGGTGCCCGGCGTGCGGTGCGATGACGGCGATCACCTCGCCGGGCAGCTCGGGCAGTTCGGCCTGGTCGAGGTAGTGGTCTATTTCTGCGGCTAATGCCTTCGGCCGGCCTTCGTACCAGGTTCCGGCGATGGGGGAGGGGCGGACGTCCAGGGTAGTCATAAGCGCCTCCTTTCTAGGTAATATTGTAGCACGGAGGCTGCCGGATGATTGATGCCAATTGGCCGATGGCTGATGGCTAATGACGGATGGCGGCTAAAGGGGTTGTTCCATATTCATCTATAGACTGCATCGGACATGAACCATTTCAATCTCAGTTCCTGGGCAAGTGCATGTGAGGGCAAATTGTCCGAGTGGTGGCTGTAGAACGGGATTTTGCCTTCCTGCTGGAGGTGAAAAGCCCAGGCGGTTGTCACCTGGCGGGCGTAGCCGCGCCGCCGGTAAGCGGGCAGGGTTTGCACCCAGGCCTCCGCGCCGATGGCGTTCTCGCGTGAAGAGACGCAGGCCACGACGATTTGCCCGTCAGCAAGTATGGTGCAGGCTATGACCTGGCTGAGATTCAGGTTGGGGTCGTATTTGACGATCAAGTCGCGTTGGGCCTCGCTCAAGCGGACGACGCTGAAAGGGTAGTCTTCGGCTCTCAGCGCGGGAAAGGTGTAGCTGCGGCCAGTCCAGACTTCGGGGCAGGGTGTGTCCGCAG
>Ga0315275_10001375_pt1 | contig 21358 bp, 15 predicted proteins | sample YL17G03_0_MG_FD_205557 | JGI IMG/M metagenome (GOLD analysis project Ga0315275, IMG submission 205557) | Sediment microbial communities from Yellowstone Lake, YNP, Wyoming, USA - YL17G03_0 | ecosystem: Environmental > Aquatic > Freshwater > Lake > Sediment | place: USA: Wyoming | collected...
GGGAGCGCGGTTGCCCGGCACGTCATCGGTGTGGGGGTATGGGGTTTACCTTATTGCCGGACTGGTTCCGTGGACAGCTTTTGCAAATACGGTGACTCGGTCATCGACGGTATTTCTTGATAAAAAGCATCTTATTTCCAAGATACGAATTGACCTCCCCACCCTGCCCCTGTTCATTGTATTATCAGAGACAATAACTTTCGTAGTCACGTTCGCAATATTCATTTGCATTCTCTTATTCACCGGATTTGCATTTTCGCCTTACCTCATTTTAATTCCAGTAATATACCTCATACAGCAAACCTTTGCGTATGCTCTCGGTTTTTTCCTCGCTGTATTCGTTGTTTTTATAAGGGACCTCAAGGAGGTCGTTGTAATCGGCATGCAGATATGGTTCTGGTTCACACCGATTGTTTATGTTTATGAAATACTGCCTGCAAGAGTCCAGGAAATCCTGTTTTGGAACCCAATGTTACCGGTGGTTACGGCATTCCACGACATTTTTGTTTTCCAGAGAATGCCATCCTTCACCTATCTTACCATAGTTTTTATTTTGAGTTGCCTACTGATCGTTTTAGACTATATGATTTTCAAAAAAATGGAGAAAGATATCAGGGATTTCATATGATTGGGAAAAACCCTCTTTTTGAAGAGAAACAAGTGAAATATTCGATATTTTTAATCCATCAGAAAGACCAAAACGAGGTACGCTGTCATGATAAAAGTTGAAGGGATATCTAAGAGGTTCAAGCTCTACCGTTCACCTGCCGATCGCCTCAAAGAGATTTTCTTCCGGAAACAATATCATACAGATTTTGTGGCGCTTGATAACATATCATTCGAGATTGGTGCTGGCCAGACACTTGGCATCATCGGGCAGAACGGCGCTGGAAAATCAACCCTGTTAAAAATTCTGTCGGGAGTCGTCATTCCTGATTCCGGTACAATCCAAGTTGACGGAAAAGTCACCGGAATTCTTGAACTCGGTACCGGCTTCAATTTCGAGATGACCGGCCTTGAAAATATTTACATGAATGGAACTCTTATCGGTATGACAAGGCATGAGATTGACCAAAAGAAACAGACTATCATTGATTTCTCCGAACTTGGTGAATTCATTTATGAGCCCATCAAAACCTATTCTTCTGGTATGACAATGCGTCTCGCGTTCGCTATTGCTATCCATGCGGATCCAAAATGTTTCCTTGTTGATGAAGCGCTGGCAGTCGGGGATGCGTATTTCCAGCAAAAATGCATACGTAAGATCCAGGAGTTCCGGGATGGGGGAGGATCGATCGTGTTCGTTTCGCATGATATGAATGCGATAAAAACGTTATGCAACTCTGCGATTCTGCTTGATCATGGACACTGTATTGCTTGTGGTGAACCTAAGGATATCGTAGATTTTTATCAGAATTTGATCCTGAAAAAAATGCATAACGGGGATGTACCTGTTCAGGTTCAAATAAAAAAGACTGGCAATGAACAAATGCGAAATAATTCTGGAATTTCAACTGGGGAGGTTGAACTAATTTCATTTATGATTTGTAATGAGAAAGGAGAGAAGATTTCGAGTGTTGAAAGTGAAAGTAAAATTAAGATTGTCTATGAGGTCAAGGCCCTTAAGGATTTTGATGATCCACATTACGGAATAATGATACGGAACAATCTGGGACTTTCGGTTTTTGAGACGAATACATATTGTATGGATATAAAAACTGAAAAACTATCAAGGGGAAAAACTGCCAAAATTGAATGGGTGATGGATTTTCCATTATCTCCCGGGATATATTCTTTTTCCATGGGGATAGCTAACCTGGGATATAATATTGGATCATTTAAGGAATTGCATTTGCTAATTCATGATATTGACATAATTAACGTACTTGTTCACGATTCAGCAATAATGTACAATGGGGTGTTTAATATTAAACCAAAAGTGAATGTTATTACATGAAACCAATAGTGCGAAAATCAACTGAACAAGGCAATTATTAGCTACGATAAAAATGATGCCGAATTGGTTTAGAGAGAATTTGAATTTATATCAAAAAAAGATTTTTTCCATGAATTTATTCAACTTAATAAATAAAAAATCCTCTAATGAGATGGAAATTGGTTCACAAAATTTATCGCCATATTGGAACCCCGAATTTGCTGCAAGTTTAGAAGTATGGGGAGAGGGTAGTGTATGGACTGAAATTCAATTATTAATTGCTGGTTGTTCCGGCAAGGTTTTAGATATTGCTTGTGGTACGGGAAAAGTTATTGAAATATTACAAATTTTCCCAAAAATTGACGCTTTTGGTTGTGATATTTCTGACTTTTTAATTCAAAAGGCTATCCAACGAGGGATATCAGAAAAAAGATTGCTCGTATGTAATGCCACTGAAATGAGTTATCCGGACAATTTTTTTGATTATGCATACTCAATTGGTTCTCTTGAACACTTTACCGAAGTGGGTCTAGAAAAATGTATATCTGAATGTTATCGGGTAACAAAACGGCATTCATTCCATCTCGTGCCAGTATCAAGATCCGGAATCAATGAGGGCTGGAAGACGACAGATCAGAGTTTTTACAATAATTCAATAACATGGTGGAATGAAAAATTTTCTTTATTTTATTCCGATGTAATTGTTCTTAATTCGTCCTGGAACGATGACCTGTCTGTTGGAAAATGGTTTATCTGTTGCAAATAATAAACAGGTTGATTATCCCCCAACAGATAGTATTTCGTCTGATGAGATCAAAAACTAATGAGAATAAATGATGAGGAATTTTGGATATATTCGGTAAATTTCAATCATGAACGGGGATGAAAACATGGTTTCTGTAAAACTTTCAAAAGATCAGTTTTCTTTAGTTAAAAGTTATTTCAATAAAGACCTGATTGTTCCCGAATTTCCGAAATATCTCGTTATCGAACCTACCAATTGCTGTAATCTCAATTGCATAATGTGTCCTCGGAAGGACATGACCCGCAATAAAGGTTATATGGACTTTGAACTTTTCAAAAAAATAATTGATGAATGTGAAGGTTGTGTAGATTTCATTTACCTTCATTTTTTTGGAGAACCCCTCTTACATCCAAAGATTATTGATTTTATAAACTATTCAGCGGGAAAGGGAATGACCATTGCATTATCCACAAATGCAACGGTTTTAAATGAGATAATGTCACGGGATCTTTTACACTCAAATCTTGATTTACTTATTATCAGCATTGATTCTTTAAATCCAGAAATTTACAAAAAAATCCGGGATGGCGGTAACTTAGAAAACATTTTGAAAAATATTGATACTTTTCTGGATTTACATCAGGCATTTCAGTCAACTCTCAACGTTTCTCTCCAAATGATTGAGATGTCCCTGAATAAAGAGGATATTTGGACATTTAAATCCCGTTGGAAACTCAGGGACGGTCTCAATTTTACTGTTAAGCCCCTCTACAATTATGCTGATCAGGTCAAAAATATCCGTGATCTTGGAGATATCCCTTACAATAATTCGGACAAAGAGGTATGTGTTGAGCCTTGGAGAGGGTGTGTTATTGGCTGGGACGGAGTGGTAGTGCCTTGTTGTAATGATTTCGATTACAAGTGTACCCTTGGAAACGTAAACGAAAACACTCTTATCGAAATCTGGAACTCAGAAAAGATGCAGGACATGCGGAGGTGTCAAGTCGATGGATTACAAAAATCAAATCAATTATGCAAGGGATGTGTAATACACAATGAAAACGAGATACATGCAATCTCCCACATCTCAAGTTTCAATCCGACCAGAAAAGAAGTATCTGCATATTTTGACAAGGGTTTGTGGCCTTTAGAAGTTGGTCCAGATTGTGAAAATTTATGGACAAAAAAATATTTTGAAATTTCTGTGCAGGATAAATTCAAGGATGTTGTGCTCACTTTGTGCAATGAAGATCCGAATAAAGAATCAATCCATGTGAAGATATCATTATTTGGTAATGTGATTAGAGGTGAACATATCAGAAGGAAAACAGATATTCTACTTCCAACACCCGATCAATATAAAGGTCGATTATTACGCTATGGATTTGCTCTTGAGAATGATTGGGTACCTCAAGAGGCTGGGATAAATGTAGATACCCGGCGACTTGGAGTCAGAATAGAAAAGATCATAAATTAACTGAATACGCTCTTATTCAAAAAGAGTTGATTTAATGTGGGAGTGGATATATAAAATAATAAAATTTCCTAATCCTCGATAACAGATAACAAACATTAGTTGAAATTCAACGAGTAAATTAATCTAACTGGAGCATGCTGAATGGACAACAATATCATTGAAATCCGAGATGACGAGATAAACGTCGAAGAGATCATGAAAAAGATCCGGGAAAATATCCAGAGGAGACAGGCAGCTGGCGAGCTGCCCTCGGATCCGGATTTGTTAATCGGATCCGCATCCAAGAGTTACCTTACGGGAGAATCAAACGAAGCAATTCAACGTGATTTTTCCTATATCAACTCCAATTGGGATATACACAATAATAATTATTTTATTAGTTCCCATCATCCCCATATCGGCAAATTCCTCATTAAAGCACGCCAAATGGTTCACGGCGAAGTCCGACGGTATGTTGATCCCATGATCTCACGCCAGACGGAGTTCAATTCCAGTACCGTCAGGATTATTACCCAGGCATCACAACGATATGCCGAATTGACGCATAACCAACAGAAGCTGGAAACGGCATTTTCCACTTTTAAACAAGAATCCGATAAAAAAATTGCGGATTGCATCACTAAAAAAGAACTCTTGACCCAAATGGATGAGGATATCCATGCCCGGGCGTGGCTGGCACATGTGCTTGAAGAACGTGTTCAAAAAGGGCTGGCACAAAAAAGTGCTCCTCAGTCATCCAAAGAGTATGTGAATTATTTCCTTTTCGAAGAGCAATTCCGGGGTTCACGGGAAGAAATCAAACAACGACAGCTAACATTCCTTCCGTACTTTGAAAAATGTTCCCGCGTACTTGATATTGGCTGTGGCAGGGGTGAATTCCTTGAGATTCTCAAAGATCATGATATTGGAGGAATCGGGGTAGATAGTGATCCGGATATGGTGGCATACTGTCGTTCCTGCCAATTAGATGTTGAGCTGTCTGATGCAATCGCCTATCTTGAGACACTTGAAGATAAAAGTCTTGACGGGATCTTTATCGATCAGGTTGTCGAGCATCTGGAACCCGACTATCTTATCCGGTTGCTTGTATTGGGCTACCAGAAACTCAAATATGGATATTACATCGTCGTCGAAACTGTCAATCCCTTATCTTTTGTATCGTTGGTCAACTTCTACATCGATTTGACACATAAGAGACCGGTGCATCCGGAGACATTACAGTACCTTCTTAGTGCCGTTGGATTCCGGGAACGCGAAAAGAAATTTTTCTCACCGGTTTCTGATGAGGGAAGATTGAAAACGTTTGAAGTGACGACCGATTTGAATGAAACTGAAAGGAAGAATATTGAGGTATATAACCATAATGTGGAGATGCTGAATATGGTATTGTTTGGCGCGCAGGATTATTCGGTTGTTGCGAAGAAGTGAGATAGTGAGATTTATCCAATTAAATTCCTGTTTAAGTTTTGGTGATGCGATTACGCATCACACATTGGAAATAGACAAAACTTTACGTAATTGGGGATTTGAAACAAAAATATTTGCTAATGTTATTGACAAAAGTTTTGGTGATTATAACCATAATCTTCCTGACAATTTAGAGATTGATTCGCATTATAAAAATTATTTGAAAAATGATGAAGACATATTACTGTTCCATTATTCCGTTTATTGTGATAATATAAAGTTTTACAAAGAGAGTAAAAATAAAAAAATTTTTGAATATCATAACATCACACCCTCTGGATATTTTAAAGGTTATGACGATTATACGGAAAAAATTTGTTTAATGGGAAGACAGGAATTATTAAATTTAACTGATTGTAACGTGGCTATTAGTGATTCTGAGTACAGCCAAAGAGAATTGTGGGAGTATAATTTTGATAAATTTAAGACGGAAGTATTACCGATTTTTACCTCATTCGAAAGATTTGAAGAAGTTAATATCAACGAGAATTTATTTAATAAATACAATGACGGGTACATAAATATTCTGTTCGTTGGTAGAATAGTACCAAATAAAAAGATAGAAGACATAATAAAATGTTTTTATTATTACCACGATGGAATAAATTGTAAATCCCGCTTGTTTTTAGTGGGTCCGTTATACCTTGAAAAATACAATACAGAATTGAATAATCTAATAAATCGACTGGATCTGGGTAAGAGCGTTGTTTTTACGAATAGAGTAAGCCTTTCAGATTTGAAAACATATTATAGATTATCAGATGCATTTATTTCCATGAGTGAACATGAAGGTTTTTGTGTTCCTCTTTTAGAGAGTATGTATTTTAAACTTCCAATAATAGCATATAATTCAACCGCAATTCCATTTACTTTGGATAAATCAGGTTTATTGATCAATTCAAAAAAATATGAAGAAATTGCTGAATTGATAAATTTAATTACAGAAGATTCAAAGATTAGAGATCAGGTAATAAAAAAAGAGGGAGAACGCCTCCAAGATTTTAATCCAGATAAAACCAAAAATAAACTAAAACATATTATTGAGAGAGTTATTTCATGAAACTCATATTCGCATCCAACAATATGACTAGAAAGTGTTGGTGATGCGCGAATGTATCGAAGTATATAATCATAATGTTGAAATGCTGAATACCATACTATTTGATACACAGAATTGTGCTGTGAATGGAAGAAGTGATTTATAAATGGTTCAAGTTCATCAATTCCATCCAAGCGTAGCCTATGGGGATGCAGTTGGGAACTCTATTCAGGAACTCAAAAGCATTCTCACAGAATTGGGCTATGAATCAGAAATATTTGCTCAATATATTCATCCCAAGATCTTTAATGTCAAAAAATATTCTGATTATTCATTATACAGTTCTCCGGATAATATCTTAATATTACATTATTCAATAGCATATGATCCGGAGATTTTGAATTATTTTAAATCATTACCGGATAAAAAAATATTAATTTATCATAATATAACTCCTTCAGATTTTTTCAAAGGCGTCAATGATACTTATGAGTATTATACCAAACTGGGTCGGAATGAACTGAGTGAGTTTAAAGAAATAATTTCAATTGCTCTCGGGGATTCTCTATTCAATGAAGAGGAATTAAAAAGAACAGGATTTAGTAATACAGATGTTTTACCTATACCGGTAAATTTTAAAAAATTTGAGATTGAAGGCAATTCTGATATTATTCAAAAATTTTCAGATGATTACGTGAACATTCTTACTGTCGCAAGAATCAGCCCCAATAAAAAAATAGAAGATATTATCAAAACTTTTTACTACTATAAAAAAGCGATTAACCCAAAATCACGTTTATTCTTTGTTGGATCAAGTGAAGGGATGGATATTTATTATTCTCAATTGAGGACCCTCATTGAAAAATTACAAATTGATGATATATATTTTTCCGGCCACGTTTCAGATGAGGATCTGAGTGCATATTACAGAATAAGCGATGTTTTTATAATATTGAGCGAACACGAAGGTTTTTGTGTGCCACTCCTGGAAAGTATGTATTTTGATGTACCAATTATTGCAAATAATTCTTCGGCAATACCCTACACACTGGGAAATTCCGGTATTCTCATCAATGAAAAAAAACCAATTCTTATCGCAGAAATAATCAACCTATTAATCGATGACCGTAATTTCAGAGAGAGGATAGTCTACCAGCAGCGTCAAAGGCTCAAAGATTTTGAACGGGATAAAATAAAAGAAAAACTATCCTCAATAATTACGTCAGTAATTCAAAACAAGATCCAATCAGAGATTATCTATAGGATCGAAGGTCCTTTTGATAGCAATTATAGCTTGGCTCTCGTTAACCGTGAGATGGCTGTTGCATTAAATTTGATGTATCCTGGAAAGGTTGCGCTTCATTCAACTGAGGGCCCAGGAGATTTTGAACCCAATAAAATTTTTCTATCAGAACATCCAGAAATTGAGGATTTATGGAAAAAATCAAAACTAAACGTTCAGCCGGAAGTTGTCGGACGAAATCTCTATCCTCCGAGAGTATCAGAGATGCAGGGTAAAATAAATATACTGACCGATTATGGATGGGAAGAATCCGGTTTTCCACAAAAATACGTTAATGATTTTAACCGGGAACTTGATGGAATTACCGTTGTATCCACGTATGTAAAAAAAGTTCTTATCGATAATGGCGTCCGTGTTCCGATAACATCAATTGGTAATGGTGCAGATCATGTTATCAGGATACGACCTAAACGGATAAAGAAAAATCTAGGGACAAAATTTAAATTTTTACATATTTCTTCCGGTTTCCCGAGAAAAGGGATTGACATTTTATTATCTGCATATATCCGGGCATTCTGTAAAAATGATGATGTATCACTTATTATCAAGACAATCCCCAATATTCACAATACAGTCGAAGAGCAAGTTAAAAAAATTCGCATTCACTATCCTGATTCTGGAGAAATAATATTGATTAATCAGGATTTGGAATATGAATTTCTCATCGATCTTTATAATCAATGCGATGTTCTTGTAGCACCTTCCCGCGGGGAGGGGTTCGGCCTGCCGGTTGCCGAGGCAATGCTGTTGGGGTTACCGGTAATTACAACGGGTTATGGAGGATTGACTGATTTTTGTAATAACGATAATGCTTGGCTTATCGATTATACTTTTAAAAAAGCAGAAACCCACATGGATCTTGAAGATTCTGTTTGGGCTGAACCAGACATAGGCCATCTTGCTGAATTAATGCAAGAAGTCCGTTGGTTATCACATGATGAAAAGGCTGAAAAAATAAGGAAAGCTAAGGAAAATATACAAAATAATTTCACATGGCTGAAGTGTGCTTCGAGACTTGATACGTTCATTAATTCAATGAAATCCACTCAGAAAGCCGATACCAAAAAGATATCACTCGGATGGGTTACATCCTGGAATACTAAATGTGGAATTGCATCCTATTCAAAATATTTATTGACCAACCTCGATGCAAAAAGATTCGATCTGTTCATCTTTGCAAGTATTAAAGATTCACTCAATTGCCCGGATGAAAATTTTGTGTATCGGATCTGGAGTAATGCGAGCCAGACTGATTTGTCAGTTCTTACAGCTCAGATATTAGAGAAAAAATTACAAGTAGTAGTTTTCCAATTTAACTTTGTTTTTTTTAATCTGGACGCTTTTGAGTCCATGATAACAACACTTAAAGATAAAAAAATAAAAATAATAATTTTTTTCCATTCAACGGCAGACGTTGTCATGAGAGATCGAATACTATCGCTGAATTCCATTTCAAAAACACTCAAGAAGATCGATCGGTTATTTGTTCATAGCGTTGACGATCTGAATAGGATGAAACAGTTTGGGCTCATTGATAATGTTGCGATATTCCCCCAAGGGGTTTTACGGTACAATTACGAAGATTCTGATTTTATCAAAAAACAGTTTGACATTTCAGAAAAGAAGATTATTGCTACTTATGGATTCTTATTGCCCCACAAAGGGATTAAAAAAATTATCAGGACTTTTGCTGACCTTAGTAAAACCTACCCTCAAATTCATCTCCTTTTAATAAATGCAGTTTATCCAATCCCAGAATCTTCCGCACTGAAATCTGAGTGTATGGACCTCATTCGAAAATTGGATCTATCTGGAAAGATCACATTTATCACAGATTACCTGACAGATGAAGAATCCATTTCACTGCTGAAATGTGCGGATTTGGTTGTTTTCCCGTATCAAAATACTCAGGAATCCTCAAGTGCTGCCGTAAGGCATGGTATTGCTTCATTAAAGCCGGTTGCCTGTACCCCACTATCTATTTTTGATGATGTAGCCGATGTAGTTCATTTCCTCCCGGGAAAATCACCGGAATTACTTGCAGAAGGAATTACTCAGTTGCTTAATAATCCAAAAGTTCGAAATAGTAAAGAACAACTTCAAAAAAAATGGGTTGAAGGGCATTCATGGAATCATTTAACGAAGCGGCTGGAAAATATTATCTGGACTTTGACAAAATTAAACAACGAATAGTTCTTTTATATATCATATTAATAGAAACGTTATTGATTAAATGTTGAATCAATGTCGGGAGTATATTTAGATGTAGAATGCCACAATTATTGTCCGTTTTGTTGACAAAGTTTTATGAAAGTTCAGTCTGGTGGCATAAAGGAGAGTCAGAGTTTGAAAGATATTCTACCTTTGAAAGACAAGGTTATTTAATTTTGGAGAGATTTAATATTCCAAAATGGTTGCCTTTCCGCGAACTAAATTAAGAATATTGGAAAAAGTAAGGCTTTAGTATGTTAAAAACACTGTTAGGATGGAAACGAAAATTACCAGATATTGAACCTTATACCAGAGAATTTCCGTCTACTTCAACAGAGGAAGATATTTACTACTGTTTCCGTTTGTTGTTGAACCGGAATCCAGGTGACAAGGAATGGAGTGGTCACCGCTTGACTGCCGGAACCGATTTACAGGAACTCGTCAGCAAGTTTTTGCATAGTAAAGAGTTCAAAAGCCGTAAACAGATAACGAGTTCCTTGAATGAAACCAGGCACGAGATTATTGAAACTGTCGAAGGTTTCCGTATCTGCATCAGCAAGTCAGACAAAGTATGCGGAAGTCTTCTGGATAACCGAAAATATGCATCAGCCGTGACTTCTATCATCAAAAGAGTGCTGTCAGAGGGCATGAGCTTCGTCGACATTGGTGCGAATATTGGATATTTCACCTTGTTGGCATCCACAATTGTAAAGGATAGTGGGAATGTTTTTGCAATTGAGCCGTATCCCTATAATCTTAAGCTGCTGAATATCAACTTAATGTTGAATGCTTGCCGGAATGTCGAGGTATTGCCATTTGCCCTTTCGAACAGGAAGGGGTTCCTGAATTATGATGACAACCTGGGCAATAGTGGCAATGTCTTTGAAATCGAGCCAAGTATTGAATCCATGCTGGATTCCGTCCTGGTTTATGCTGTAAGATTGGATGATTTACTGGCGTCAAACCAACAGGTTGACCTGATCAAGATGGATATTGAGGGGGCTGAATATCTTGCATTACAGGGTATGCAGAAGCTCATCGAACGTGATCAGCCAATTATTATCAGTGAATTTTCAGTAGATTTCCTGCGATATGTTTCCCATGTATCTCCGCAGGATTATTTATCATTGTTATTGCAGGATAAGACATACCAGCTTGCGGTTATCCGGGGTGTAAATAACCTTGAGTTCTGTGGGCGTGATATGGACAAGCTGATCGGCCTGTTCAATAATGGCGATTCAATGTGTATGGATATTGTCGCATATCCGATGACAAGGCATGCATTGTTGTTTAAATGATGTTAATCGAAAGAAGGTGGATTGGAGTGCATGGAAGACAAAAAAATCATAAATAAAACGTTTTCGAAAATCGAGATTGTTTTCTCTAAAATAGTGGCTAATAAAAACATTTTACTTCTTGTTATCGTTCCACTTATTTTACTTTTAATCGATAAAAGATGGATTTTCCCCAATCCTTTTTCCGGCTTTGCGGATGATTGGTTATATACTGGATATTTTTTAAATTTCCAGAGTTTTTATTCAGAATTTGGAAACATTTATTTTGTAAGCAGATTACCGTGGATAATGCCAGGTTATCTTTTCTATAACTTATTCCCGGTAAATATCAGCGTATATCTGCTCCATTTAACTTTTTATTATTGTTCTATAATATCATTGTTCCTAATTCTGAAATATACCATCGGTGAACAAGCGGGTTTTTTATCTGCCTTACTTTTTTCATTTTATCCATTTTTTATGAGGGAAATTGGTGCAAATTATGTTTTAGGACCAATTATTGCGTATCTATTACTAACACTTCTCATGATCACAAAATCAAAAAATTCAAAAAATCGATTCTTTTTTCTTTTTTTTGCAGGTTCTTTCTCAATCTTGATGCTATTCTCTAACTTATTTACAATAGTTCTCCTTCCGACAATTATTCTGTATTATATTGTGATACATAATAACGGTTTTCGCAAGGAATTTATCTTGTCGGCAGCAGCCTTTGCCCTTGGTGCGATTTTCATTTTTGGTTTAATGTGTATCTTTAATATGATTCTAACGGGGAGTTTTGATTTCTATTCTCCACAGATTCATGCGCTTTTTTACTATTCGACTTGGACAAACGAGTGGTGGCATCCTTTATCCGAATGGATTTTTAACGCTCCCTGGATGATTCTCCCAACAATCGGCGTAATAATCTCGATTATTTATGTGATTGTTTTTATTCATTCGTCAGAAAAAAGAAACATTGTGCATCTGTTTTTCGTCTTAAATTTTCTTATTGTTTTCTTTATTTTTTTCGTTATGGAATTATATGGAAAACCAGTACTTGAAAGTGTGTATTATATTGCAATGCTTATTCCTTTTTTTTTCCTGGCATTGGGTCCATTTTTTCATAAGATATTTGAAGAAATTAACGACAAGAATGGGATATTATTTTCTTATTCCTGTATTCTCATCCTCATTTCTGGTTATATTCTAGAAACGAAAAGTTTGACAATCAATTATTTATTCAACGATACATTGCTGTTGGCAATCGTTGCATTTTTGATTGTTTTAATTATTGCAATCATTTGTTGTTTTAATCGAGTATTAAACCAACAAAATCTTATAGCGTTGGGATTGCTCCTAATTTGCTTATTCGGCATGTTATATATTGGAAATTTTTCATTTGCTTTCAAGAATGGTTTCGATTCATACGAAAACGGATATTACTCAATTTTGGACTCAGCAATTCAGATTAAAAAGACATTCCCAGAATCTGACGTCAAGTTCTGGTATAATGCCAATGAATCTTATGAAGAGTTGTCTTATGGTAGTTTTTTTACTTTAGTGAATTGCGTATATTTATGGGGATATAGTAAATACAGTTCAGAATTCCCCTTACTTCCACCTTCCAAAGTGGCCAATATTACCTTTTCAGAGGAATATCAAAATATTGCAGTTCTTTCAACGGATGATAATGCATTCGAACTGGTGAATTTATCCTTTTCAAACTATGATAAAAAACCCGTATTTATTTCCAGGAATGTAATCCATCACAATAAAATCAGGTACAATCTTTTTTTATTGAAATTACCTAAAATAACATCTCAATAGAAAAATCAAATCTCTCCAAGAATGCATATGAACCGGTTGAACTGGTGCACATGCTTTTAAAACAGGTGGATTTTATCATAATATCAGATTGTGTTTATGTCAATGGATAATTCATATTTCGTACATGTTTTTTATTATAAGATCGGAGAAAATATATCAGGATCGAAGAATAATATCAAAAGATTGCCAAAAAACAAATCTCAATGCAGTCTCATCTGCCAAGCTTCCACAAATCATAGTATTCCAATAAAAGAAATCTCTTTTAAACGTACTTTTATAATGAATGAACATTACAAAGAAAATATCAAAATTCCTGATATTACTATACATATCCCCATAATCTTACGATAAGTAAAGGATTCATGAAGGATGATAAGGGATAAAATTTCAATTGCAATTAAATTGCCGGATATAAAAAACGGAAAGAAAAATTTTAACGGCATGCTTCCAAGAATATAAATCGATAAAATTGTCACTACAAACAGAATGCCAAACCCTGATAAGGTGTACCTATTAAGATATGGTTTAAGTGACTTAGGGATCCATTCTTTCACGTCTGTGAGATTTGCCCCGATTTTTAGTAACAGTTGACCAACTGCAGTTAATAAAATTGAGAGTATTGCAAGGATAACTAAAAAACTATTCATTCCGATTCCTCATAAAAATGGAACAGCACGAAAATGCCTGTTGTTACCAAAATCAATCCGATCATATTTGCATAGGTTACATTTTCCTGGAACAGAAACGCCGCAGAGAACAGCACCACAAAGTTGGTGATGCTTATGCAAGGATATGCAACCGATAACGGAAAATGGCGAAGTACCTGCTGCCAGAAAATTGCTTGGAAAAAGAGGCACCCAAGGGATAAGATATAGAAGGAATTAGTCATTATTCCGATAAATGAGGGCATAATCAAAGAAAGCGCTGCATATTTCCCAAAAATACCTCCTAATGATTGAAACGTAATGGATAAAATGATTAAAGAAAAATATCTGATATTTTTCATTTCAGAGTTCCATTTCTCCTATCACATATTGCTGGCCATGCGAAGTTTCAGCAAGGATTCTTCGTAAATATTCCCCGATAATACCCATTGACATTAATATTGCACCACCAATAAAACAAATTGCGACCATCAGTGAATTCCAGCCCATTACACCATAGGTGGGGTCAATAAGTCTTTGAATTATAATCCAACACCCAAAACAAATACTAATAATACTTAATAAAAATCCAAAGGTTGCAACAAACGTCAACGGCATTGATGAATAGTTGATAATAAGATTAAGTGAATATTTTGAATATTTTATCAGACCATAATTTGATTTGCCTAGCATCCTTCTATGATGAATTACATCAATATTTGAAATTTTATTGAAAGGTGTCGACTTGATGGTCATTGCAGGTAAAAACGGATATGAACTTTTTATCGAAATTATGTTTTGAATGGTCTCTTTTTTGTAAATTACAAAGCTTGAAACGAAGATCTCTTTTGGAATTGCTAAAATTTTATGGAATAATTTTTGATAAAATCGACTTAAAAAATCTTCAAAGAAATTACTGTTATTAGGAGGATATTTCCCGTACACTACAAAATAGCCTTCGTTGATCTTCGAAATCAGTTTCGGGAGTTCTTCCGGGGGATGTTGAAGATCGTCATCTAATGTGATAATAAAATTTCCTCTGCAAATGTTGAAACCTGCCAATAGTGCATTATGCTGGCCGAAATTTCTTATAAGATGAATTATTTTTATTTTTGAATTGTTTGAGTGAAGCTTTTTTAGTAAATCCCAACTTTTATCGATACTGCCATCATCGATCAAAATAATCTCGTATGACTGAAATATCCCATTAAAAAGATTTTCAATACGATTAACCAACTCTTCAAGAGTTTTTTCGCTATTATAAACAGGTATAACGATTGAATAATTTATTATTGGTTGTTCCATAGAATCCTCAAATCATTTTTCCAGAGTCAGAATAAAGAGTCGTTGAGTACCATAATCTCCAAAATTGGGAATCATCGAACCCATTCTATTGATTTCACTCATATACTCAAGAGTATTGACCATATTTATTTTCTTTATCCACGGGTGGAATACACGGGAGAGAATGTAATAAGAACTAGAATAATCATTATCTGATTCAACATTGAAATGAGAATAAATATATTTTATCACGTTATCATTCAGATATTTATTATGCCATGGTTGTTTTAAATCATCAAGTCCGAATTCTTTCCGAAGTCTGTTTAATCTAACCCAATTCTCCTCAACAGCTTCCGATAAAATTATTTTTCCTTCTTTTCTTAATAATTCCTTTGCATTATTGAGTGCTAGGATTTGATCTTTTTCTTCAGCGATATTAATTAAAACTCTTTTAATCAGTATAATATCAAATTTTTTTTCAGGTAACGTACTTTGATCCAAGATATTTCCTGTTTTGAACTCAGCCCTGTTTTTATACGTCGATTTTTTCAAACTCTCCTGTGCTTGAAAAATTAATTTATCAGAAAAATCAATACCTACAATGTTTATCTCACTAAAAAGGGATAATAGTTTGAAATCGCAATATCCATTATTACATCCAATATCGCAAATACTCTCATTTCCTTTAATTAATTGAGATATCTCAAACATTTCTTTCTGGAGCATGTAAAAATCATCCCAGGAAGATTTGTAGGAATCTTCGTGTGCTGATAGAGCATCCCAATGCTTTTTGATATCCTCATATTCTGGCATTTAAAGTGACCCCGAAAATGTACTTATTAGAATTTTTTTCATAAATTTCCACTCATCTTTTGTGATTCCAGCATACATTGGCAACCTGAGCAACCTTCCACTTATCTTTTCCGTCACCGGCAGATCCTTTTTTCGGTAACCAAAACCTAACCCAACCGGAGATGAGTGCAACGGAACATAATGAAACACTGCTTGAATTCCCTTCTCCTTCAACTGGGTCATAACATGATCTCGTTTCTGTTCGTCTTTGAAAAGAACATAGAACAAGTGAGCATTGTGTTCGGCATAATCCGGGACAATTGGTAATTGAATTTTGCCCTTATCTTCAAAGGATTTCAGTGCTGAATAATATGCATTCCAGACATTCATCCGCATCTTCTGAATCTCATCGAGTTTCTCGAGCTGGGCATAGAGAAATGCAGCTAAAAGATCACTCGGCAAATAACTTGAACCGATATCCACCCAAGTATATTTATCCACTTCCCCGCGATGGAACTTGCTCCGATTGGTACCTTTTTCACGGATGATTTCAGCACGCTCGATAATCTTTGGATCATCAGAATTAATGAGGAGAGCTCCTCCCTCTCCGCATACATAGTTTTTTGTCTCATGGAAACTATAACAACCAAAATCGCCAATAGTTCCCAGATATTTTCCCTTGTATTTTGCGTTCACACCCTGGGCAGCATCTTCCACAACGTTGAGATTATGTTCCTGGGCAATTTCCATAATCTCATCCATCGCGCAGGAGATGCCCCCATAGTGTACAGGATAAATAGCCCGGGTTTTTAGGGTGATTTTTTTACGGATATCTGCGGGATCAATGTTCAGTGTATCTTCCTGGATATCTGCAAACACCGGTTTTGCACCTGCGAGTAAAATAGGATTGACAGTTGAAGAGAAAGTATGGGACGGAACAATTATCTCGTCATCCGGTTTGAGATCCAGGAGCCGGGTGGCCAGTTCAAGTGCACTCGTGCATGATGTGGTCATGAGCGCTTTAGGTACACCGAATTTTGACTGGAAAAAATCCTGAACGAATTGAGTATATTTTCCATCACCGCTGATGTGCCCACCTTCACTGAGTGAGTGAAGCACATCTTCCATGTACCTTATTTCGTTTCCGGTAAGATAGGGGCGGTTAAACGGAATCTGCATTATTTATCGCCATTCTGGATGGTGTTATTGATGGAAAAGAGCAGCTGGTTTGCGTGCATCAGTGACTCAAAGGTTCCGGCATCTGTCCAGTCCCCGTCAACTACATCGTAGGTCATTGCAGCATGCTCCACATACCAGTTGTTGACAGAGGATATCTCAAGCTCACCACGTTCAGAGGGGGTAATAGTCTGGATTATCTCAAACACCTGTGAATCATACATATACACACCGATTACCGCGAAATCACTCTTCGGGTTCTCCGGTTTTTCTTCAATCTGTATGATCATTTTATTCTGCTCATCCAGAGCCGCCACACCGAACCGTTCCGGGTCCCCTACACGTTTCAGCAAAACTTTCGCACCGGCAGGTTGTTTTTTGTATGCACCTACATATTTCCGTATACTATGGGTGAGGATATTATCTCCTAGAATGACGACAATTCTATCGCCATTGGCAAATACTTTCGCAAGTGCAAGGGCGTCTGCAATTCCCCCTGCTTTCTCTTGGACCCTAAATGTAAAGGAGCAGTCAAACTCAGAGCCACTCCCAAGTAGTCTGACAATTTCCCCCATGTGATCTTTTCCTGTAACAACAAGAATATCGGTAATTCCCGCAGAGAGTAATTGTCGGATAGGATTAAAGATCATCGGTTCTTTTCCAACCGGTAGCAGGTGCTTGTTCGTTACTTTGGTGAGCGGATATAACCGGGTGCCGGTACCTCCTGCCAGAATAACTCCTTTCATGATATCACATCTCCTTCCGCCCAATATAGTAAAACGTGCTGGCAATATTTTTTGCCATGGGATGTCCGATGAGAATAAGATCTATGAATTTTATTGGCCATAAAATGAGAGTAAACACAACAAATAATATTTTATAAAGCCTTATTATTCGAAATGAAAGAAGTATAGCAAACCATTCGGTTAAAATCCAGACCAAAGATGATGTTGGTCCTCCTCCAACTCCAAATTCAAGTCCGATAAAATTGTGATGCAATTGAGAGATCCCAGATGAAGTCCATCGTTTATAGTCATGAGGACTTGCATGAAATCCTTGCATAAAGGGAATATGCGTATAAATTACTCCACCATTTTTAATCACGCGGTACATTTCATCAACCGTTTTTTCAGAATCCGGAACATGTTCCAGAATTACAATATTGACAATTGCATCCACAGAATTATTTTTAATTGGTAATCGAGCTGCATCCGCAACGATATGAACATTGTTGTATGGAGTAATATCTATGTTAATGAAATTTTTTTCAAGTATGGATGGACCTGCTCCAATGTTTAAAATAATCGTGTTTTCATCATTTTTAACATATTTCAGTAATCTCTTGTAGGAATGTTTTTTAAAACTGAATACCGGGGAAATTAACCAAATAAGAAAATTATAAAAATCCGGATACTTCTTAAAAGAATATTTGATTGAATCAAGCCAATCCTTTTTTTCATCTTGGAACGTAATCATGATAACCGGAAAAATTAGTTTTTCCCATAATTTTTCGAATAATAGGTTAGATACTCATTGTTTATAACTGAATTTAACCAGTCTGGGTGATGCAAATACCATTTGATTGTTTCTGTTAAACCTTCAAAAAAATCAATTTTTGATTTCCAGTGCATTGTCGATTGGATTTTTGTCGAATCAATCGCATAGCGCCGGTCATGGCCTTTACGGTCTTCAACATGGGAAATAAGATCATCGGAGATCTGCAAATCCGGGCGCAAATCTGCAAGAATCTGAATGATCAATTTCACAATCTCAATATTCGATCTTTCATTATTCGCACCGACATTATAGACCTCCCCAGGCACTCCATGGTGAAGCACCAAATCAATCGCAGAACAATGATCCTCAACATGGATCCAATCACGAATATTAAGTCCATCCCCGTAAATAGGAATTTTTTTCCTGTTTAGACAATTTATAATCGTAAGAGGGATTAATTTCTCCGGGAACTGATAGGGGCCATAGTTGTTCGAACACCGGGAAATATTGATCGGCAGGTTGAAGGTATGGAAATATGCCTGTGTCAGAAGATCGGCGCTGGCTTTACTCGCAGAATAAGGACTGCGGGGATCAAGTGGAGTTTTCTCGGTAAATGAGCCTTCTGCTCCTAACGATCCATAAACTTCATCAGTGGAGATCTGGAGATATTTTTCAACACCTTGCTGTAATGATACCTCTAATAAGTTCTGGACACCCCAAACGTTTGACTTTACAAAAATATCCGGATGAAGTATACTTCTGTCAACATGCGTTTCTGCAGCAAAATTGATTATATAATCTGGCTCAAATCGATCAAATACTTTTTTTACCTGTTTAAACTCGCTAATGTCTCCTTTTATAAAAGTATATCGGGGATCCTTATCGATATCGGATAAATTATTGAGATTTCCCGCATAGGTCAGTTTATCGAAATTAATGATCTTGATATTTTGATAGTGATTTAACAAATGTCGGAAAAAATTACTTCCGATAAACCCTGCCCCACCGGTTATCAGGTATTTCATCTTTTTCATTTCGTTAAAATATGAGAGAACAGTGTGTTTAAAATTATGGGAAGATATTGAATAGATTTATTGATTTTGAAATTTTTCGGTTTAAAAATATTTAAAAATTATTACCAATTTCCCGCAACCGGTATATCCCCGGCTTGCCCGAATGGCCCCTTGGTATGAGCACCATCTATTGCAGGATCCCATTGACCATTGCCATTCCAGTCAACATACCAGATCCCGTTGCGGATTACACCGATCTTACTTGTTCCATCTCCGGTCCAGTCACCAATGACAGGTTTGTCTCCGGCCATGCCAAAGTACCCATTGTGAAGGGCATCCTCTGCGTCCCAAATTCCATTGTTATTCCAGTCAAAATACCAGTAGCCATTGCGGAATACACCGATCTTTGTTGTTCCGTTGCCATTCCAGTCGCCTACTACAGCGATATCCCCGGCTTGTCCGAATGGCCCCTTGGTATGAGCACCATCTATTGCAGGATCCCATTGACCATTGCCATTCCAGTCAATATACCAGATCCCGTTGCGGAAAACACCGACCTTACTGGTACCGGTCGAGTTACCGATGACGTCCCAGTAACCAGAAATGGGTTGATCTCCGGCCATGCCAAAGTACATATTCCATGTCGTAGTGTGGCTAGCGTCGACTGCGTCGAGCGCCCCATTCCCATTGTAATCGAGATACCAGATGCCATTATAGAATATCCCGATCTTATCTCTTCCATTGCCGCTCCAGTCACCGGTTACTGAAGTATTCCCGAGTCCTCCAAGATAGAATATTGTATCATTTGGAGTACCGTCCCAAAGTCCATTGTTGTTGGAATCTAAGTACCAGTATCCGTTCCGGTAAACCCCAATCTCACTCGTCGCATTCGTAACATTGATATAACCGTTGATTAACCCAATCTTTGTTGTTTCATTCGACCCTGCCGAATTGGTCACATTCAACGTTACATTGTAAAGACCTGCCTTGATATACGTGTGTGTCGGGTTCTGCAAGGTTGAATTCGACATACTTTTGTTACCATAACTCCAGTTATCGCCAAAAGTCCAGTTCCATGATGTAGCATTCGCAGAAAGATCCCTGAAGTTCACGGTGAATGGGACTGAACCGTTTAATGGTGTAGCGGTGAAATTCGCAACCGGGGCAATACGTGGAATACTTGGGCCAACCGTCACTAAGTGCGAAGTTGTATTATACCCTCCAATACTAATCGTGGTCAGATTCACTGTGTACATACCTGCACTCGTGTAGATGTGACTTGGGTTCTGGATCCCGGTTGAGGCACCATCACCGAATGTCCAGATCCAACCGCTTGCACCAACTGACTGATCCGTGAAACTCATATTGAGTGGATTTGACCCCGATGGTGCCCAGGTGAATACCGCCGTCACATTAGCCGAGTTGTTCTGGAACGAACTGACAGTCGTAGATGGTGTTGAATTGGCAGCGATCGTCGGGTATCCAATCGCGGGATCCCCATAATCTGTTGCATCCCCGACAACGTTGGCGGCCAATATCCGGTATCTCTGATTGTTCACGGTAGCATTCGGTGGGAGCGTTGAGTCAGACACGATCCCAACCCCACCCGTCTGGGGGCCGGTATAGGAGGGAACCCGTTGGATATCACTCCAGTTTGAGGATGTGAGGTTCTG
>Ga0315275_10001376_pt1 | contig 21353 bp, 28 predicted proteins | sample YL17G03_0_MG_FD_205557 | JGI IMG/M metagenome (GOLD analysis project Ga0315275, IMG submission 205557) | Sediment microbial communities from Yellowstone Lake, YNP, Wyoming, USA - YL17G03_0 | ecosystem: Environmental > Aquatic > Freshwater > Lake > Sediment | place: USA: Wyoming | collected...
TGGCTGAGGGAGAGCTATGACAAAGGCATATTGGAGAGCCTTGACAAGCAGTTCGTGCGGGACTATCTGGAGAAGACCGGTTGGGACAAGAATCCGCCTCCGCCCGCATTGCCTGCCGATGTCGTGAATAAGACCAGCGAAAGGTATCTGCAGGCCTATAGGATGCTGACCGGGAAGGAACTGTGACTGATTCGGCATAGATTAAATCTCGTCTGCAGAAACAAAATTCGCCCTTTTCCCTTTGATATCCTTTTTCGCTTCTGCGACCAGCTCTTTTTCTTCTTTTGTCAACTCTTCGTCCAGCGCGTGCGCATCAAGAATACGATTGACCTTGGCCTCAAGTTTCTTGAATTCTTCAACCGAAACATATGCGCTTTCCATGACCATATTACCACTTTTTTACTTATAAATCTTTCCTCTTAACAGATGGTCAATATGGCGCTAATTGCGGATGCTGACCGGGAAGGAACTCTAGTCGTCTCTCCTTCCGCGTATCATGCCTATGACGCCTGAGACCAGGGCGAGAAGCCCCACCCAGGTGTACCATCTCTTGGCGGCCGCCTCCAGCTGCGCTTCAGGCTTGCAGTTGGCATACGGCTCGTAGCTTGACTTGTCTATGAGCTTGGTCGCGGCTTCCTGATCGTCGTGCGCGAGCAGCAGGGCCTCGAAATTCGTCTCGAACACGCATTTCTCCTCCCTTGAGGCGTTGGCCACCTTGTTCAGGCCGTTCCTCAGGTCCTCGAACTTGGCTTCTTTCCTCTCGCTGCGGGCCGGCACATTCCTGTCTATCATGGCTGCCTGCCGTTTCCAGATGTTCTCATTGGTGTAAGCGGTGACTCTCTCATGGGCTTCTGCGCCGAGGCATACCGCGCCGACAAGGAGCAGTGCGCCTGCTGTGGTTCTTTTCATAGTTATTAATGATGTAATAAAGAGCTTTTAAACGTTCGGTTTCTGCTAAAGGTAGTTCCTGAGCATCTTCAGGGCGAACTTGGCCTGGCCCCGGTTCAGGCCGAAAAGCAGGATGATGTTCTCCAGTTCCTCCGGGGTGCGTATCTGCGATTCCTTCTCTGCGAAAGTCGCGAACGTGTAGAACGCGTTGAACTTCACGCACAACCTCAAAAACGTTCGCAGTTTGGATATGGCGATGGCACGCGGAACGCCCCGCGTCCGCATAATCCGCCCCAGATCAATCAGGAAGCAGACATTCTTCTTCTCTGCGATTATCTTCAATGCACCCTCGTCAAACGCATAATCGCGGAGCGAGACGAGGATTTTTTTGTTCTTGTGGTTCGCGGCGGCCTCGAGGTTCTCGCATTCGATTATCTTGTTTTTGGCTTTGGCTTCACTTAAGGAGTAGACGCGCTCGAATCCGTGCTTGGACGGCTCGGCGCTGCATTTTATGATGTCGAACATGTCACTCTTTCTTGGCGGGCTTGTGCTCGTGCGCGTGTTCAGGGTGCGGGTGGGTCTCGTGTTTCTGGTGCTCTCCATGTGCCGGGTGCTGGTGAGCGTGCCCTGTGTCGTGTTTCGGGTGCTCTGCGCTGTGCGGGTGGGTGTGCTCTGTGCTGTGTGCATGATGCTCTGCGCCGTGTGCCGCATGCTGGGTGCTGTGTGCCGGGTGCTGAGCATGCGCGGGTGTGTGCGGATGGGTTTCATGTTTCGGTGCCGCGGGTTTCGGTTTCGCCTCTGCCTTCGGTACCGCCACCTTCTTCACATAGGGCTTGAAGTGGTAGGCCTGCCTGGAGAGGGCCTTCCTCTGGAGCTTCTTGTTCAGCCCTTTCTTCTTGCTCGCTCCGCGGGAATTTCCTGCCGCTGTCAATCCGCGGAACGCCTTGCCCTGCCTCATGACTGAGCTGACGTTCACGCTCGGCTTGGATGCGTCGGCCAGTATCACTTCGAAGAACTTGTAGTTGCCGTCCTCACCCACCCAGTATGAGTTGAGCACTTCCATGTTCCTGTAGAGCCGGTTCACCCTCTGCTCTGCGATGGCCCTGTGGGACATCTGCGGCTGGACGAACATGTAGTAGTTCTTGTGCTTCCTGCCGCCATTGGACCTTCTCCTCGTGCGGCGCCCTTTGTCCACGCGCGTGCGTACGATGGCATAACCCTGCTTGGCCTGGTAGCCGAGCTTCCTGGCCCTTGCGAGGTTCGCCGGCCTTTCCACGCGGACCATGGCCGGGCCTGCCCTCCAGGCGATTATCTTGGCCCTGTAATCTGCGTCCCTGGCCTTGTACTGCTTCTGCAACGTCTCTGCTATATATTTGTAAGCGCCCATAGATATCATCCTCTGTTCTATCCTCGTTGAGGAGTAGAATACGTCTGAACAGGAATTCGTCTGCACAGTTTTTTAAACATTTCCCTTTCATATAGGGTCAACTTGTTTTGGTGTTATTATGCATCAAGCTTCCGAAGAGCCAGTATTTGTCAAGACAGTGAGGGAAATAAGGGGCGCTGAGGAGGAGTATGACCGTCTCATCAATTCTGCGAAAGAGAAGGCAGCCCAGACCATACGCGACGCCAGGGAGAAGGCGCTCCAGGAACGCACCAGGGCCGAGGATGATGTCGTATTCTTCAAGGACAGCGGGCTCAAGAAGGGAGGCGAGGGGATAGAAGCAGAGGTCCAGGCGATACTTACCAAGACCAAGGAAGAAGGAGCGAAGATCAGCAAGAAGAAGATTGACGGGCAGGCGGTCACGAAGATTGTGAAGGATTTCCTGTCCTCGAGCTGAGGAAGCCAGATGTTCCGGCCTAAAAAAATCAAAAAGGTCAGAGTCTACGTACTCAAATCAAAAGTAGAGGAGTTCATACAGGACGTCCATGAGGCCGGCATCCTCGACATGCGGAGAACAGGCTCGCGGGAGATGCTGGAAGATGGACGGCCGCTTTCACATTTCGACCAGGTGTCGGCCAGGCTGCTCAGGCTGCGCTCTATACTCACCATAATGGAAGGCGCCACTGGCAAGAAGGCGCACCCCGGGCATGGCAGATACGTCGCCATGAGCGATGAGCAGCTGGAGGAGCAGCTCAAGAAGCTGAACGATGAGAGCACGGCCCTCGCTGACAAGATAAGGATACTGGAGAACGAAGCCCGGGTCGCAGGAAGGTTCATGGAATACGGAAACGTTGATTTCAGCGCGCTGAACACGAAGACGGTCGGCCTCAAGATGGGCGAAGTCGTCCAGGCGAAGATGGAGGAAGTGGCGACGAATGCCGAGAAGGTGGACAACACAACGTTCGTCTCCAAGGAGAGATCCAGCCTCGCGATAGTATTATATGACAGGAAGAAGCAGCAGGAGCTCGAGGCCGTCCTGATGGAGAGCGGCTTCAGCGACATGGAAGTCCCTGAGGGCATGACCACCCCTGCTGAGACATTGAGGAGGATACGCGCCCAGATAGAATCCGACATGAAGAAGCTCAGGGAGGTCCAGGGCGAGATAGCCGATATCTCCCGCTTCCATCTGGCTTCCATCCGCAAGAAGGTCAAGGAGTTCGAGGTCCATGCCGACCGGGCCGAGGTGGTCTCCAGGTTCGGCGAATCAAAGTGCTTCTATGTGATAGACGGCTGGGTACTGGAGCAGGATTTCGCGAAGCTCAAGGCCCTGGCCGAGAAGCACAGCCCCGGGGTCCTGATAGAGGAGATACCGTTCAAGTACGGCGAGAACGCGCCGACGGTCCTGGACAACCCGGAGATCGCCCACCCGCTGGAATTCATCACGCGGAGCTACTCCATGCCGCACTACTTCGAGATAGACCCGACCATGGCTTATTTCTTCGCGCTGCCCATCCTCTATGGCCTGATAGTCGGCGATGTCATGTACGGCATCCTATCGTTCATAATGGGCTACCTGCTCCTGAAGAAGTTCGAAGACAGCAATATCATGCGCAATGTCTCCTTGATATGGATGTATTCGGCCATACCGTCAATCCTGTTCGGAGTGATATACGACGAATACGGCGGCATGACCCACTACCACCTGCTGGAGTACATAGGCGGATGGCTTGGTGTGACGCTTGTCAACGCCCCATTGTATGAAGGATTCCACAGGATGGAGAACATACTCATGCTGGTGGCCATAACCGCGGCCCTTGGCATGGTGCACATCGGATTCGGCTTCGTGGCTGGCGCCATAAACGAGTGGAACCACAACAGGAAGCACGCCTTCGCCAAGATAGCCTGGATAGGCATAGAGCTCGGCATGGTGCTCACGCTCCTGCCGCACCTGCCCCAGCTCCTGCCTGAGCTTGGCCACCCTGACCCTATCCTCACCCCGATAGGCCTGGCCTTCCTGGTTGTTTCGACCATCGTCATAGCCGTGGTGGAAGGCATAGTGGGCATCATAGAGATACCCGGGCTGATGGGCAACATACTGTCATACAGCAGGATTGCGGCCATAGGCATAGTGGGCGTGGTCATAGCCGAGCTCATCAACGAGGCCGTCGCGCCCCTGCCGGAGCATGGGCTCATCTCCCTGCTGCTGGTGCCCGTATTCCTGCTGCTCCACGCGGTCAACTGCTTCATAGCGATGTTCGAATCGCTCATACAAGGGGGCCGTCTCAACATAGTGGAGTTCCGGTCCAAATTCCTCCAGGGTGGGGGGGACGCGTTCGTGCCGTTTTCCGTTTATCAAAAAATGAGGTGATATGAGATGGTAGATGCAACAGTAGGGGGATTGTTCCTCACGACTGAGGGAGCTGCAGCCATAGGCGCTGCCATAGCCATGGCAGTCAGCGCGTTGGCAGCAGCATGGTCACAGGGCACCCTTGGCGCAGCAGCGCTGGGTGTGGCGGCAGAGAGGCCGGAGTTCGAGAAGAACGTCATGCTCTATGTCGTGCTTCCGGAAGTGCTGGCCGTGTTCGGTTTCCTGGTGGCCATACTCCTGTGGATGAAGATAGGCGGTGCGGCCTAAACGGCGAGATACTGATGAGGTGAAAAAATGGCAGAAACAGCAGTTGCGGATATGTTGGCAGGACCGGGCGGAATCGCGCTCGGTGCGGGACTGGCTATAGGATTGAGCGCGCTCGGCGCAGGTTTGTCCCAGGGTGCTCTGGGTGCGGCAGCGGTAGGCGCTGCGGCGGAGAGGCCGGAGATGGAGAAGAACGCGCTGGTCTACATCGTGTTGCCAGAGGTTCTCGCCGTGTTCGGGTTCCTGGTGGCTATACTCCTATGGCTGAAGATGGGTTAGGGTGCTTCCTATGGGGATAGAGAAGCTGAAAGGCTCGCTCCTCTCCGAGGCCCATGAGAACGTCGGGGTCATAGAGAGCTCGGCCCAGGCCGAGGCAAAGGCGATAATCGCAGACGAGCATGCCCGCTGCATGACCATGAGTGAGGAAGCCGGAACCGAACTCGTGAAGCTGCTGGAAGAGCAGCGCAGCGAGCGCCTGGCATGGGCCAGGCTGGAGTCCAAGCGCATCATGGCAGAGTCCAAGGAGGACGCGATAAAGAACGTCCTTGAACTCTTCTTCGATGAGCTGGTGGCTGCACGGAAGGGCGCGGAGTACAAGAAGTTCCTCGCCAGGTCCGCAGCGGCAGCCGTGGAGGAGTTCGGCAAGGAGATGACCGTCCATGTGCTGAAGGGCGAGAAGGCGCTCCTGCCGAACATGAAGGACGTGAAGGTGGTCGAGGACCTTGAGGGTCTGGGCGGCCTCAGGGCCGACGGGCCGAACGGCAAGATAAGGCTGGACTTCACGCTGGAGACGCTCTTCGAGACCAGGAGAGACGGCATAAGGAAGCAGATTTATGAAAAGATTTTCGGGGCGAAGTGATGGCAACTATCATAAAGAAAACGTCAAGGGGGATCCTTCCGAAGACCCGCGCCATGAGATACGGCTACTCCAATGCCAGGGTCAGGGCCATGAGGGGGCTGCTGCTCAAGCAGTCCGCCCTGGAGGACATGGTGAGGGTCGGCAGCGTGGATGGCATGGCCGAGCTGCTCCAGAAGACGGACTACAAGCTCGACCTCGCAGGCGTATCCATGGCCTACAAGGGCTCCCACATGATAGACGCGGCGGTATCCAGGAACTTCGCAAGGACCATCAGGAAGCTGATGAAGATAACCCCTGAGAGCGACCGCGGCGCGCTCCGGGCGCTGCTCATCAGGTGGGACCTGCTCAACCTGAAGACGCTGCTCCATGCCAGGCGCCTCAAGAAGAGCTATGAAGAGGTGAGGCCGCACCTGTTCGCGGTGGGCGGCTTCACTGAAGAGGATTTCAAGAGGATAATGAAGGCAGAGGACACCATGCTCCTCAAGGAGCTCAAGAAGACCGAGCTGGGGGCCAGGATGGTCTCGCTCTCATCCCTTTCCGCCAGCAGACGCAAGGCGATGCAGCAGACTTATGCCGAGGCCATGCGCTCTCCGGCAGCGACCATCCTGCAGGACAACGCGATAGACACATACATCTATCTGTTCAGCGACAACGCGCTGGCCGAGATAGGCAGCGAGGTCAGGGACATAAGGAAGATGCTGAAGAAGGAGGCCGATGCCAAGAACATCATGATAATAGAGAGGCTGAAGAAGCACAACGCCGCCAAGGGGAAGATAGAGGCGAGCCTGATAAAAGGCGGGACCCTGAGCGCCAGCACCATCCAGAGGATAATCGAGGCGAAGGACCTCTCTGCGGTCGTTAGCGCGGTGAAGTCCCACTTCCCGAAACTGGAGCTGAAGAGCGAGGGCAAAGCCGGGCTCACCCAGCTGGAGATCGCGCTGGAGAAATCCGTAGCCGCCCAGAGGGTGTCTGCGTTCCACCGCTCGGTGCTCTCCATATGCGTGATACTGGGATTCCTGTTCCTGAAGGAGGAGGAGATGAACAACCTCAGGAAGATAGCCAAGGGCAAGGAATTCAACATGAAAGAGAGCGAAGTGCGCGAGACGCTCGTGCTCGTATGAGGTGTGATGGATGAAGGCCAAGCTCCTGGTGATAGGCGATGCGCCCCTGACGATGGGCTTCACACTGTCAGGCATAGAGGACACCATCACCGCCAGCAAGGAAACGTTCCAGGAAGAGCTTGAGAAGGCCATCGCCAACACGGACTATGGCATAATAGTCGCCAACGAGTATCTCCTCAACGGCGTGGACTGGAAGATGAGGAAGAAGCTGGACAGCATAGCCTATCCGGTCATCGTGCCGATACCGGACTATTCCGGCAAGAGCACTGAAGGCGACGAGATAAGGAACATCATAAAGAGGGCCCTGGGATTCGACCTGGGCGCCAAGAAATGATCATGGAGGGACAGGGCATGGCAAAGGATAAAGGACAGATTGAAAGGATCAGCGGACCAGTCGTTGACGCTTATCTGCCAGACGCAAGGCTCTACGACGTCGTCAAGGTAGGCGATGCAGGGCTGCTGGGCGAGATAATCAAGATCACAGGGGACATTTCGGTCATCCAGGTGTATGAGGACACCTCAGGGCTGAAGCCCGGCGAGCCGGTGGTATCCACAGGCCAGCCGCTGTCCGTTGAGCTCGGCCCAGGCATACTGACCGGCATCTACGACGGCATACAGAGGCCGCTCAAGGTCATAGAGGAGAAGTCCAAGGGCGTGTTCATCGCCAGGGGCGTAGAAGCGCCGGCCCTGGACCGCAAGAAGAAATGGGCGTTCAAGTCCGTCATGGAGAACGGGGACAAGGTGAAGGTCGGCGATATCCTGGGCACAGTGCAGGAGACCGAGCTCATCGAGCACCGCATCCTCTCGCCATACGAAGGGAGGATAGAGGCCCTGGAATCCGGCGATTTCACGGTGGAGGATGAGATAGGCTCGGTATCCTTCGAGGGCAAGAAATACCCGCTCACGCTCATGCAGAGGTGCTTTGTGAGGAAGGCCAGGCAGGTGATAGAGAAGTTCCCGCCCACAGTGCCGCTGGTCACTGGCCAGAGGATCGTGGACACGTTCTTCCCGATCGCCAAGGGAGGCACGGCATGCATCCCCGGGCCGTTCGGCTCAGGAAAGACGGTCACCCAGCAGAGCCTGGCGAAATACTCGGACACGCAGATAGTCATCTACGTAGGGTGCGGCGAGCGCGGCAACGAGATGACCGATGTGCTCAAGGAGTTCCCGCACCTGAAGGACCCCAAAACCGGCAGGCCGCTCATGGAAAGGACAGTGCTCATAGCGAACACGTCCAACATGCCTGTCGCGGCCCGTGAGGCAAGCGTTTATACAGGCGTCACGATAGCGGAATATTTCAGGGACATGGGCTACGATGTGGCCCTGATGGCAGACTCCACATCCAGATGGGCAGAGGCCATGAGGGAGATCGGAGGCAGGCTTGAGGAGATGCCTGGAGAAGAGGGATACCCCGCTTACCTGGCCAGGAGGCTGGCCGAGTTCTACGAGAGGGCCGGCCGTGTGCGCTGCCTCGGCAGCGACGAGAGGTACGGGTCGGTCACGATAATCGGAGCCGTGTCCCCGCCCGGCGGAGACGTCAGCGAACCGGTTTCGCAGGGCACCCTGCGTGTCACCAAGGTGTTCCTGGCCCTGGACGCCTCGCTGGCCTACAGGAGGCACTTCCCGGCCATCAACTGGCTGAAGAGCTACACCCTGTACCGCGACAGCCTGAGCGAGTGGTTCGGAGAGAACATATCCTCGGATTTCGTGAAGCTGTCGCAGAAGGCGATGATCCTGCTGCAGAAGGAGGCAGAGCTCCAGGAGGTCGTCCAGCTGGTCGGCCCTGATGCCCTGCCAGAGAAGGAGCAGGCGGTGCTGATGGTGACCAAGATGGTCAGGGAGGACTATCTCCAGCAGAACGCATACAGCGATATCGACGCGAGGTGCGAGTTAGGCAAGCAGTACCTGATGCTCAAGGCCATAATGAAGTTCTCTGACCTGGTCAACAGCGCCCTGGACATGGGCGTCCAGCTCAAGAAGATACAGGATGTGCCGGCCAAGCGCACCATAGGCCGCATGAAGGAGATAGCCGACATCAAGGAGTTCGACAAGATCTATGCGGACATGGAGAAGGAGTTCGAGGACCTTAGGAGGTAGATGGTTATGAAGGAATACAGGACGATCAGTGAGATCGCAGGTCCGCTCGTCGCGGTTTCCGACGTCAGCGGAGTGGGTTACAACGAGATTGTCGAGATCATGCTGCCCAGCGGCGAGAGGAGGAAAGGGCAGGTGCTCGATGTCAGCAGGAACTCGGCCATAGTGCAGGTGTTCGGCCCCACGGCAGGCATCAGCACCAGCCAGACCACTGTCCGTTTCCTTGGCGAGACCATGAGGCTCGGCCTGAGCACGGACATGCTCGGAAGGGCCTTCAACGGCCTCGGGGAGCCGAGGGACAAGGGACCGAGGATAATCCCCAAGGAGAGGGTGGATATCACTGGCCTGCCGATAAACCCGTATTCACGCGAGATGCCCAACGAGTTCATCCAGACAGGCATCTCCACCATAGACGGCATGAACACGCTGGTGAGGGGACAGAAGCTGCCCATATTCTCTGGGGCGGGCCTTCCGCACAACCAGCTGACCGTGCAGATAGCCAGGCAGGCCAAGGTGCGCGGCGGGGGGGAGAGATTCGCCGTCGTGTTCGCTGCGGTGGGCATAACGCACGAGGAGGCTTCATTCTTCATGAGGGACTTCGAGAAGACAGGCGCATTGGAGAACGCGGTGCTGTTCCTGAACCTGGCTGATGACCCGTCTGTGGAGCGTATAATCACTCCGAGGCTGGCGCTCACCACCGCGGAATACCTCGCCTATGAGCAGGGCATGCACGTGCTGGTGCTCATCACCGACATGACCAACTATTGCGAGGCGTTGCGTGAGATATCCTCGGCCAGGCAGGAGGTGCCTGGAAGGAGGGGATACCCCGGCTACATGTACACGGACCTGTCAACCATATATGAGAGGGCCGGCAGGGTGAAGGGAAGCACCGGCTCGGTCACGCAGCTTCCTGTGCTCACGATGCCCGGCGACGACAAGACGCACCCCATCGCCGACCTCACAGGCTACATCACCGAGGGACAGATACTGCTGAGCAGGGACCTCCACCGGAAGAACATCTATCCGCCTGTGGACCCGCTGCCTTCGCTTTCAAGGCTGATGAACTCAGGCATCGGCGCGGCCAAGACAAGGGACGACCACAAGGGCGTGTCCGACCAGCTCTATGCCGCATATGCCAACGGCCGTGACCTGAGGAGCCTGAGCGCGGTCGTGGGCGAGGAGGCACTGTCGCCTTCGGACAGGAAGTTCCTCAAGTTCGCTGACGAATTCGAGAAGAGGTTCACCCGGCAGGGCTACTACGAGGACAGGGCCATAGAGACCACATTGGAGATAGGCTGGGACCTGCTTGCGATACTGCCAGAAGACGAGCTGAAGAGGGTGAAGAAGGAGCACATCGCCAGGTACCTCAAGAGGAAGGAGGAGCCCAAGGAAGAGAAGCAGTAAGACTGATGGACGAAGGGAAACCAAATGGCAGCCACGGACGTGAATCCTACCAGGATGGAGCTGATAGAGACCAAGGGCCGCATCACCCTCGCGGTCAAGGGCCACAAGCTCCTGAAGCAGAAGCGCGACGCGCTCATCCTGGAGTTCTTCAAGATACTGAAGAAGGCGCAGGACCTCCGCGGCAAGCTCGCCAAGAAGATGGCCGAGGGCTACCGCTCGCTCGCGCTCGCAGAGGCATACCACAACCTGCAGGAGCTCTCCAAGGTGTCGCTGGACCTGCACAAGGACCTGGACATAGACATCGAGGTCAAGAACGTCATGGGCGTCAAGATACCGGACATGACGATAAAGATGGACAGCCAGCATTTCCTGGACGTCCCGGGCTATTCTGTGGCAGGCACCAGCGCCAAGATAGACCATGCGGTCGAGGACTTCAACGAGATACTTGAGATGGTCATAAAGCTCGCCGAGACCGAGACCGCGATGAAAAGGCTGATTCTTGAGATAGAGAAGACCAAGAGGCGCGTGAATGCATTGGAGTTCGTCCTCATCCCGAGGCTGGAGGACCAGAAGAAGATGATAACCTTCAGGCTTGAGGAGATGGAAAGGGACAGCTTCGTCAGCCTGAAGAGCATCAAGAGAAGGCTGGACAAGGAGAAGAAGGCCAGGGCGGCCGCCTCGGCAAGGGCGGCCTGAGCTCAGCACATCACGGTCTTCGACGGGCATTCCTTCTGCGCATGGACATGCTCGCCCATCTCCTGTGCCAGGCTCATATAGGCCATGAGCCTCAGGAAGGATTCGTGGCCCGTAAGCATCTCGGCAATCCTGGGCAGGAGGCTGGCGTCGCCCTCCAGTGCGCTCCTGACAACATCCTCGATAAGCGACCGGGCATCTTCGGACAGGATCATATCGCTGGCGATGATGCTGTGATGCACGGGGCAGACGATATTGTGGACCGCGCCATTTTCGGCGATTGTCCTCATGCTCGTGATCGCGGTTTCCCGGGAATTCAACAGCGCTTTGGCGGCCTCTAATCCTTTTGCCGCTTCCTCGGCCGGCCATGATGTAGTGCCCTCATGGAGGAGGTGGCCTATGGCCATCGCCCGCAGGCTGCCTTCGTCGGGAAATTCCAGCGTCTTTGATGCGATGTCGCACATGAGGGATTTCACATGGAGGTAAGCGGATTTTATCTGCATGGTGGCCCGCAGCGCCGCATCATCCAGTATCTCGATCCCGGCAATCCATTGGGGCGGGGGTGAATCCACCATATACGGAGGCGTCAGACCGAACATCACCGGGGTTTTTTCCATGACCAGTATGCATGGCTGCGGTGATTTGGAAGGGGACTGCGCCCCAAGAAGCCCGGCCAGCAGTTTCAGCCGCTTTATCTGCCAGTGCTCATGGTCAAGATGCTGATAAGCGAAGAAGGCGGGTATGCCGAGCCTGCGCAGGACCGCGACGCCGAGCATGCTCAGGGATTCCAGGTCGGCTTCCCTGTATCTCCCGGACCCGGTTTCCACAATCTTTGAACAGGCGACCGCGCCTGCCGAATCGCAATCAGTGCTCGACGCGCCATTCAGCACGAATGGGACCCCGAGCCACGAGCCCTCGCTTACGGGCAGGTTCTGCGGCGCAAGGGTGGCAATGGCCGCGGCGATGGGGCTTACCAGGCGTCTCCGCTCCATCCGGCACTTGACCTCTGCGGAAATCTCCAGGATGGCATCACGCCTGTCCGCATAGGGCCCTTCGAGCTTCAGCCCGCAGCCCCTGAGCTCATCCCCGGCCCGCCTGAACTGGGCGCTGACCACCTTCTCCCTCTCTGAATTGAGCACGAACACTGACCTTGCCATAATCCACATATTAGGTGGGAAAGTTATAAAAAGGTTAGGAACGTGTAGGAAAACTCCTTTCGGCCGAGACCTCAGCAAATGCCAAGCGGTTTAAAAACAGCCGAAGCGATCTAATCAACAACGATTTTGAGGTGAAAATGATGGCGAAAGAAGAGCAATGTTGCGAAAGCGGCTGCGGTCCTGGTTCCAAAGGCGGGATCATGCTGGCTGCGCTGCTTCTGGCGATAGGAATGATTGTGGGTTCATACCTGCTCGCGCAGGGAGACTATGCCCCGAACGTGAATGTGGAGAACCAGCCCTCGAACCCGAACGTGTATGTCTCGAGCACCCCGCCCGAGCACCAGATATCCGTGTCGGCGAGCGCATCGGACAAGGTATCCCCTGACCTGCTACAGATACAGGTGCGGGTGGCGACCACAGACAAGAATGCCAAGACATCGCAGGCGGACAACGCCGTGGTGATGGCCGAGCTGAGGGGCAATCTCAAGGCAGCAGGCCTGACCGATGATGACATGCAGACTGTGTCCTACAGCGTCCAGCCGAACTACCAGAGCTACGAGACCTGCGATGACAACGGCAGGTGCCACTGGGACTCGGAGATTACAGGATACACGACGACCCAGACGCTCATGCTGAGCGTGAAGCAGCTGGACAAGGGCGGCGATTACATAGACACGGCCACCAGCGCAGGCACCAACGAGACCTTCGTGGACTCTGTCGCGTTCACATTGCAGGACGACACCAGGAGGGAGCTTGAGAAGTCCCTGCTGAAGGAGGCTTCTGCAGAGGCCAAGTCCAAGGCGCAGAACATCGCCGAGGGCATGGGAGTGACGGTGGGCAAGCCGCTTTATGCGAGCGAGTCCTACAACTACTACCCGACATACTACAATTACAAGTCCTACGCGGCGATGGATGTGGCTGGTGCAGCACCCCCGACCGAGCTCTCGGCCGGCGAAGTGGACGTCAGCGTGACAGTGAGCGTCGGCTATGAGATAGGCAGCTGATTTCCGCTATCGCGGGGATACTGCCTCCTTTATTATTTTTTTCTTCCTTTTCCTTATCTTATGGACTGGAAATCCCATGCAGTCATAGGCGCAGCGTGTTCGTTGGCCGCAGCATGGATGCTAGGAGTGCACGACGTACTGGGTCTGGCCTTCTTCACAGTGTTCGGAGGGCTGGCTGCGCTCGTGCCCGACCTGGACCATGACGCCAGCAAGGGAAGGCAGATACTGGACATGGTGGCCATAGGCTTCGCAGGCTCCACGGCGTACATGTCAGGATGCGGGAAAAGCATCTGCATCCCTGAAATCCAGAGGATTGGCGGCATGGTGGTCGCATTGCTGGCCATGGTCGGCATCTATTTCCTGTTCTTCAAGTTCTTCAAGCCCAAGCACAGGGGAATCACGCATACACTGGTCGCGGGTTTCGTGTTCGGGGTCTTGCTTTGGTTCCTGACCGGGATGACAGTGGCCATAGTCGGGACAGTGGGCTACCTCTCGCACCTGGCGGCGGACCAGCACATAAAAGCGATATAGATAAAGTGTGGGAAACAAAGAGAGGCAATGTTTTAAATTGTATCAGGCAATAGAGGATATGATGGAACTGAAGAAGGCCCCAAAAGATGCCAATATGCCTGAGAAGAAGCCAGGCCTTAGAGTCTTGCTGGCATCCGCGGTCCTTGTCTCGGGCCTGACGGGGTGCTTCTCTTCATCCCCGCCTCCGAGGAGCACCACCACGATATGCGAAAGTTATGGCGTGCCTCCAAGGAATCCCGCGAGGGAGGAGATGCCGGCAGAACCGTACAGCGAAGCTGAGATGGCATTGATGCAGCCGCCCTATGCTTATATGAAATGCGTAACTGTTGAAGAGCGATAGCCGGGGAAGCGCCTTATTTTGCTCATAATCCCAGGGCGAACGCCATGACTAGATAGATGATTGCAGCCAGCAGGGCCGTGAGCGGAATCGTCAGGAACCACGCGGAGACTATCTTCTTGGCGATGTTCCAGTTGACCGCGCTGGTCCGGTTCATTACGCCCACGCCGCTTATGGAGCCGGCTATCACGTGGGTCGTGCTCACAGGGATGCCGAAGGCGCTGCAGAGCCATATCACGCCTGCGCCCGCGGTCTCGGCGCAGAAGCCGTCCACCGGCCGGAGCTTCGTTATCTTCGTGGCCATCGTCTTCACTATCATCCTTCCGCCCGCCAGGGTGCCGAGCGCGATGGTCAGGTGGGAGATTATCACCACCCAGAACGGGACTGAGAACCCGTCCCCGAGGTAGCCGCCGAGGAAAAGCAGCAGGGAGATTATGCCCATCGTCTTCTGGGCGTCGTTGGTCCCATGGCCGAGGCTGTAGACGGACACCGATATCAGCTGGATGAGCTTGAAGCTGGACTGCACCTTGCCCGGGGGCATCTTGCGTATGATGAAGAAGACGAGGAGCGAGAAGAGGTAGGCGAATACCATGCCGATAAGGGGCGCGAAGAAAATGAACGAGACTATCTTGATGACGCCTGCGCTTTTGACCGCCTCGAAGCCGCTGGAGGCTATCGCCGCGCCGACCAGGCCGCCGATGAGCGAATGGCTCGAAGAGATGGGTATGCCGAGCCAGCACAGGCCGTATATCCAGATAATCGCGGAGATGAGGCAGGAAAGGACCACGTATATGCTGATGACCGATGGGTCGACGACGCCGGTGCCTATCGTATGGGCCACGTCAGTGGAGAAGAGGAAAGCCGCGACGAAGTTGAAGAATGCGGAGAGGAGGACTGCGGCCGGGAGCGAGAGCACCCGTGTCGCGACCACGGTGGAGACGGCATTCGCGGCATCGTTGCGGCCGTTCCCGAAATCGAAGGCAAGGGCAAGGAGGATGCCGATAATCACCAGTATGCCGATGTCAATCATAGGTCCAACCTGTCAAAACCCTTGTTGACGCCTCAGACGTGCTTTATGACAATGCCCTCAATCACCATGGCGAGCCGCTGGTTCAAATCCACGAGGTCTTCGAGCTCGTCGTAGAGGTCCTTGAGCTTTATCACATTAAGCGGATTGGCCGCAAGCCCCTCGTTCGAGGGGTCGAAAAGCTCGGTCATCGCCTTCTCGTAGATGAAATCCGCCTGGTCCTCCAGCTCGAAGACCTTCCGGTATTCTGTCGTGACATCCTGTGATTTCTTCATCCGCTCGATGGCGGTCCGTATCTCCTTCATCTGCGATTGCACGATTCCTGATTGGATTTTCATTATGGGCGTGGCGGCATCTATCCGGTAGTACAGCAGCTTCTTCCCGATGTCTTCCATCAGGTCTATGCTCGTGTCCAGGTTGGAGGCGAGCGCATGGATATCCTCGCGGTCTATGGGGGTGATGAAATGGCGGTAGAGCTCCTCGGATATCGTGCGCACCAGCACGTCGCCGTCCTTCTCATAGCCGTTCAGCGTCCTGAGCCTCATCCCCCTCTGGCCGGCATCAAGGGTCTCGAAATCCCGCAGGAACCTGTCGAACTCGCCCGCGCATCCGTGGGCGCATTCGGCCAGGTTGAAAAGCATGTCGAAGAATGCGTCGTCCTTAAGCAGAAAGAACTCCTTTATCCTTTTCATCCGCCTCATCTCTTTGGCTGCCTCTGGCAGCTCGATTGATTCAGGCTCCGCTCTCTCGTTTATTCCCTGAATGGATTAAAGAGGTCAGTGCTAATATACCTTTCGTATCGCCACTAGAGCGTCGCTTCCTTCTTCAGCTCGCACCGAAGGTTGAACGACTTCTCCATCCTGCTGTCTATCACGCCATCCTTGTTGAACACGAAGAGGGTGGCCCCGCACTTGTACATCTGCGGGTTGGTGAGGCTGGTCGCATATACCCTCACGGCCTTCTCCAGGAACTCGTTCTTGCCCACGATGCCCACCCTCACCCTGCCCTTCCTCAGGGCATTGTTCGGGCTGAGGGAGAGGTTCTCGGGCACGGATATGTCTGCTTCGGCCCAGAGCGGATGGTCGGCCTCGTTCTCCACCCTGAGGATGAGCTCCACATGATGGCTGGAATAGCCGAAAAGTACGTCCGGATGCGTGCGCATGCTGAGGGATGCCAACTTCGTCACCTGCAGGGGACATCCACGAGTATTATTATAACCTTTCTCTTCGAAAGCGCTTCATGATTCCGGAATCCAGGCTCATACGCTCGGAGTTCACCCTCAGGGAGCTCTCCCTGCCTGATGACGTGCTGCTCGCCCGCAAGTCGCTGGTGAGGTGGCTGGCGCTCTCCCTCGGCATGATAATGCCGAACGAGAGCAGGAAGCTGCTGCTCGACATATTGGAGGTCCTGCTGGAGGCCCATGTCAAGAACGAGACGCCGACCACCAAGGACATACTGGCGCGGCTGGAGGAGCTGACAAAGTCCAAGCAGAACCCGAAGGCCGTGTACTACCACCTGCAGAGGCTGAAGGATTTCGGCATACTCAGGAGGAAGAAAGGCAGGTACTCCCTTGGGGAAGGCGAGGGCAAGAGCCTCAAGGAGACGTTCAGGCACTTCTACCTGGACAAGACCGACAGCGCGTTCGGCAACATCGCGGCTGCGCTGGACAAGCTCGAGAACGGCTACAGATAATAAAAGGATGAAATCAAATCAGGAAGGAGTTGAAAAGAGGAAACCAGGGGTTTCCTCTTTTGGGTGCCTTTTATGGATGATTTTTCTGGATTCTATAAGCTAAGTGTAGAGGAACGGCTGGCCAGGGTGAAGAAGGCGGCCGGGCTCACTGACGACGAGGCCAGGACGCTCCAGCAGAGCGGCGCCCTGGACATGGGCAAGGCCGACAAGATGGTCGAGAATGTCATAGGCGCGATACACCTTCCGCTCGGCCTGGCGACCAACTTCGTGATAAACGGCAAAAGCATGGTCATACCGATGGCGGTCGAGGAATCCTCGGTCATAGCGGCTGCCTGCAAGGCGGCCAAGCAGACGCTGCCTGCCGGCTTCAAGGCAGAGGCGGACGACCCTGTGATGATAGGCCAGGTCCAGCTCGTCGGCATGGAAGACCCGGCCGCGGCAGTGAAGAACCTGGCGCTCAACAGGAAGGAGATAATGGCCATCGCCTCGGAATACATGAAGCCGCACGAGAGGTACGGGTGCGGCGTCAGGGGCTTCGAGGCCAGGATACTGGACAGCGCCAGGGGCCAGATGGTGACTGTGGACTTCCAGGTGGCTGTCGGTGATGCGCAGGGCGCCAACATGGTGAACACGCTCCTGGAGGGCGTTGCGCCGACATTGGCCACCATAGCTGACGCGAGGATAAGGTTGAGGATAATCAGCAACCTGGCCGTGAAAAGGAGGGCGCGGGCCTCTGCGGTCTGGAAGAAGGACATCATTGGCGAAGACACGGTAGAGGGCGTACTTGACGGCGCCGAATTCGCCAGGAGCGACGTCTACCGCTGCGCAACGCACAACAAGGGCATAATGAACGGCATAGATGCCGTGGCCCTGGCGACCGGCAACGACTGGAGGTCGGTGGAGGCTGGCGCGCATGCCTATGCGGCATTGGGAGGATACCACCCGCTTACACACTATTACAAGAACGAGAAGGGCGACCTGGTCGGCAGCATAGAGCTCCCCCTGGCGGTCGCGACCGTCGGACCTGCCATGAACTCGAGCCCGACCGCAAGGATAGCCCTGAAAATCATGGGCGTGAAAACGTCGAAGGAGCTGGCGATGGCCATGGCATGTGTGGGGCTGGCCAACAACTTCGCGGCCATCGCGGCCCTGAGCACAGAGGGCATACAGAAGGGCCACATGAAGCTGCACGCCAGGAACATAGCGATTTACGCCGGCGCGAATGCCGATGAGGCAGAGAAGGTGGCAGAGATAATAAGCGCTGAGAAGAACTTCGATGCCGAGCATGCCAAAGAGGTGCTCAGGAAGGTGCGCAGATGATAGAGGCCATATACTATATCGCGTTCGGACTGCTGTCCTTCCTGGTGACCCTGGGGTTCACAGGCCTGCTCATACCCAGGCTCGCCAGGGCAGGCATAACAGGCATGGACGAGAACAAGAGCGGCGGTCCGGCGATACCTGAGATGGGGGGCATAGCCATAGTGGCCGGATTCAGCGCAGGCATGCTGCTGGCCATATTCTTCAACTCGTTCGCAGGCTTCGGATTCAACCTTGTGACTGTGCTGGCGGCCATAATAACGATACATGCGATAGCGTTCATAGGCATGGTGGACGACCTGGTCACCATACCGCAGTGGCTGAAGGCCATCCTGCCGCTATTCGCCGCTGTGCCGCTCGTCGTCGTGAAGGCGGCCGGAAGCACCGCAATGATGCTGCCGCTCATAGGCGCGGTGGATTTTGGAGTGCTGTACCTTTTCGTGCTGGTGCCGGTGGCGATAGCCGTGTGCTCCAACCTCACCAACATGCTGGCAGGGTTCAACGGCATGGAAACCGGCATGGCCGCGGTGATGTTCGCGGCGCTTTCCATACTGGCGCTGAGCCACGGACAGACCGAGATGTCCATCATCACGCTCTCAATGCTCGGCGCCCTCGTGGCATTCTTCTATTTCAACAAATACCCGGCGAAGGTGTTCCCTGGGGATGTCGGCAACCTCACCATAGGAGTCGCGGTGGCGAGCGCGGTGATAATAGGCAACCTGGAGAGCGCGGGAGTCATACTGATGATGCCGTATATAGCCGACTTCTTCGTGAAGCTGAAGAACAGGTTCCCGCACACGCACCAGGAACTGAAAAGAGGGAAGCTCTACCCCAAGGAAGGCAAGATGAGGGGCCTCGTGCACGTGGTCATGAAGGCGTTCAACGGGATAACAGAAAGGAATCTCGTGCTGTTCTTCATAGCCGTGGAACTGGTGTTCGCTGCAATCGCACTGGCGCTATACGTGGGGCTTTAGGCCCAGGTTCAGGTCGCAGGCGAGCTTCACGACCTTGAATATCTCGTCCAATCTTTCGTAGTCGCTCACCCTGCCTATGTCGAACCAGACGTCATCGAAGACATGGGCGTTTATCTTTTTCTTCGCCGCGAGCACCCTCGGGAACACGTCCTTGGCGAAGTCCTCCTTCGCCTTGATATAATCGAATATCTCGGGCTCGAACACATATATCGCGGTGTTGTAGAGGTGGGCGAGCAAAGGCTTCTCCGTGAAGCCGATGACGTTGCCGCGCTCGATGTTCGCAACGCCGTATTCCAGCGGCAGGGTGCTGTGGTAGAGGGCTATGGTGGCGATTGCCCCGCTCTTCTTGTGGCTCTTGAGCATCTCGGACAGGTCCAAGTTCGTGAGGTGGTCGCCCATGACGACGACGAAGGTCTCCTTGACCTTGCCCCTGTAGGACAGGATGGAACCGGCTGTGTTAAGCTTCTCCTTCTCTATGGAGTACTCTATCTTCACCCCGTGCTTGGCGCCGTCGCCGAAGTAGTCCGTGATCTGCTCGTGCTTGTAGCCGCAGGTGATGACCAGCTCGGTGAGCCCTGCGCGCTTCAGGTTGTCTATGACGTACTCCAGTATGGGTTTGCCGCCCACCTTGAGCATCGGCTTTGGCGCCGAGTATGTGTAAGGCCTGAGCCTTGTCCCTTCCCCTCCTGCCAGTATGAATGTCTTCATAGGTATCTTCTCCGTTGCATTGTAATTTACCATGTCTTCCCCATACTATAAAAAATCTTCGGAAAGATTTTTTAGCCATGGTAAAATAAATTTACCATGCAATAAAATAGTATCCGATGAGCGCGCCGGCCAGCGAACAGATGAAATTCGTGGTGCCCTTGGTGCCCACACCGGCTTCTTCCAGCACCCCGAACGCGGTATCCACGATGGAACCGGCGAGGCCGGCCATGGCGATCAGGAGCGCTGCCGTGGGCGTTACGCCGAATATGAACAGCGCCGCGGCGCCTATGGTGCATGCGCCTGTGAACGAGCCCACCGTGCCGAGCACGCTCATGGCACCGCTGGTGCCAGGCTTGACCGGCTTTAGGCTGAATATGCTGACCGGGTCGCTGGGATCCAGGACGCCCACCTCAGAGCCGAACTTGTCAGCGGTGACCGCGGCCATTGACGCGATGAATGGCATCGGCCCGACATACGGGCTGAGCACTGCGAGGATGGTCGGCAGCAGGCCGTTGGACAGCACGTTCTCCCAGCCGCGCTCGTGCTCGTAGAGTCCGAGCTCGCGCTTTATGTCGAATTCATAACGCGTGACGAGTACGGCGAGCAGGAAGAACAGGAGCATCAAAGCCAGGTATGGGACGCCTCCGTAGATGAACAGCACGATGCCGAAAAAAAGCGCCAATACAGCGCCTTTGGCGTCGAGGACCCCTTTCATGGCACCAGTCTATTTCTGTATCTTTATCTCGATGGACGATACCTTGTTCTTGGAACCGTCCTCGGAGGTGAGCTCCTCGGTCGAGATGATGATGTCGCTCACCTTCGCGTTCGGCATGAACCTGTGGCGGACTATTTCGGCGACATCAACTGCCCTTGAGATGAGCTTTCCCCTTGCCTTGATTGCGACTTCGTTCGCGCCGTTGTTGAACTGGGTCACGACAGCCAGTACATAGCCCATGGTGCCTTTCTTTCCGACAAAGACGGTGTTGCCATCCCTTTCGCGCTGCCTTGGTTCGCGTGCCGCAAGCTCTTCTGGCACCGGCATCCCTGGGCGCGACTCCTCTGGCATTTGCCCTTCACTGCGTAGTTCCTCTGGCGGTGTACCTTCCATTGCATTCACCTCTCGTTTGTCAATAGCACTTAGCACTCCCAGAATAGAGAGCCGTCTAACCATTAAAATGCTTTCGGTGCGCTCCTGGTGTGTCTGAAGATGTCTGAAAAGTGGCTTTTATACGTGTAATGAAATAGATTAAATAAATTTTACATAAAATATAAAAAAATAATGTAAAAATACACACTATTTTCTGGAAAACATATATATACTTCATAGCGCATATAATAGACGGGAAGGAGGGGAGTGGGATGGAAGAGTTTGGCGCGGTGAGGATGGTGCCGCGGATTAGCGGCGTCATGGGTGAGCTAGGGAGGGTGAAAAACACATGGAGAACGGAGATGGAAGAGGAAATCCGATCAATGTGGAAATCATAGCGGTCGGACGCCAGTTCCTGGAGCCGGATTATCGCTGGCTCTATCC
>Ga0315275_10001377_pt1 | contig 21348 bp, 15 predicted proteins | sample YL17G03_0_MG_FD_205557 | JGI IMG/M metagenome (GOLD analysis project Ga0315275, IMG submission 205557) | Sediment microbial communities from Yellowstone Lake, YNP, Wyoming, USA - YL17G03_0 | ecosystem: Environmental > Aquatic > Freshwater > Lake > Sediment | place: USA: Wyoming | collected...
CCACCTGGGTTGTACTGACCGGAGTGGCAGTTTTCAAGTCGGAACCTTGAATAAAGTATGCGCGGCTTACACTGATTCCCCGATCAAGTGGGGTAATATCCTCCGGCGGGCGGTAAACATTCAGGGAAGCCGTGTAATACAACCGCCCTGTGCCAGCGTTGCGTTGGATGATCAGGGCGTTGGGGTCATTGGGGTACAGATTGCTGATCGGCAGGCTGGTAACCACCGGGTTGAGCTGCGTCTCACCTCCTGCCTGTCCACTGGCGATTCGCGTACCGTTCAGGCTGGCGCTGAAGGCATAATTGCTGCCCAGCTCTCCCGTGCTTTTCATCACTTCATCTATTGAGAGCAGGATCCAGGTATTCTCATAACTGGAGTTCCAGTAGCCGGTCGTCTGGCGGTTGGACATCAGGTAATTCACTGCATCCGGAATTAGTGTCGAGATTGGCTCGAGCTGTGCCAGTGTGTAGACGACCATGGCCGTGTTAGAGAGGGTGGAGGTCATATTGCGCCAATCCGGATTTGCAGCTTCCCAATGGACGCCGGTCGCCGAACGAATGGCGGTGGCTTGTAGATCTGAGAGCAGAGTTGGGACTTGGTTGCTACTCGACGGGGATAGGTCGAGGGATAGGGTCAGCAAGGCTTGTGCCCATGGGCTGAGCTGGTCGCGCAGGTCATACAGCTGGTTGGCGCTGGTCAGGTTCCCCACGCCAGCTTTTTTCAGGGCAAAGTTTTCAAATGCCAGCCGGTCAAGCATCCAGGCTTCAGTGGTTTGTGTGGGGGTAATCATGGATGATGAAATATAACTCACTGTCCTGGTGATGGCCTCCTCCGATACCGTGATGGCCGCATCCCTGGCACTTGCCAGTCCAAATAGCACATAAGAGGTGATATAAGCATCACTTTCCTCTCCCTGGCACCAGCTCCAACCTCCATCCGCATTTTGCAGTGAGAGCAGATGCTCAAATCCCTGACTGAGGCTGCGGTCAAGGCGAGCTTTCAGATCGGGCGATTCAATTCCGAAGGTTTGCAGGGTGGTGTACGTCACCAGGTTGGGCAGGAAAGATGAGAGGACTGGCTCGGTGCAGTCGTAGGGGTAATTTTCGAGCGCTTCCAGGGCATCCAGCATGGCTGCTGCCAGAGAGGGGTCAAGCTCAACATTGAGCGCACCGCTGTTAGCATCAAAGCTCACTGGCAGGCTGACCAGCTCAAGGCGCTGGCCTCCATCTGCCAAAGTACCTGAAGTGGCGAAGGTCTGGGGTGCGGTGTAACGCAGCACGGGTAAAGCGCCTTTGGAGACGAGCACAGCATCCTGCAGACCACCCGCATGGACAGAGAAACGCAAGGACGCACTGGCAACGTACTCAGCAGTACCCCACCATTCCAAACGGGTGCGGCGGTTGGCTGGCACGCTGACCGGTTGGTTGAAATTGTTGGGATCATCCAAAACAAAACCGGTTGCCTGAAGTGTGGCGGTCCCTTCCAGTGCATTAGGAGTGTTATTCTGCACCACTGCTGTTAACAAGGCATGGTCACCCACCACCAGGAAGCGCGGCGTCACCGGTCGGATCAGCAGGTCTTTGGTGGTGATTATCTGCAATTGGGTTTCACCCACCAGGGTATCCCTGGTCAATCCGCGCACCAGCACCTGCCAGGTGGTCAGGCTATCTGGCAGGCTCATCCTGACGGTGGCTTCACCGTTGGCATCCGTGACAATTTGGGCATCCCAGTAGGCTGTGTCGGGGAAATTTTCGCGCGTGACCAATTCAGCGGCTTCGCCTCCGCCTCCACCACCGCCCATTCCGCCGGGCATATAGCGTAAACGCTGCCCGGAAGCCGCCAGGCTGATCCCTGTGCGCACGTTGAGGTCTTGCTGTCCGTAGAAGGCAGAGGTAATGTTCGCCGCGCTGGGTTCGGCTAGGGCAAGCACCGCCAGGTCCACCACCGAGAGGGAAAATTCACCCTGCACCGGTGCACCACTTGCATCTGTGATGCGCAGGTTAAAGGTCACCGGTTCTCCCGGACCCGTACGTTCAGGTTGGCTGGTCAGGGTCACATTGAGGTATTCAAAGGACGGGTCGACAGTTAGGTTGACATAGCCCTGGCGGAAGTCTGGGTAACCCTGCGCGTCCTGCCCGAGCAGCGTGACTGCGATATACACATTGGGAGCATCTTCAGTACTCAGTGCCAGCGGGATGGTGCTTCCCCCCGGCTCTAATTGCAGGATTTGATAGCGCATGATAGTACCGCGCTCTACCGACAGCAAACCGAGGGCAGTGTTGCCGAAGGGGTTGGGGATGAAGACTTGGGCGGTATCACCTGGTTTGTAGGAATCCCGGTCAGCGACCAGTCGCAGGCGTTGGTTGGGCAAGGAAGGCCAGACCCCCTGACCTGCACCTCCCACCCAGATGATGACCTGGGTGAGTGTGCCATCCCCCGAGACGTCCAGCTGGTAGGTGCCTGGCTCGGGCGGAATGAATGTCAGGCGGGCAGTGCCATCCGCAGCCGTAGTGAGATTGGTGCTGTCGATGGGTGTGTATTCAGCAACGTAAGTGGGGAATATGGTACCCAAAGTATCGGGGGAGGGATCATGGCGCACCCAGACCACACGCTGGAATTGGGCGGAGAGCTTCCGTTCCCCAGCCGGTTCGCCTTTCCAATCCGCTACAAGGAAATCAAAGCCAGCCTCTGAATCTGCCTGGTAGGACCAGGCGTCGGGGTGGACCCCAATATAATAGTCAGCGGGATTGACATAGATGGAGCTGCGCGCACTCACTGGTAGACCACTCTCATCCCTGATGGTGACTTCGAGAATATACTCCTGGCGCCCAGGCATTGCTGGTGCTGGGATGGTCAGGGTAGCCAGACCATTCGCATCGGTTTGGATGTTGCCTTCAGTCACGAAGTCACCGATACCCCACATGGAAAAGCTGTAGTTATAAGCATCCAACCAGCTGGTATCCACCGGTCCAACCTGGTAGTTCGGGATGTTGAAATAAGCATCCTGGCGATAAAGCGCCCAATGAACAGGCAGGTTCCCGGCAGGTGCATCGAAGAAGTAACGCGCATTGATATCCGCCACTAGAGCTGTGCCGCTGAGCACATCCGTGGCTTGGAACGCCACCTGCAGGTTGATCTCCGGCTTGCGATAATCGGCAACTTTGAATGTCCCATATGCTGCGTCATCCTGGTTGGACAGCCCATAATCGCCGGGCATGATATCCGCAGGCAGGGTGTATTCTCCATGTCCGGTTCCAAACCCTGAGAGGGGCAGATCAAAGCTGGCAATCTGGTCGCCCATGGGTCCGTAGAGCACGAGTGGATAGGAGCTGATATCCGGCAAGCTATAACGCCCGTTGCTGACCTGCCGGACGATCAAGCGGAAATAGACCGTGTCTCCGGGACGATAAATGGGGCGATCTGTATAAATGTAAGCGTAGGTTTTCGACGGATAATAATTAACCGGTACCTCGAAATTCCAGGGGGTTACTCCATCATCCCAGAAAGAAAAGGCAAACCCAAAGTTGTCTTCCCCCGGCTGCCCGAGCATGGCGAAGGAAGAATTATAGGGATCCTGGTAAGCAGTGATGGGTCCATGGAACACCCCATCGATATCCGTTGTGCCGGACACAAGCGGGCTCCCCGATTGGTCATAGACAGTGACTGGCAGGTTCGCTGCAGGGCTGTTTGTATTTAGATCAACCGCCCAGACAAGGGCTTCGGTCGGGCTCAGCTTGAGAGTCGTCTGGTAATGGCTGATCGCCAGGATGATTGAGTTGGTATAACCATAGTTGTTGGGTAGATCTAACTTCATGAAATACAGACCTGGTGTGCGTGGCTGCCCATTCGGGGAGACGGGGATAGTGACGGTGGTGGAGCGATTGGCGGGAACATCCGGGTAGAAGGTCCAGGATTCAGCATCCTGTGGGGTGAAGCTTTGACGATAATCATAGCCATTATCACCGTACATTTGCACCAGGTCTTTGATCGTCAGGGTGCCCATGGTGATCGGCAAGGCGGATATATTAGTCACCTGGGCGAGAATGCCCTTATCCTGGGTGGTGAGGAAGTTGGCGTCGGAAGTATAGGGGAATTGCACGGATGGATCAAGCGGAGCCGTGCGGAAATGCAGGGTATACGTCTGCCCCAAGCGGCTGCCCCAAAGGTCGGTCAGGTCTGGTGAGACCGTGAGCGTATAATCGATATCGGGGTCAAAGCTGCCATACAGGTAAAGCGCCATTTGACCATCATCCATCCAGGCGTCAAGATTGGGGATGCTTGGATTAAGCGTGACGTAATCCTTGATGGCATCAGTAGCAATGGGTGAGGTTAAATATAGAATTAGACTCTCATAATTGTTCTTAATCCCGCCTTCGGGGGGAGCGCTTCCATGTATGATTAGCTTCGGAACGGTGTACCAGGTCTGGCGAATTTGTTCGCCCAGGACTGTGCCACCCAGGGCAGCTGCTTGCGCACCTAACTGGATGGAATAAGCAGTATCACGCTGCAGCATTACAGTAGGGGTGAAGGTGAAAGTGGTGAAGTCCTCATTCCAGCCAGATTGACCCTCGACCTGATTTCCGGCACTGGTTTGCAGCGAAAAATTCGCTTCCACACTAGCAGCATCCATTGAATAACTGAAATTGAGCTGCACATTGCTGTCCAGGTGCACGGTGACCATATTGTCGGATGGTTGGGCCGATACAAGGCGCGGCAGGACCGTGCTGAATGACCAATCCGGTGCAGATTCTAAGGGTGAGCCATTGGTGCTGGTCAGGTCAGGGTTGATGCTCACCCGGTAGGATTCCCCGCCTGCCAGGGCAGGATTAGGGTAAAAAATATAAGTGCTGGTGTTAATCCATTCACCACGCCCGTCTGCAGAGGGGGTCAGGGAAAACCCGGCAGGCAGGCTGGCAGGGTTGGCACCCAGTGGGACGACCGGTTGGTTGAAGGCTGCCACGACCGCCGAAGTGGGGTTGACATCACTGGCATCAGCTGCAGGCAGGCTCTGCACCAGGTTCAGATATGCGCTGGTGGTGTAATACAGGCTGATGGGTCGCAGGAGTGCCATCCCCTTGGCAGATTGGGCGGTGGTGCTGATATTGATCGTCAGGGATGTGTCGGGCAGCAGGGATGTATCGGGGGTGAAGGTGAGAGTGGAGTCATCGTGCCAGGTGAAGCTGCCGGAGAGAGCTGGCTCTCCGGTCACTGCTGCTTCGACGGAAGCATGCTGCATGGGCTGGTTGAAATAGAAAGTGATTGGGTTTTTGAGGGCGATCTGACCACCAGGGAGTGGGTCAGTTTCTACCAGCGCAGGGGGCAGGGTCTGCGGAAGCGGTGTGGGCGTGGCTGTAGGGAGTGTGGTTTCGGTGGTAGGGGTTGCTGTGGCTTTTTTTGGGAAGATCATACTGCATCCTGGGAGTGACCATGCCAGGCTGGTCAGGATAAGAGTTGAAATGATTAAAATGAAAACGGATGGCTTACGGCGCATTCCAGGTGATGGATGGGAGGAGCGCATAGGTTTCTCTCCTTTAAGGAAAGGGAAGGACCTTCCCAAATTTTAATGGATTATAACATCCCCACTTTAAGACGCATTTAGCCAGTTATTTGTTCACATCAATCCCTGTTCCAGGTCTGCCAGGATATCTGCCAGGTCCTCGATACCCACTGACAGGCGTACCAATCCATCAGTGATGCCCTGATTCAGTCGGTCCTCGCGCGACACGGGGCCATGGGTCATACTGGCAGGGTGCTCGATCAGGGTGTCCACCATGCCCAGGGAAACGGCCAGGGTTGCCAACCGCACCCGCTCCATAAGCTTTATGCCAGCCTGCATGCCACCCTTAAGCTCGAAGGACATCATCCCACCAAAGGCATGCATTTGGCGGGCTGCAGTTTCATGACCCGGGTCATCATCCAGCCCTGGGTAGTGCACACTGGCAACCGCCGGGTGGCTGGCCAGGAAGCGGGCGACTTCCATGGCGTTCTCGCAATGGCGCTGCATGCGCAAAGCGAAGGTTTTGAGGCCCAGGTTTGCCAGCCACGAATCAAATGGGCTGGGGATGCCTCCCAACACCTTGACGAGCGTGTAGAGGTTTTTTTGGATGTAATCGGGGTGTGAGCTGACCACTGCACCGCCGGTGAGTGCGCCATGCCCGGAAAGAAACTTGGTGGTGGAATGAACCACAATATCCGCCCCAAGGCTGAGCGGTCTTTGGCAGTATGGGGTGGCGAAGGTGTTATCCACTGCCAGCCAGGCACCGTGACGGTGGGCGATCTCCGCCACCACTTTCAGGTCGACCACCGCCATGGTAGGGTTGGCGGGAGTCTCAGCATAAGCCAGTTTGGCACCAGGGTGGGCGTTGAAGGCCGCTTCCCAGCTATTCTGGCTGATATCGCGTTCCCAGACGACCTGGATACCCAGGGTTGGAGCGATTTCTTTCAGGAAAGTGAAAGTCGCAGCATAGACCGCTTCCTGAGCTATGATGGTATCACCTGACTTGAGCAGCGAGAGTAGTACAGCTGTAATGGCTGCCATGCCAGAGCTGAAGACCTGCCCGGCTACCAGGTGGTTGGGATCTGCTTCCGGCTGGAGGCGGATCAGGTCGAGCCCTTCCAGGATGGCGATCTTTCGTGCCAGTTGGTCCAGGTTGGGGTTGCCGAGACGGGTATAGTAATATCCTGGGTCTGTACGGGCGACAATCCCGGCACCTGTCGCGACATCTGGAAAATTGAAGGTGGAAGTCTGGTAGATGGGACTTACGTGGGTGTGGTGGGGGTTATCATCTTCACCCACGTGGGTGACCAGCGTGCTGATACTGTGGTTGGCTGAAAAGTGGTACATATATTGCTCCTTTGTAATTTGATTTGTCATTGCGGAATCCCCACTGGTTTTGGGGGAAGGAGCGTTCTTTGCGATCCGTGCCCCGAGCGAAGCGAGGGGGAAGCAATCTTCTCCCTACTTTATCATTGCATATGAATGTGTATGACTTAGGTGATATGGGAACCCCTCGTAATGATTATACGTCTAATAACGTATCCATCGACCGTTTATTGGAGATACTAATCCAATTCTTAGCAAAATTATCCTAATTTTGGTTAATTTCATGCAACTCTTTGGTAAAATCGACTTATGACCTCAAATACCGGCACGAGTGCCCGTCCAAGGATGGCTCATGCCCCATCCAGCAATATGAAAGTCAGCCCATTCGGTCAGGCCATCATGGCTATTTTGATCGGAGTCGCGCTGTTAGCCTTACTCGTTGCATTGCTGCCTGGGGTGTACTCCCGGGTGTATGATGGGCGTATTTTCCCCGGCGTGGCTGTGGGAGGAGTGGATGTATCCGGGATGAGCACCCAGCAGGCAGCCGCATTGCTTGCCCAGCGTCTGGATTACCCCCAGCGGGGGAAGATCGTCTTCCAGGAAGGTACTTACCTGTGGCCCGCCAAGCCAGCAGACCTGGGTCTGGTCCTGGATACCCAGACCACCGCCCTGGCAGCATACAACCTGGGAAGAACTGGCAGCCTGTCAGTGCGTCTGGCTGACCAATGGCGCGCCTGGTCCTCGGGCATCAATCTGGCTCCGTGGTTCGTCTTGGATAAACGCATCGCACAAAATTATCTACTGGGCATTGCCAAACAGGTTGACCAACCCATCATCGAAGCCACCTTGGGAATAAGCGGGGTGGAGGTGGTTGTCAATTCTGGGCAAGTTGGGCGCAGCCTGGATGTCTCCTCGGCCCTTACCAGCCTGGATGCCCAGCTGAAGACCATGACGGATGGCCTCGTGCCACTGGTGGTGAACGAGACGCCTCCGGTGATCCTGGATGCCACCGCTCAGGCTGAGCTGGCACGCCAGATCTTATCTGCACCGCTCACGCTGCAAATCCCCAACGCTGAGCCGGGTGACCCGGGACCTTGGTCATTTGAGCCAGCCGCACTGGTACAGATGCTGACCGTTCAACGGGTAAAGACGGATAACGGCGAGATTTACCAGGTAGGCCTCAGTCCGGATGCACTCAGGACGTTCCTTATGAATATCGCCCCACCGCTCAGTCGCGAGCCACAAAATGCACGCTTTACCTTCAATGATGACACCCGCAAGCTGGAAGTGATCCAATCCGCGATCATCGGGCGAGCATTGGATGTGGATTCCAGCATGGCGCAGATAAACCAGCAGCTACTCACCGGTCAGCACAACGTGAATCTGGTGATGCAGACCACCAACCCGGCGGTACCGGACTATGCCACCGCTGAGAGCCTGGGGATCACCGAGCTTACCAGTGAATATACATCCTATTTTTATGGTTCGGATGCCTCACGCATCCAGAATATCAACACGGCGGCTTCCAGCTTTCATGGCTTGATGGTGGCACCGGGGGAGACTTTCTCCATGGCAGCTGCCCTGGGAGATGTGAGCCTGGATACGGGTTATGCCGAAGCCCTGATCATTTTTGGTAACCGTACCATCAAGGGTGTGGGTGGAGGGGTGTGCCAGGTCAGCACAACCTTGTTCCGCACTGTTTTTTTTGGAGGTTACCAGATTGACGAACGTTGGTTCCACGCCTACCGGGTGAAGTACTACGAACAAACTGTCAGCGGTGGGCATGACGAAAACCTGGCTGGATTGGATGCAACCGTGTTCGCCCCCCAGGTGGACTTCCGCTTTACCAACGATACACCTTATTGGTTGCTGATGGAAACTTATCCGGGAACAAATTCCCTGACCTGGAAGTTCTATTCCACATCAGACGGGCGCACCGTGGATTGGAATACCAGTGGTTTGCAGAACATCGTCAAGCCGCCTGATCCGCTGTATGAAGAGAACCCCGACCTGGCAAAGGACGAGATCAAGCAGGTCGACTGGGCGGTGGACGGCGCGGATGTGACTGTGAGGCGCACAGTTACCCGTAATGGGTCGATCATCCACGACGATATATTTGATACCCATTATCTACCCTGGCAGGCAAAGTTCCAGTATGGACCTGGTACAGAAGTGCCCACACCCGAGCCAACCCCAAACCCGTAGAATATTGTCATGTTGTTGCGAAACCAGTAGGATTTGCTGGTGGGTATAATTTCCATTGTATTTGTCATTGCGAGGAAGGAGCGTTGTTTGCGACGAAGCATCGCGAACGTTCTTTGTAAGCGATGGAGGGTGGTTTTTACCCGACGAAGCAATCTCCTAAAGACAAAACATGTCGAATTTCATGAGGAACGACAGTTGATTTATCTTGTTAGAGGAATATTGCTTCGTCGCACAGTGCGCTCCTCGCAGCACAATAAGGTTTGTTATCGCAAGGAGGGCGTACCTGCAGAGTCTTCATGTTCCTGCTGTTATGCAGGTCGAAGCAATCTTCTCCAACACATGTAATAACTAATCAGTCCTCGTGAGTCTTGGGCTCTCGCCATGATTTTCCGTGAAGATATTTTACCTTTTAGGGTAGAATATCCCATTAAAGCAGGATATTTCTTACTTCAGCGAATGCATCGGGTTTCGGTTTTAAAAACAAGATGCAAGCGTTGGATGATTGAAACCATGCTTGAGGGTAATGAGAACCTAATTAACATGTATCGGAGGAATTATGGTCAGTCAAGAACTGCTTGAGATTTTACGCTGCCCCAATTGCGTGCGGGAAAAAGAAGGCTTGTTGGATTATTACAAAGAATCCTGGCTGATCTGCCATGACTGCGATCGAAAGTACCCGATCCGCGAGGATATCCCGGTGATGTTGATCGATGAGGGCGACAAGTGGATAAATATTCCGCGGGAGGCTTTGCCCGTTCCACCGCCAGGTGATTAATCCCTAGCCACCAGGTCAGTCACAATTGCCTCTTTATTTTTGGTGTGAATATGGAAGGTTTCTCGGATTTACTGGATGAGCTGAGCTGTGGGGAGGATGAGCGGGCGGAGGCAGCATTACCTCACCTGGCTGCCTGGGGACCCGAAGTAGTGGAAGCTCTGCGTGAGCGGCTTTTTAACCCTGAGCCTGAGGTGCGCTGGTGGGCGGTGCGGGCATTGGCTGAAGTTAACGACGAGCGTGTGCCCGCGCTGCTGACGAGGGCACTCTCAGACCCGGATAAAGGCGTGCGCTGGTGTGCCGGTCTGGCACTGCGCACGCATCCATCAGCTCAGGCAGCACCAGTTTTATTACTATTGCTTTCTGACGAGGACGCTCTCACCCGGCGCTTAGCCGGGGATGCGCTGGTGGCGATTGGGAGTCAGATTATACCGCAGCTTTTGGATGCCATGCAAAATGGTGAGCATATCACCCGCTTGGAAGCCGTGCGTGCCCTGGCCAAGATCGGCGATGAGCGCGTCATTCCAGCCTTGTTTGAGGCATTGGATGACAGCTCGGCTCTGATCGAGTATTGGGCCAGTGAGGGGTTGGAGAAGATGGGGGTGGGGATGGTGTTTTTCAAACCCCAGTAGGGGCGAAGCACGAGGGCGCTCCCTGGCAAGCGTAGCAATGCAAGCGGCTTTGCCCGAAGCATCAAGGAGCGTATTTTGCGACGCAGCATCCCAAGGCTTAATCCGAGGATGCAATAGCGCTTAATACGAGCGATGCAAGAGCGTTCTGTGCAAGCGATGTCAAACTCAGGTAAGCGCAGATTTACGAATCCTTCGCCCGTAAGTAAATTCTCTATATTTCCCCCTCACCTGTTTATCGCCCACACAAGCCAGATGCCGATCATGGCTAATCCAATCAAGAAGCGCACCACGAAAGCCGCGCCCCAGCCGATCGCCAGGCCGCGCAGGGAGGCCAGAGCTTTCTTGATGTCATGCAGGCGCAGGTATTCGAGCAGCAGCACCATCAGCGGTGCAGCGATGAGGCCCCCAAATGGGGGAAAGAAGATGGTCCCTAGGATGCCGGCTGCCATCCCAAAAACCAGTGATGACCAGGCTGCACCTTCCTTGTGAGCTTTTGCGCCCATCAAGACGTTATCAATCGTTGCCCCAGTGATCATCAGCACCGTGAGCACTACCAATAATGCCCAGCCTAAAGGTGTGAAACCCATGACCACCCCATAGCCCAAAGCTGCTAGCCAGATGACCGCGATGCCTGGGAAGATGGGTACAGCTAGCCCGAACAGTCCCACTCCCATGATGATCAGGGTAATCCAAAAGATGGACGCAGACAGCCAGGCAGGCAAGCTTATTCCTTATTTTGCATCAGGTCGGATCACGTCGATCCCACCCATCCACGGACGCAGCACTGGCGGGATAATCACGCTGCCATCGGCTTGCTGGTAATTCTCCAGCACAGCGATCAGGGTGCGCGGCATGCCCAACCCTGAGCCATTCAGGGTGTGCACCAGGCGCAGCTTGCCGCCCTCCGTGGGGCGGTACTTAATGTTGGCACGCCGCGCTTGAAAATCTCCCACGTTCGAGACCGATGAAACCTCCAGCCACTCGTTGACTCCCGGTGCCCAGACCTCGATGTCGTAGGTCATCAGGGCGTTGAAGCCCAGGTCGCCCGTACATTGCAGCTTCACGCGGTAGGTTAATCCCAGCTCGGCGCAGGTTTGCTCGGCGTCGGCACACATCTTCTCGAGCATCCGTTCCGAATCTTCTGGCTTGCAGAAGATATACATCTCCACCTTGTCAAACTGGTGACCGCGCTTAATGCCGCGCACATCCCGCCCGGCGCTGATCTTCTCACGCCTGAAGCAGGGAGTGTAAGCCGTGTAAAACCGAGGCAGGCTGGCTTCCTCGAGGACATCATCGATGTGCAGACCGGTCAGCGGTACCTCCGCTGTGGGTACCATCCACAGGTCATCCTCCACATCGTGGTACAGGTTGTCTTCGAACTTGGGTAGCTGCCCGGCGCTGAACATGGTCTTTTCCTTGACCATAAAGGGGGTGTATTTCTCGGTATACCCTTGACGGATGTGCAGGTCGAGCATCCAGGCGATCATGGCGCGTTGCAGTCGGGCACCCGCGCCGCTGAGCACGTAAAAACGCGAGCCGGTGATCTTCACCCCCTGCTCGAAGTCGAGGATGCCCAAAGCAGGACCCAGGTCCCAATGCGCTTTGGGTTCGAAGTCATACTCAGGAATCTCTCCCACCCCGCGCAGCACCACATTCTCGCTGTCATCTTTTCCATAAGGTGAGCGCGCATCGGGGGTATTCGGAATACCCGCCAGGATGGAATTTAGCTCCTCTTCGATCTTGCGCAGAGTTTCATCGAGCTGGCTGATGCGCTCACCCACTTGGCGCATGGCTTCGATCTTCGTTTGACGTTCGCCGGGGTCTTTGGCTTTCCCAATTTCTTTGGAGACCGCGTTGCGCTCTGCTTTGAGGCTTTCCGTCTCCTGGATGGTCAGGCGGCGCTGGCGGTCCAGCTCCAGGATTTGGTCGACGGGAGCAGTCTCCATTTGGCGGTCGGCCAGGTCTTTGCGCACCACATCGGGCTGTTCACGGATGATGTTGATGTCTAACATACTTGCACCTCCAATAATGAATAAAATCGCCCTCTCGCCAGCAGGACGAGGGGGCGCCCGTGGTGCCACCTGCATTTCGCCAGCCTGATGCCCCGTCCGTGATTTGGGTGTTCAGGATGACCTTGAATGAGCGCTAACGGTCTGACCCGGCACCCTTATTCCGGTGATTTTACGGATCTGCGGGAGCAATTGGACCGTGTGTAGATCTGGCGGAGTGGATTTCACCTCTTTGCCTGCTGCCTCGCACTATCCGGCGGCTCTCTGAGAGGCAGGCGGGTTACTCGTCTCCGCGCTGGTCGATTTGGAATAGATTAGAGAGGATTATACATGAGGCTGGGGGTGTGTCAAGAGAGGGGGTTGGATACTGGCGAAGAACCGGAAAAACAGATCACCACAAAGGTGCGCCAAGAGGTGCGCAAAATGAGTGCCCTCCGACGCAAAGAGCACTAAGAGTTATTTAACAAATATAGTATAGGGGAATATTGATTTTCCTGTCCCTGTTAGCCTGCGTAGGCAGGCTTGGTGATCTTGCGGTCGAGACATAAGTCACCAAGCAGCTCAATTGCATTATCCAGCCGCTACGGGTGCCTCTTCCGGTACGACCAGTGAATAGTAAATGTTCCGCCCCCGCTTTTCTCCCTTAATCAGATTGGCTTCTTTCAGTACCCTCAAATGGTGCGAGGTGGTGGATTGGGCAGTGCCCAGGAATTCCTCCAGCTCGTCCACGGTGAACTCACCCTTGGCCAGCAGCTTGACGATCTTGACGCGTGTTTCGTCCGCCAGTCCGTTAAACATCTGGGCGATTACCACCACTTGATTCTCGTCCATGCCATCCACCCTGGCAAACCCAGTCAGCGCCTGGCAGCAGATCTGCCCGGGGGCGAAATCCTCGGGGCTTGCCTGGATGATATTAATCAGCTTCGGTTTTGACGCCTCAGCCTCGCTGGCAGCCTGAAGGTTTGGTATGCAGGTGCTGGTCTCGAGGGCCGTGCGCGTCAGGCTGAGCAGGAACTCCTGCTGACCCGCGGGTGGCAGCTGTCCAAACAGTTTTTCCACAAATGCCAGCCGTTCTTCCGGCTGTGTATTTTCCAATGCCTTATTCAACAATTGGGAGATCAAAGCAGAGCTAATATTATCCATAGGATTATCCTTGCCTAAAAACCTATCCAAAATTATCAATAGATATAATATCAGAAAGCGCGTAATATGTCAAGGAAACCGCCAATGTATCGAGTATATTAGATTAATATGACATTTTTCCTCTTGACGAATCGAAAATTATGGATATAATTTACTCTATGACAATCAAAACCAGCCAAAAGAAGGCATTGCACAGTAGAGTTGTCATTGCGAGGAGCGCTCTGTGCGACGAAGCAATCTTCTACGAACAATTATTCGGTAATCCCTATCTGCGCAAGCCACCAAAATCAGGATAACTAATAATAAAAGGAGTAAAGACCATGTCAGATTCTAACGATCAAGATAAACCGGCTGATATCCGCACAACAGTGCGCCAGCACTATGGGGAAGCCGCTGCTAAATTCCTGCCCAAAGCCTCTTCCAGCTGCTGTGGCTCGAAAGATTCGGTGGACATGACCGCCAGCATGCTTTACCCTATTTCTGAGCTGGACACGCTGCCCGAAGAGGTCACCGGTCTCTCCATGGGCTGCGGTGACCCGATCACCCTGGCCTCTTTGCAGTCTGGTCAAACCGTGCTTGACCTAGGCTCGGGCGGAGGCATCGACTGCTTCATGGCGGCCAAAAAGGTCGGTGAGAACGGGCACGTGATCGGTGTGGATATGACGCCCGAGATGCTTGAGAAAGCGCGTGCAAATCAAGCAAAGATGGGCTTCAAGAATGTCGAATTTCGTTTGGGCGAGATCGAGCACCTGCCGGTGGCGGATAACACTGTGGACATCATCATCTCCAACTGCGTGGTCAACCTCTCACCGGATAAGCTGCAGGTTTTCCGCGAAGCCTTCCGGGTGTTGAAATCCGGTGGCAGGCTTGCCCTCAGCGATATTGTTACCGATGGACCCTTACCCCAGGTGGTCAAGGATAGCTTGAGTGCCTGGGCGGGTTGCGTGGCGGGAGCGCTGGATGTGAAAGAATACCTTGCCACGCTCGAAGGGGCAGGATTTACCAATATCGAGCTCACCCCGGTCTACTTCGACCAGCAGACGGTGGATGAGTATGTAAAGCAGCTCGCCCCCGAATCGTGCTGCCAGCCGGGTAAGCGATTGGTGATGAGTGATGGAGTGGAAGTCAAGGTGATCGAGCTGGATGAAAGCGTCGACCTAGGCGACAAGCCGGTCAGGGAAGCCATCTTCAGCGCTAAGATCACGGCTTACAAGCCATGATTTCCACATAAAATACAAACTTCCGAAGTTTATTTCGCCTTCGGAAGTTTGTATTTAATCACTGGTAGGTTGGGGTTATCCAGTTTGTTCTTGTACTGGATTGTGAGCGCTCTTTCTACCCGAAACCCAACAATTCATTATTGGAGGGGCGCAGGGTGGGGATTTGGTCAAATTGGATGAATCGTCAATCCCTGCGCCCATGGAAGGGATTAATATCAGGCGTAGGGGAAGAAATCGCCGATCGTTCGGGATTTCTCCACTCCGGTCTAAAATCAGACCGGGCAGGATGCGCCTCTACATCAATCTACGGTCAGTCGTAGGGTGGCTTTCCAAGGCCACCATTTTATTTCTGTAGTGGAGACACGGTGAATATAGCCCATGCAGGCGGGATTTCTGATCTCCAAAGTTCCGACATTAGCCGCATGTATGCTGATATTCCCTTTCTCAGAATAAGCGCTTATTCGCGGGACGTATCCTACCAGTCTGGAGCATGCGGTGTTAGCCTTCACCCCTTGCCATGAGTGTAACACTCCAATTTATTTCTCAACAGGAACTCCGATAAGTGTGCTCCATTCTGCCCACGAACCGTCATATAGCCGGGCTTTAGGGTAGCCGAGCAGATAGGTCAAAACAAACCAGGTATGGTTGGATCGCCCGCCAACGATACAATACGAGATTGCTTCCTTATCTGAAGAAACACCTTTATTAGTGTATAAGGCTTGCAGTTCTTCAACCGACTTGAATGTTCCATCCTCTTTGATCGTCATGTCCCAAGGAATATTGACCGCGCCGGGAATATGACCACCACGCTGGCTGACTTCTGCCTGATATTTCCACGAATCCCACAACTCCCCATGGTATTCTTCTGGTGTGCGCACATCCACCAAAATGAACTCCGAATTGCCCATTGAATCGAGAACTCGGTCGCGTGATGCACGAATACTCCAATCAGGTTCTCTCGTAATGTAGACAGATGGCGGGTAAGTAGGTATTTCTGAAGTTAGTGGACGACCTTCCGCAATCCACTTCTCGCGATTTCCATTCATAACCCGCACATCATGATGACCATAGATTTTCAAGAGCCATAAGGCAAACGTTGCGTACCCATTACGACGAGTACCATAAACGACGATGGTTGTTCCGTTCTTGATACCCGAACGGTCCAGTAACTCTTCCATTCCCTCCTTGTCTGGTAAATCCTTGCGGATGGGGTGTTGGAAGTCGGCACACTAGGCCCACCCCACCGCGCCAGGGATATGATCTGAGGTGTAATTATTGTAATCATAGCCTATTTCAATAATGCGGAATTTGGGGTCGTTCAAGTGCTCAGCAACCCACTGAGTATCTACAAGGATTGCCGGATGAGCATAAGCTGACATTCCAACCTCCTAAGGAAAGTAATCCTGCACAGCTGAGAAGAACGACTTTATGAGATTGCTAATCAGTATACCGCAATATTCGGTGACCCGTGATTTGGAGCTGCTGCGGGCTTGCCCATTCCACGCTGTATTGGATAGCCGGTAGGTTACAGAGAGGGTGTTTACTCCGACCGACACCCAACCTCATTATTTGTCGCTTTCTTACGATTTGACTCACCCCTGAGCCAGCTGTCTCTTAAACCTTTCCAATGCCTCGATCGGGGTGGGGTCGGTATTGTACAGCATCGCCAGGTAATACGCCACATAATCCAATAAGCGCGGTGCGGTCTACTGCAACCGGCCGCTTGGTAACATTTCCTAGATGAGAAGGCAAGCATCTGCACACAGCCAGAAGAGGCTGTCCCGTATTTCATCCCTTGACTGCCATGCACGATTGTTCCATTCTTGGTCACTTAGATCATCGCCGCCATATAAAACCTGTCCCAAAATTACTTCACGAAACTGGGCAACTGCCATCATCCCTGCGGCTTCCATTTCTACGGTAAGGCAACCTTCTTCTATTCTCTTAGAAATTTTATTCGGTGTCTCACGGTATGGCGCATCTATTGTCCACGTTTTTCCTACACGGTACGGAATTTCGCGTTCTCTCAGTATCTTGGTCAGTGTATTTACCGCCACTTTATTTGCAATGACTTCCCTACCAAGTGGAAGGTAATGATATGAAACACCTTCGTCACGGATTGCTCCAGAGACAACAATGAGATTACCAACTGCAATATCTTTTTCAAGAACCCCACAGCCACCACAGGCAATGAATTTTCGACAACCAAATGCAATTACTTCTTCGAGCAAACCTGCTGCCAATGGAGCGCCAATGCCAGGATGGAAGAAAGCCAACCGCTGATTTTGGTATGAAATTTCATAGACAGGATGTGGACCATCTTCCCAGCGGTTTTCTACAAGAATTGTCGCATTGTGTTCAGCAATGACTTTATCAATCACTTCTCTAAAGAAACATATAACGCAGCGCTCTGGCATATCTCGAGGTCTAATTACTTTAGATGGCTCAATCAGAGCGATGCGTGTTGGATCGTATTCAAAGATTGGAAAATTCATGGATTAACTCTTCAGCCTGCCTAACATTCCAACTTTCAATCGTGCTGACATTCAAGCATTCCGACGATAATCATGCTAACGTGCTGTAATCTGCTTCTTGAAGCCCTCCAGCGCCTGGATAGGTGTTGGATCTATCTCATACAGCATCGCCAGGTAATAGGCCACATAATCCCCCAAGTGCAGCGCCGTCCACTGCTGGGCGAGGGGGGTCTCCCCCTGGGCATCGACAAAGTCGGTGTTCAGCCCTTCGAGCATGTAAGCATGCTTGGTCAGCTCCGTGCGCAGCAGGTTGTGTGGGTGGTAGGAAGGTGCCCGCAGGAACAGCGCCATGGCGGATGATAGTGCCTGTTCGGGCTGCTGTAACCCTGCCAGGGCATTATGATCCGCCTCAGGTAGCGACTCGAACTGCGCCCAGGCCTTGGCCAGCTCGTTGACCTGCGTCTTCCAGCGGCGGGCGACCGGCTCAAGCACGTCCGCCCCGAAGACCATCACCCACCGCCCCATCAGCTGCCCTGCCAGGCGCTTGGCGGGGTTGCGCACCACGGGCAGCTCAGTTTGCAGACCCGCTTGTTGCTTGCGCATAGCTGAGACTGTCCCGGAGAGCTCACCCGCGGGGTCTGGGATCAAACCCAGGCGTGCTAGTAGTGCCAAGAGCATCCCAAATGAATAACCGACTGCCGCGCGTGGCTGCCCGGGGTGTTCGAAGGTCCACAGTGGAATCTTCGAAGCCTTGGCTTTCTCAGCCAGTTTTCCCCCCGTGCACAGCGTTAGGATGCGGCAGCCGTTAATACGAGCCTGCTCGAAAACCGCCAAGGTCTCCTCGGTGTTACCCGAGTGCGAGCTGGTGATGACCAGCGTCCCGGGTCCATGCGCCCAAGCGGGCAGGCTGTAGTTGCGCTGTACGACGACCGGCACCGGGCAGAGGGGCGCTGTGTAGGCGGCCAGCAGGTCAGCTCCAATCGCTGAGCCGCCCATGCCGGCAATCAGTACGTTTTTGATGCCCTGCCAGGCGGGCAGGCTCAGGCTCAAGCCCTGCTGGTAGGCATTCTCAAGCTGACTGGGCAGGTTTTCGATCTCGGCCAGGTAATTTTGTTGGTCAATTTTAGGGAATGAGGTGTAATCGTTTAGATCCATAGTTTATGAGAGCTATAAGTCGGTGAAAAGATACGGTTAAGGTTTTTGGGGGTTCTTTTTCCACTGGGTTTTGAGCAGGTGCTGGTAGATCTCTCTTCGTGACCAGCCAGATGGTCCAGCCAATTGTGCAGCCACCTGCGAAGCAGGCTCTCCTTTGACCCGATGCGCTTGCACCTCAGCGTTCAAGTGTTCTTCATTCCAGCGCTCCGACCGTGTTGTGTTGCCTGCCAGCACCAGCGTGAATTCGCCGCGTGGTGGGTTTTCCGTGAAGTGTTCTCGCGCCTGGCTCAGGCTGCCGCGGAAGATCTCCTCATGCAGTTTGGTCAGCTCGCGTCCCACCGCAATCTGACAGTCACCGAGTTCTGCTTGCAGGTGTTCCAGTGCGGCGAGGACGCGGTGGGGCGCTTCGAGGAAGATCAAGGTATAAGGCAGGCTGGCGATCTTGTTAAGCAACCGCTCCCGTTCGCCCGCCTTGCGTGGCAGGTAGCCCAGGTAAAGGAAGGAATCGGTGGGCAGTCCGGACGCCACCAGTGCCGCGATGGGCGCGCAGGCACCTGGGATCGGGCTCACTTCATGACCTACTGCAATGACTGCCCGCACCAGCTCGTAGCCCGGGTCGTTCAGCGCAGGGGTACCGGCATCCGAGACCAGTGCCACATCTCCCTCCTGCAGGGCCTCCAGCACCCGTTCCAGGCGCACCAGCTTATTATGCTCATGGTAGCTCAGGCTTGGGGTGTGAATGTCATAGCGTTGCAGCAATTTGGCTGTATGGCGGGTATCTTCAGCCGCGATTAGGCGCACTTCGCCTAATATACGCAGGGCACGTGCACTGATATCCTCCAGGTTCCCAATCGGGGTGGCCACCAGATACAGCGTGCTCATGGCAGAGCCCAGGTGAGCAGGTCCAGGGTCAGGGTGAAATTATTCGGGTCCACCGCCTCCAGGAGCGCTCTGCCCAACCGTCCCTCGTTCGTTGTATAGCATAAATACGTGCCAACTGGCAGGCTTTCCACTGCGATGGGGGCGTGACTCATGCTGGCAGACTGGCATTCCGGCAGGCTGGGTTCGCGGCTGCTGAAAACGCCAATCATGGCTTCGTCCTGAGGAGTCAGCCAATGATAGTTGTTGGCATCCACCTGATACAGCAGGTCTTCATTCCCGCTGTTTAACGTAAGCGTATCCAGGTCGATCGTATCACCTGGAACGGGCAAAAGCTTACCGCTTGCCTGGATGGGAGGTGTTGCAGTCGAGCTGGGGGAGGGTGATATGGTCGGGTTATAAGTGGCAGTAGCACCCTGCGTGGCAGTGGTTCCGGGTGTGACTGTGGCGGTCTTGGTAGGGTTTTCAGGAACGATGATGCGCACCCAAAATGGTAAGTCACCGTTCGGACCAATGCCAAAAAGTTCGCCGCTCGGGTTGCTTAACTTCCAGTTGCCCTGATACGTGCCCGGTGATGTTGGGGCGATCATCTCGATGGAAATCTCGACGCTTTGAGCTGGCAGGACGTTTGCCTGTAAAGGCACCGATTCGGGAGCCCCCATCTGGTCGCCATAGAAGAAGCTGGCGGAATAGGATTTCGTCCAGGTGCAGGTGCCCGTATTCACCAGCTTCCAGGTTTTAATAAAGCCCTCCCCGGATGGTATCAGACTGTTATCCGGGATGGTAATGTCGATCGGGTTGCCCGCGCCGGCCTGATTGCACAGTTCTGTGGGTGTAGTGGTTTGGATCACATTACCCGGTGTGGAGGTTACTTTCGGGGATGGAACGGCTGTGGCAGGGGTCAGGGTCAGCTTTGCTGTGGGTGAAGGTGTGATTGTCTGGGTAGCGGCTGTAGCTGAGCGGGTGGATTGACTAATCACAATAGCCGCAATGGTCTGATTCACCTGAGTTTGGTTTGGGGTGGCAGTGCTGACAGGCAGGTCGGTTGCAGAGATACGCGTGATTACCTGCCAGAGCAGGAAGATGATCCCTGCCGCTACTGCCAACCAGACCAGGGCGGTTAACAGGCCAAATCGGATGGGGCCACGCTTTGTTTCTGACATGTGTAATGCCCTTAATTCCGTATCCCCAAACGCTCGGTCAGGATGCGGGCAATCTCACGGGCAGCCTCGGGGCGCGCTGCCTGGCAACATGCTTCAGCAGCCAGATCGAGCTGCTTTGGGTGAGTGATCCAGGCCCGTAGTGCACTGACGATATAGCTGGTTTTGGGTGCCCATACACCGACCCCCTCGGAGATAACATAATCAACATTGCCATCTTCCTGACCTGGCAGGCGGCTGTATAGGATCATGGGCAGTCCGGCATTGAGGGCTTCGCTGATCGTGCTTGGGCCGGCCTTTGTAACCAGGATGTCCACGGCACGCATGAAGTCTGGCATCTCGTGGACGAAACCATAGATCAAGGTTGTCATCGGCCACAGTCTGGCTTCCAATCGTTCCTTTAGGTCTGCATTACGCCCGGCAATGATCACCAGTGTGATAGGTAGATTTGCTTCAGCAATAGCTAAAGCTGTTTTTTCAAGCGGTCCCATGCCCTCTCCACCACCAACCAGTAACACCACCGGACGGTCTTGAGGCCAACCCAATTTTTGGCGCAGGGCTTTTTTGTCGCCGATTGGCTGGCAAAAGCGGTCTGCAACTGGTAGCCCGACGACTTTAACTTGTTCAGTTTTGAGACCGGTAAGTAGGGCACGCTGGTAAGCTGCTTCGGTTGGCACAAGGCATAAGTCCACCCCTTTGTGATACCACAGGGCATGAGTGGTGACCAGGTCAGTGACAACTGTGATAAATGGCGGGTGATGCTTTCCCAGTGCATGCAGGAACGGGTTATTCGCCAAAGGGTGTACGGAAACGATCATGTTGGATGGATATTGGTTGATCACCTTGTGCAGGGACCGGCGCACATATGGATAGGCG
>Ga0315275_10001378_pt1 | contig 21347 bp, 14 predicted proteins | sample YL17G03_0_MG_FD_205557 | JGI IMG/M metagenome (GOLD analysis project Ga0315275, IMG submission 205557) | Sediment microbial communities from Yellowstone Lake, YNP, Wyoming, USA - YL17G03_0 | ecosystem: Environmental > Aquatic > Freshwater > Lake > Sediment | place: USA: Wyoming | collected...
GAGCGCCGCTGTCCAAGGATATCGGCGAGTTTTTCTACGCGGTCGGGCTGGCGATTTTGGAGGGCTACGGCCTGACCGAGACCTCGCCGGTGATCGCGGTCAACGTCCTCGAGGAACCGCGCTTCGGGACCGTCGGACGGGTCATTCCCGGGGTCGAGGTCAAAATCGCTCCCGACGGAGAGATCCTGGCCCGTGGTCCGAACGTCATGAAGGGGTATTACAAGAAACCGGCGGAGACCCAGGAGGTCTTCGACGGCGATTGGTTCAAGACCGGGGATATCGGAGTGTTCGACCGGGATAATTTCCTGATGATCACCGACCGGAAGAAAGACCTGATCGTCACTGCCGGCGGCAAGAACATCGCCCCGCAACCCATCGAAAACATCCTCAAGACGAATCCGTATATCGCCAACGCCGTCGTCCTCGGCGACCGCCGGAGGTTCATCTCGGCGCTTATCATTCCGAATTTCGAAAAAATCGAGGATTATGCCCGGTTCAACAGGATCGCCTTCGCCGACCGGGCCGGGCTCGTGAAAAACGAGCAGGTCGTGAACTTCATCCTGTCCGAGATCGGCCGGGCGACCCCCAACCTGGCCTCATATGAGAGGATCAAGAAAATCGCTCTTCTCGAGCGGGATTTCGAGATTGCCGAAGGCGAGATGACGCCGTCGCTGAAAGTCAAAAGAAACGTCGTCGAGAAGAAGTACAAGGCCTTCATCGACGCCCTCTACCGGGATGAAATCGGCTGAAATCGGCCCCTGGCCGGGGCGCAGCCCCGATCTCCGGCCGCAACAGCGGGGAACATAGCTCCGCGTGGTCTATCTTCGTCGGATGCGTCGAGCCCTTCCTCATTTCCGGGCGTTTCTCCTGGCCGCGGCTTTCGTCTTCCCGCCCTCTATCGGCGCGGCCCAGAACTCGGCCGGTCAAATTCTCAAAGGCTTTGTCACGGATAAGACGACCGGCGCTCCTCTGTCCGGCGTCAGCGTCGCCGTGCTGGACACGAAATTCGAGGGCAAGACCGGCGAAGACGGCCGGTTCGCCATTTCCGGAATCGATCCGGGAAGCCATCAGATCCTTTTTGAGAAGGATGGCTATGTTCCCGTCCTCGTCCGGGTTAACGCCTCAGGCCGCTCCGAAGAGATCGTCGTCCGGGCGGTCCTCGAAGCCATCCAGAAAGAGATTACGGTCACGGCCGAGGAGGAAGCGCGGCCGGAAACCGCTGCCTCCAGCCGTCAAAAATTGAGCGGAGCCGAAATCAAAGCCCTCCCTGGAATATTCGAGGATGTCAGCCGGGCGATCCAGGTCATCCCCGGCGTCGCCTCCTCCGGCGATTTCAAGAACGACATCATGGTCCGGGGCGGAAGCCCGGCCGAAAACCTGTTCATGCTCGATTTCATTCAAATTCCCGGCCTCAGCCATTTCGGCTCGCAGAATTCGAGCGGCGGCGGATTCTTCGGCCTGATCAACGCGAATCTGGTGAAGAGCGTCGAGTTTTTCAGCGGAGGATTTCCGGCATATTACGGGGACAAGCTTTCCTCGATCACCCGGATCATGCTTCGCGAGGGGGACCGGGCGCGGATCCGGGGCGGTTTGAATCTCAGCCTCTTCGGCCTGAGCGGCACCATCGAAGGGCCGCTCTTCGGCCACGGGGGTTCCTGGATCCTGTCGCTGAGAAAAGACTATTTCTCCGCTATTCCCAAGGACATGACCCTGGACCTGACGGTCGTGCCCGACTTTGCCGACGCCCAGATGAAGGCGGTGATCGATATTTCCCCGAACCTCCAGTTTTCGCTGCTGGGACTTGCCGCCCAAGACGATTTGGATATCGAGGAATCCGATGAGCCGCCCCAGGAACGGATGGCGATCAACCTCGGCGACCGTCAATATCTTTTCGGCGTGACATTGAAGTGGATCCTCGGAAAATCGGGCGTCGCCTACCTGACTCTCTCCCGCACGGACAGCCGCAGCTCCTACTCCCAGAGCAGCCATGGCCAGGAGAGATACGCGATCAGGTCGGAGGGCAAGGAAACAACCGGGCGCGCCGATGTCGAGTTTTTCGTGACGCCCCGGCTGCAGCTCATGGGCGGATTTTCTTTCAAAAACATCGAATCCGGAGATCACATCTTTTACCGCGGCGGCTATCTCGTGATCGACCGGATGGGTTTCCGCTACACCAGAAAAAACATGGACGCCGGGTTGGACTCCGAAAAGACGGCGCTCTACCTTCAGGCCAGCTATCCGCTGACGTCCAGGTTGAAAGCGACGGCCGGGGTCCGCGTCGACAGGTTTCAATATATCCGCCGGACCGCGGCCAGTCCCCGCTTCGGGCTGAGCTTCGAGCTCTGGAGGGGCGGCGCGCTGCATGCTTCCTACGGCGTCACCTGCCAATCGCCCGAGACGTTTTGGCTCGATGCCGACCCGACGAACAGGTCCTTAAAGTTCCTCCGGTCGGAACAAGCGGTCTTCGGCTTCGAATCGGTTTTCGGGAACGGGGTCAAAATCACGGCCGAGATCTACGCCAAAACCTATCGCGACTACCCAGTGGATAGCGCCAACCCTTACCAGACGCTGGCCAATCTCGGGGGGAGCGTCATTCCCACCTATTACGGTTCAGCGCTGGTCAGCGCCGGCTCGGGATACGCCCGCGGCTTCGAGTTTTCGGCGCAGAATGCGGCTTCCGGAGCCTGGGGTTGGTTGATTGATTACGCCTACTCCGTGGTCAAGTTTAAAGCCTTAGACGGAGTCTTGAGGAACGGCGATTTCGATTTCCGCCATATTCTGAACGCCATGATTTCTTGCCGGATCTCGCCGACGCTGCATTTTGCCCTTAAATGGAGGCTGATGGGCGGACAGCCGTACACGCCCTTCGATATAGGCTTATCCACCGCCCGCGATAGCGCCTATTTCGACCTGACCAGGATCAATACCCTCCGCTACCCGCCCTATCATCGGCTGGACCTGCGCCTGGAAAAGGCCTTTGTCTTTAAACGCTGGACTTTGAACGCGTATGTGGATATCCAGAACATCTATAACCGGAAGAACATCTACTACAAATTCTGGGACGAGGGACAGGAACACAGCGTCAATTATTTACCCCTCATTCCCTTTATCGGGCTTTCAGCCGATTTTTAGCGGCGGACGGTCTCGTCGACCTTGTTCGGGTCGTCGCTTTTCTCTTCGGGAACGTCTTCTTTTTTCGGCTTCTGCCAATACAGGATCCGGCCGCAGGCCTCGCAGACGATGATTTGGCGCATCTCCATCAGGTCGTTCAGGATCTGAGGCCGGACGCGCATCTGACAGACCGAGCAAAAATCGTCGGTCACGGGCGACATCGCGAGGCCCTTCATTCTCTTGCTGATCTGGAGGTAGAGTTTGAGCTTGTCCGGCGGAACCTGGGGGAGAAGGGCGTCGCGTTCCTTGAGAAGCCGGCTTTTCCTTGCTTCGAGCTCCTTCTGACCGGCGAAAATGGCGTCCTTGTCCTTGTGCAGCCGGCTTTCTTCCTCGGCCTTTTTGGCATTGGCCGCCTTGATGTCCTTTTCGATGTCGTCGGCGGCGATCATTTCATTGAGGATGTCTTCTTCGATTTTGTCGGCTTTGTGCCGGGCTTCGTCGATCTCCTTGAGCAAGGCCGTGTATTCCTTGTTCGTTTTGACGTCGTTGAGTTGGCGCTTGAATTTGGCGATCTGTTCCTTGAAGCTTTTAACGTCGCCCTCCAAGTCGCGGCGTTTTTTCTGGTTGGCGGCGAGTTTTTCCTTGGCCTGGGTGAGAATCTCGGCCGTGGCCTTGATATTCCGGTCGATAGCTTCGATTTGGGCGGGAATGGCTTCGAGAAGAGAAGAAACCGCGTTTATCTCAGAATCAACATCCTGCAGCTTGATCAAATTATCGAATGCAATTTCCACATCTGTTCCTCAGGGTCAAATGGGCCTACCAGGATTCGAACCTGGGACCGACCGGTTATGAGCCGGGAGCTCTACCGCTGAGCTATAGGCCCTCGCCCCTTTATATCAAATCTCGACGACTTTCGTCAATTTTCATGCCTTCGACCAAAAACGGCAGGTCGAAGGCTTCTCTGGGAGAGGATCGGTCCGGTTCTCTCCTCCGGGTCCATTCCCTAACTCCAATAACCGTTGGTAAAAGACCGGAGCTTTTTTGACCGGCTGGGGTGTTTGAGCTTCCGGAGGGCCTTGGCTTCGATCTGGCGGATCCGCTCTCGGGTGACCTTGAACTGCTGTCCGACTTCTTCCAGGGTGTGTTCGTTTCCGTCCCCCAGCCCGAATCGCATCTTCAAGACTTTGGCCTCGCGCTCGGTCAGAGATTTCAACGCTTCTTCGATCTGCTCCCGGAGATTGATGTGGATGACGGTGTCGGGCGGCGAGGGCATGACCTTGTCCTCGATAAAATCGCCGAGATGGCTGTCTTCTTCTTCGCCGATCGGGGTCTCGAGGGAAATGGGCTCCTGGGCGATCTTGATGATTTTCCGGACCTTGTTTACGGGCATGTCCATCTTCCTGGCGATTTCTTCGCAGGACGGTTCCCGCCCGATCTCCTGGACGAGGCTCCGGCTGATCCGGATGAGCTTGTTGATGGTCTCGATCATATGGACCGGAATGCGGATCGTCCGCGCCTGGTCGGCGATAGCCCGGGTGATGGCCTGCCGAATCCACCACGTGGCGTAGGTCGAAAACTTATATCCGCGCCGGTATTCGAATTTGTCGACGGCCTTCATCAATCCCATATTGCCTTCCTGGATGAGATCCAGGAATTGAAGGCCGCGATTGCTGTATTTCTTGGCGATCGATACCACGAGACGGAGGTTGGCCGCGACCAGTTCTTTTTTCGCCTGCTCGCTGATTTTCTTGCCGGTCGTGATCGAGCGGATGGTCTTGCGCAGGTTTTGGGAGTCGAGCCCGATTTCTTTCTGCTTCGTCCGGAACTCTTTCTGGACCTCCTTGAGCTTGAGCTGAAGGTCTTCGCTCTCCTTCTTTTTGCGGGTCTTGGCCAGGGTGATCTCGAGCTCTTCCTTCTTTTCTTCGAGCTCGTTGATGACATGCAACATCTGGCGGAGGATGTCGATGATCTTTTCCCTCTGGGCCGAGCGGAGGTTGAGATCCCTGATGTGAGCGCTCATCTGGACGATGACCCGGCTCCGCGAGAGCGTGTATTTTTTGCCTTGAGGAATCCTGTCCAGCTTGCGGCTGAGATCCTTGATTTTCTTAATCTTGGCCAGGATCTGTTTCTTTTTCTCTTCGATCTTGCCCTCGGCGAGGTCGTCCTCGCTGACGTCGAACATCTCCTGGATAATCATCGGGTCGGCTTTGATCCTGTCCTCGATGCCGAGGACTTCGTTGAGGACGATCCGCGTCTTGGACAGCGCCTTGATGATGGACTTCTCGCCCCGCTCGATCTCCCGGGCGATGGCGATCTCGCCTTCCCGGGTCAGGAGCGAAATATTTCCCATCTCGCGGAGATAGAGCTTGACCGGGTCGGTTGTCCGCTCCAGGCCTTGGAGGGAAACGAGCTCGCTCTTCCGCCGTTTGGGGACAATTTCCTTTTGCTTGGTATCGAGGATCTTAATCCCGTAGTCGTCGATCGAGCTGAGAAAATCATTGAAGCTTCCCTCGACGTCGAGCTCATCCTGGAACGTCTTGTCGATCTCCTCGAAGAGGAGGTAGCCTTGCTTTCTCCCCTTTGAGATCAATTGCGATATATCGCCTTTTTGATATTTCGTTTCTGCGGACACTAGCGGCTCCTCAAATCCGATGGATTTTTTTTTCGGCAAAGGTCGTCTCTCTGTTCACTTTTTTTTCTTGGTTTTATTCCATGGCCATGATTTGCTTGATCAGGTCCTGTTTCTGGAGCATCAGAGCCCGGACTTTTTCCCGTTCGCCGGACTTTTCCAGGCGGGCGATTTCGGCCTGAATCTGTTTCACTTTGTTTTCCCTCGAAGTCAGGCGAAGGGCCGCGAGACAGCCGAGCGCTTCCTCGAGGGTGGCCGGGTTTCCGGCCTCAAGCATGGCCCGGGAAAGATGCCGCACGAGAGAAGGACCCATCTCTTTCTGTAAATCGTGGAAAATGAAGTCGATATCCTTTCCGAACAGGTCACATATTATCCTAAAAACCGGCTCGCTTTGCAAGCCCGAAAAATCGTCCTCCTGGATTTCGGCGAAAATATAAGGGCGGAGGCCCTTGTTCTCGATCAAGATCTGGAGAAGACGCTTCTCGGCGTGGAGGAAGAGGCGGTCATTCATTTCCCCGGGTTTTTCGAGGACTTTTTGGGTTGAAAGCTCCCGAACGACGGATTCGTCGACGGCGAGATGCTCGGCCGCCTGTTTCAGGTATTCGCTCCGCACAATCGCGTCGGGAATAGCGTCGATGATGCCGAGAATGCCGCGGAGGATCCTCGTTTTGACTTCGGGGATTTTCATCCTCTTCCCTTCGACCGAAAAGTCGAGAATGTATTTCAGCCCCGGGACGGCGTCCTCAAGAAGCCGGGCGTAGGCGTCCTTGCCCTTTTTCTGGATGAATCCGTCGGGGTCGAGGCCCTCCGGAAGGACGAGGACGCTCGTTTCAAGCCCCTTTTCGAACCCGATCTGGACGGCCCGGAAGGCAGCCGTCCGCCCAGCCTGGTCTCCATCATAGTTGATGGTCATCCTTGAAGCAAAACGGAGGGCCAGCGCCGCCTGATAGGGGGTGAATGCCGTTCCCAGAGAGGCGACGACATTGGCGATTCCGGATTGAACCAGGGAGAGGAAATCCGTATAGCCTTCGACGAGGATCGATTCTCCGGCGCTTCGGATGGCTTCTTTCGTGACATTGAACCCGTAGAGATGACGTCCCTTGGAATAGAGCGGCGTATCCGGCGAATTGAGATATTTGGGGTCGGCATCAAAGAGCGTCCGGCCGCCGAAACCGAGGACCTTTCCATTGAGGTCGAAAATCGGGAAAATCACCCTGCCGCGGAATCGGTCATAATATTCGCCGGGTTTTTTCCCGGGCAGAACCAGGCCGGCCTTCTCGAGAAGATCGGACGAGACGCCTTTGTTATTGAAGTAGGAAACGAGAGCGTCCCAGGCGTTCAAGGCGTAGCCCAGCTTGAAATCCTGGATGATGTTTTCGGATAAGCCCCGCTTGCGGAGATATTCCCAGCCCTTCTTTCCTTCCGGCGTGTTCGTCAGGTTCTTCCGGAAAAATGCGAGCGCGGATTCATTGACCTTCAATACCTGCTCTTCGAGTTTGAGGACCTGGGGAGATATCCTTTTCTGCTCGGGAAGAGGGATGTGATAGCGCTCGGCCAGGGTTTTGAGGGCTTCGGGGAAGGTGAGGTTTTCCTTTTCCATGACGAGGGAGAAGACATCGCCCCCGACGCCGCAGCCAAAGCAGTGAAACAGGCCTTTCTCCCCGTCAACGGTGAAGGAAGGCGTTTTTTCAGAGTGAAAAGGGCAGAGCCCGACGTGTTTTCTGCCGCGCTGTCTGAGAGTCGTGTATTGGGAAGCGAGCTCCAGGATATTGGCAACCTGCCGGATTTGGTCGATAATCTCCATTTATTATCTGGACGAGGGCCTTTTTTTGAAAATTTATGTAAATATAGGTTCCGCCCTTCACTTTGTCAAGAAAATCAAGGAAATTTTTTTATCCGTTGCGGTTTTTCGAAGCAAAACCTGACGTTCGGAGCTTAACCGGACCCTAGAGGTGGTTGATCAGGCTGGCCAGGTAGGCTGCGCCGAACCCGTTGTCGATATTGACCACGGCCACGCCGCCCGGACAGGAATTGAGCATGGCTAAAAGAGCGGCGAGGCCCTTAAAACTGGCCCCGTAGCCGACGCTGGTCGGGACGGCGATGACGGGTACGGAGGCCAATCCGGCGACGACGCTGGGCAGGGCGCCTTCCATGCCGGCGCAGACGATGAGGACTCTTGCCTGTTTGAACCGGTCGTATTCTCCGAGAAGTCTATGGAGGCCGGCAACGCCGACGTCATAGATTCTCTCGACCTCATTTCCGAGCATATCGGCTGTGATATAGGCTTCTTCCGCGACGGGGATATCCGATGTGCCGGCCGTCATGACGACGATCTTCCCTTTTCCGGGCTGAGCCTGTTTCTGCTTGAAATAGAGAGTTTTAGCCTGGGCATGATAGGAAACGCCCGGGATGACTTTCTTGATTTTTCTAAACGTCCCGGCTTCCACTCTTGTGGCGAGAAGACTGCATCCTTTTTTCACGATCTCAGCGGCGATCTTAAGGATCTGCACGTCGGTCTTCCCGAGTCCGTAGATGATCTCGGGGAAGCCTTTCCGGATCTCGCGGTGGTGGTCAATTTTCGCGAATTCCAGGTCCTGGTAGGGGTAGTCACCGAGCGCTTCCAGGGCTTCCTGGGTCGAGATTTTCCGGTCGCGGACGTTCTTCAGAAGGTCTTCGAGCTTCGATCTCATGGCGGGATTTTATCACAAAACCGGTCCTTGTGTTAAAATATCGGGGAAAACACTCCATCCATGGCCCGAAACAGGACGATTGCTCGAGAAATCCGGATTGAAGGGTCCGGCGTCCACTCGGGAAAAATAGCCCACTTGACCCTCAGGCCATCGGATTCGGGAGAAATTGTTTTCCTCCGCCCGGACCTCGGGAACAGCCGAACTTCGCTCTCCGTTGACCGGGTGGAATGCCGCAACAGCACGACTCTCCTTGGAGAAAAATTCAAGATCCGGACTATCGAGCATCTCCTGGCTTCCCTTTTCGCTTTCGGCATCCGAAGCCTTGATATCGAACTCGACGCCGATGAGGTCCCGATCCTGGACGGAAGCTCGGGGGCGTTCGTCCGCGAGCTCGAGGCGGCGGGGAGGCGCGATGTCGGAGGAGGTATCCCGGGCATCCGCATCGCCCGTCCTTTTTCGGTCCGCGAGAATGATGCCTCGATCCTTTTCGAGCCGGCTGCATCCGGAGAGGGGCTCCGGCTTTCCTCCACCATCGTCTTTGCCCATCCGGCGATCGGAACCCAGTGCCTGGCCCTGGATTTCGGCAAGGACGTGTTTATCCATGAAATCGCCCCGGCTCGGACATTCGGATTTCTCGAGGACGTCGAGATATTGAGAAGCCAAGGTCTCGCTTTGGGGGCTTCCTTTGACAACACCGTCGTTCTCGACAACGCAAAAGTCTTGAACGGTCCGCTCCGGTTTCCGGATGAATTCGTCCGACACAAGCTTCTTGATCTCGCCGGGGACCTGGCCCTCCTCGGCCGACCGCTCTTCGGCCGGATCACGGCTCACAAGGCCGGCCACCGCCTCCATCTCAAGGGCGTTCAATTCCTGGCCCGCAATCCGGATTACTGGATCCCGCAGTAATTCGGATGACCAATCCTTGAACCTGCCCCCGATTTTGTGTAAAATGTGCTGGATAACGAAAACGGGAGTCACAACGTGAAAGACGAAAAAACAAAGAAAGACGAATACCAGAAGGCCCTGGCGGCCTACGGCGAGGTCATCAGGGAGTTCCGTAAGGAAAAATACGACAAGGCCGCGGAAATGCTCCAGACGTTCATCGAAAAACATCCCTCCGAACGGGAACTCGTGGACCGGGCGAAAATATATATCTCCATTTGCGTAGAACGGGCCGCGGAGAGCCGGGAAAGCCTGCCCCTCAAGACCGCCGACGATTATTTTCATTTTGGCGTCTACAAGGCCAACGCCGGCGATTTCGAGGAGGCCCAAAAACTCCTGGAGAAGGCCCAGAAGATGAATCCCGAAGACGGCAAGGTTTCATATGCGCTGGCCGATCTTTATTGCCTGATGGGCCAACCCGACGTCTGTCTCGAGCATCTCAAAAAAGCCATCCAGATCGACAAGTTCTATCGCACCCTGGCTCAGAACGAAACCGACTTCGAGTCTCTTTGGGACGACAAAAAATTCAAGCTCATCACCCGAATCGTATGAAATGAAACACCCCGTATTGGCTTTGGTCCTGGCCGCGGGGCGGGGAACGCGATTCCATTCCGAAACGAACAAAGTCCTTCATCCTCTCCTGGGCAAATCCATGCTCCGACTGGTCCTGGACGCTGTCCTGGAGCTGAAGCCGAAAAAAACCATCGTTGTTGTCGGGTTTGACCAAGAAGCGGTCATAGCCGAAGCCGGTTATTCCGGCTTGGAATTCGTCGAGCAGAAAGAGGCGAATGGGACGGCCCACGCCGTCGCCGCGGCGAGGAACGCGCTCAAAGCCCGGCCGGGGGAAGATGTTCTGATCGTGCCCGCCGATCTTCCTCTTCTCCAATCGGCCGTTCTGAAATCATTGATTTCCTCGCATCGCCGACACGATAATGCGGCGACGGTCCTGTCCCAAATTTATCTGTTTGACGTGACGGCGCTGCGGCGGGCCCTGATAAACATCATGGACCGGAAGGGGAAAAGGGAATGCGATCTCGCCGAAATCTTCGCCGATCTCGGCCGGGCGGGCGAAAAGACGGAGGTCATGGATCCGGAAAATCCCGAGAGTGTCTTTTCGGTCGATACCAGGATCGATCTTGTCCGGGCGGTCCAGATCCTTCGGATAGGGAAGATCAGGGATCTGGCCGAATCGGGCGTGACCGTTCTGAATCCCGCCTCGGCCTGGATCGACCTCGAGGCAAAAATCGGTCCTGATACGGTTGTCTATCCCTCCGTCGTCATTGAGGGCCCTACGGTGGTCGGAAGCCGTTGCCGTATTTTTCCCGGAGCGCATATTATCAATTCCCGGATCGGACGGCAGGTCCGGGTGCTGGACGCGACCGTGATCGAGAGCGCCGATATCGAGGACCATGTTTCGGTGGGGCCGTTTGCCCGCATCCGGCCGAAAACCGTCCTGAGCGAGGGCGCCCATGTCGGCAATTTTGTCGAAGTGAAGAACACCCGTTTCGGCCGCGGTTCGAAAGCCGGCCATCTTACGTATCTCGGAGACGCCGATATCGGAGAAAGAGTCAACATCGGGGCCGGAACGATCACCTGCAATTATGACGGTGTCCGGAAGAACCGGACCGTGATCGAAGACGGCGCGTTTATCGGCTCGGGAGTTGAACTCGTGGCTCCCGTACGCATCGGCAAAGGCGCCTACGTCGCCGCCGGGTCCGTGATCACCAAGGATGTCACCCCGGACGCGCTGGCCGTCTCCCGGGGACGGCAGTTCGAAAAGGGAGGCTGGGCCCGGCGAAGGCGCGAGCGCCAGAAACTGGAAAAGAATAACGGATCGTAGAGGAGCGCATGTGCGGCATCATCGGTTATATCGGGCCGAAAAACGTCGTTCCGGTTCTCATCGACGGCCTTAAAAAGCTCGAGTACCGCGGCTACGATTCGGCCGGCATCGCCGTGGTGGATCATGGCGCGGTCAAGGTCAAAAGAGTCCAGGGAAAAATCGGCGCCCTGGAGGAGCTTCTCCGGAAGTCGCCTCTGAAAGGGACCTATGGGCTGGGCCACACCCGATGGGCGACGCACGGCCGGCCGAGTGAGGAAAATGCCCATCCCCACCGGGATTGCAGCGGACACATCGTCATCGTCCATAACGGCATCATCGAAAATTATCTCGCTCTCAAGCAGAAACTCCGGGCTGAAGGCCATACTTTCCGGACCGAGACGGATACCGAAGTCATCGCCCATCTTCTCGAAAAATATTTTACGGGGTCGCTCGAAGCGGCCGCCCGGGCCGCGGTCGCCGAGCTCGAAGGCACTTTCGCCGTCGCCGCGATTTCGGCGCGTGATCCGGATAAAATCGTCGTGGCCAAGAACGGGCCGCCGGCCGTCATCGGCTTCGGCGACGGGGAATATCTCGTGTCCTCGGACATCAATCCGATTATCGGCCACACGCCGGATGTCGTCTTCCTTGAAGACGGCGAGATGGCCGTGATCGAGCCGGGCGGAGTGAACTTCACTGATTTCCGGGGAAATCCCGTCAGAAAAAAAATCGAGCGCATCGCCTGGAATTCACAGATGATCGAGAAGCGGGGATTCAAGCATTTCATGCTCAAGGAGATTTTCGAACAGCCCGAGGTCGTGCGCGACACGCTCCTGGGCCGGGCGTCGCTCGATACGGGCAAGGTCGTTCTCGAAGAGATTGGAATTTCTCCCCAGTGTTTGAGGAAAGTCAAGCGCGTCGCGATTATCGCCTGCGGGACGTCTTATCATGCCGGACTCGTCGGCAGATACCTCCTGGAATCGCTGGCCGGGGTGCCGGTCGACGTCGAACATGCCTCGGAGTTCCGCTCCCGGGACTTTATCCTGGATAAGGAAGCGCTCGTCGTCGTCGTTTCCCAATCGGGGGAAACGGCCGACACGCTGGCCGCCCTCCGCGCTTCGAAGGACAGGTGCGCGGCCGTGCTTGCCGTGACCAACACCGTAAGCTCTTCGATCGCCCGGGAGGCGGACGGCGTCCTGTATACCCATGCCGGTCCCGAGATCGGAGTCGCCGCGACCAAAACATTCACCGCCCAGATGGCGGCCCTGGCCCTCATCGCCTTGTATCTCGCTCAAATCCGGGGGACGATGGATGATCAGGCGAGGACGAATTTCATCGAGGAATTCCAGCGGATTCCGCACAAGATCGAAAGAATTCTGCGCCGGGCCAAGCCCCTCGAAGAGCTGGCCCTCCGTTTTGTCCCTTTTTCCCATTTCTTGTATCTCGGCCGCTGGATCAATTTCCCCGTGGCCCTCGAAGGCGCGCTCAAGCTCAAGGAAATATCCTACATCCATGCCGAAGCGTATCCCGGGGGAGAAATGAAACACGGCCCGATCGCCTTAATCGACGAGAACATGCCGACCTTGGCCATCGTCCCGAAAGACAGGGTTTACGACAAGATGTTGAGCAACATCTCCGAGATCAAAGCCCGGATGGGATATGTTCTGGCCGTGACCCAGGAGGATGATCTTGATATCCACGAACGCGTGGACGCCGTGATTCCCGTCCCCCAGGCGCCTCCGCTGCTCATGCCGTTCTTGACCGTCGTTCCCCTCCAGCTTTTTGCCTATCATATCGCGGCCATAAGAGGGGCCGACGTGGACCAGCCCCGGAACCTGGCGAAGAGCGTAACCGTCGAATGACGGGAATCGGGATCGGACCGCGCTGAGGGAAAGCGAGATCCCGAAAACTTTCGTTTAAAATTTCAGCTTCGCCGAAATCCTGGCCTGTCTCGGCTGCTGGCGTCCCCAGACAGCCCCGAAAACCGGGACATCCTCTTTGACATAGGCAATCGGCGTCTGGCTGTCCAGAGCGTTGAAAACGTCCAAGCGGATGGCAAGCGCCGCGTTTCTTAAAACGGCCGAGCCCGGGAGCGCGAACGATTTCTCGAACGAAAGGTCCAGATACGCATGGGCCGGCGTCTTCCGCGAACCGCGCCCTTCGGGAAAGGAGTAATATCCGCCGAATCCCGGCACATAGCCCAGCTTTTCCCAATAATATCCGGAAAGATATTCAAACGCCGCTGAAAAAAGGAGTCCGGCGGGGCCAAGAACGACGGCGTTCAGCTTGAGGTCGTGATCGATGGAATAGGGGAGCCTTCCGTACCAGCCTTCATCCCCGATCCCGCGCCCTCCCAGGCCGCCGAAGGCCGCGTCGACCCAGGCTTTCGTTTCGGCCAATTCGGGGAGCGAAGGAACGGCGATGTGGTTGCCGAACAGGCCGAGGAAATTCGTGCTCCCCTCCTCCTGCGACCAGGAGCCCGACTCGGTCTGTCCCGGGTTCGTTCCGCGGGCGAGGGCATGGGAGTAGGAGGCGTTGAGGTAGAGCCAGCCGCCGATTTTGCCGTTGAGCTCGAATTCGAGTCCGGAGTAATCGCGCCGCTTGTATTCGAAGTTGTCGTAGAGGAATTTGTAATACGGCGGATTGAGGTCAAAGACGGCCAGGATTTCGAGGAGTTTCTTGGCGCTGGAATGGACATAGCGGGCCTTGACCGCCCAGTCGGGGCCGAGCCGCCGGTCGAACTCGATGAGCGTCCGCGTCAGGAAATTGGGTTCGATCCCTTTCGCCACTTCAAACGAGAACGTCGGAGGCTCATTGAAGAATTCCCAGTGCCGCGGGTCATGGAGGTCCGCCGTCGAAGGCGTCGGAGGCCCGCTCCAGACGTAATCCCGGTACCTCAATCCCGCGCCCGGATTGAAGAGGCCGAGGGGCATGGTCGTGATCATGTCGGAAAACCTCCCCCAGGCCAGCTTGAAGACATTTTTTCCGTCTTTGGTCAGGTCCACCGCCAGGGAGAAACGCGGCGAGAGAAATTCGAGAAGCCCCCATGACCACAAGATCCGGCCGCTATCGCCAAGACAGGTCTGGGTTTGGCTCCGGACCCCGATCATGAGGGTGAACCGATCCCAGGAGACCTTGTCCTTGACATACAGGCCGATTCCTCGCGACGAGCTGATAAAGCTCAATAATCCGTATTCGCGGAGCATCGTCGGCGTCCCCCGCCCGTCCCGCCAGGTATCGAAGAAATATTTCGTCCCGGCGTCGAAACCGTTCCCCGGAAAGACGTCTTCGTCCTGGCCCGTGAAATCGACGCTGAAATCCGAGGCGACGCGATAGGCTTCGAACCCCAGGTTGAATTCGTGATTGCCGAACGTTGCCGTCTCGAAATATTTGGTCAGCTTGACATTGGCGTCGAGCCTCTGTTCGTCGTCGGTCACCTTGCCGTAGGAATTATGGATGTTCTGGGCCAGGTCCCGGATATAGTACATCGCCGGCCCGAGGTCGCCGTCGTCCGGGTGTTTGAACGAGGAGCGTTGGACGCGGCCGATCCCGGCTTCGATGAACGCCGTCGGGCCGAGGATGCCTTTGTAGTTCAGGCGAAAAATGAGATCGTGGTAATCGTTCAGCTCGTTCATCTCCGGGAGGCCGGTCAGGCCTCTCTGCCGGAAGGACGTGTTGGCCATGATCGTCGCCGAGATGTTGTGATGGCTGTTGAAGGAATAGGTGAGCTTGGCGAAGATGTTGTTGTTGGCCGTCGTTTTTGTCCCGCCCGGGATCGAGAGATAATCGAGCGTGCCGTCCCGGGTCTCGTCGGTGTTCGTATAGTAATTTTCCGAGAGGAAGAACCAGAGCTTGTCCTTGAGGATCGGGCCGCCTAGGTTGAGATAGGCATTGGCCTTGGAAAAATAGTCGGGCTCGCTCATGACCGAAAGCTGGTTCAGGCGAGCCGCCTGCAGATTCTTGTTCATGAAGATGAGGCTGGCCTCGCCGTGGAAGTCGTTGCTTCCGCTCTTGGTGACCATGTTGATGATCCCGCCGAAGGCCGATCCGAACTCCGGGCTGAAGGGGTCGGATATGATCTGGATTTCATCGAGCGAATCGTAGTTGAGGTTTATTCCTGAATTCTTGAGACGGACGCCGCTGACCGCCAGGCCGTCGACAACCCAGGTGTTGCCCTCTTCTCCTTCGCCCCGAAAACTGGGCTGCCCTTCGGACGCGGTGCCGCGCCGGGTGTTCATCCGAATCCCCGTGACGCCCGGCGTGAACTTGACCGCGTCCACGACCGTCCGGTTTTGGGCCGGGACTTTGTCCATATCGGCCGCGCTCAGGCGATAGGACGTATCCGTCGACGTCTTGTCGATGAGAGGCGTCTCCGCCGTGACGACGATTTCCTTCTGGATCGCCTGGAGAGGCATAGTGACGGTCAAGGTCGTGGTCATCCCCAGCCGGACGACGACGCTTTCCTGCTTGACCGTGGCGAATCCCTGAAGCTTGAAGGTCAGGATATATTTTCCCACGGGCAGGAGAGGGATAAAGAAATTCCCCTCTTTGGAGGACAGGACCGCGCGTGTCCCCTGGAGCGAAGGGCCGGCGGCGGTAATGTCCACGCCGGGGAGGGCTTCGCCGTTTTCATCCGTGACCCGGCCCTTGATTTCGCCCGTCTCGATGGCCAGCCCGATCCCGACGGCCACAAGGCACATCCCGATCACGATCCCCCAAATATTTTTTCGATTCGCATGCGGCCCGTGAAGATTCATTCGTCTTGTCCTTTTCTCGAATTTGGCCGGTCGGCTTTGCGCACATAGAGGATACGCTGGATGGCGGTGATGTTCGCGAAGAACGCAATCAGGCCGAGAGCGATCATCATCGCCGCGTCGAAGACCGGAAGAACGGCTCCGACGAGAACTCCGGTTCCGAGAATCAAAAACCGTTCTCGTCTTTGCATCAGACCGATCCGGCAATCGATGCCCAAGCCCTCCGCTCTGGCCCGGGTGTAGCTGACCATCGCCGAACCCAGGAAGGCGAACCAAGCCAGCCATGAAGCCCATCGTCCTTGAAAATAGCAGGCGAGTCCGGCGTAGAGGAAAAATTCCGAGTAGCGATCGAGGGAGGAATCGAGCAGGGCGCCGAAGCGGGTTGCGGCGTTCGTCCGGCTCGCGACCCGGCCGTCGACGATGTCGAAGATGCCGCATAACAAAAGGGCGATGAACGCCGGAATGGGCCGGGCGAAGGCGAGAAAGGCGCCCCCGGCGGCTCCGGCTGAGAGTCCCGCCACGGTCAATGAATTGGGCCTGATCTTCAGCCGGGCAAAGGCCATCGCCATCCGGTCGAACGAGCGGTTTCCGAAGCTGACGACAGCCCGGGGCAGGAAGTGGAGATCCTGATTCTTTGGCTGGTCCATCGTCGTCTCATTTTAGCACTGCGCTCCTTTACTTTAAAGACCGGATTGATTATAAAAAGGAAGGATGCTCCATATAACGGGTCCGCCCGCGAATTCCCGGTCCCGTCCGCCCTGGCGTCAAAGCCTTTCCTCGGGTTCTAGGAGGCGTCGATGAAACGTAGAGAATTCGTCAGATCGATAGGCTGGGGCGCCGTCGTTTTCGCCTCGGAAAGAAACGCGCCGCCGCGCGCCGCCTTTCCCCCGGTCTCTCGTCCCAATATCCTTTTCATCATGGCCGACGACCATGCCTCTCAGGCCATAAGTTGTTACGGCAGCCGGGTCAACGCGACGCCCCAGATCGACCGGTTGGCGAAGGAGGGGATCCGCTTCGACAACTGCTTTTGCACGAACGGTATCTGCGCGCCGAGCCGGGCCGTTATTCTGACCGGGAAGCACAGCCACCTGAACGGCGTCCGGGACAATGCCCAGGTCTTCGACGGGGCGCAGGCCACCTTGCCCAAGCTGCTCCGGCAAGGGGGATACCGGACGGCCCTCGTCGGCAAGTGGCATCTCAAGAGCGATCCCACGGGTTTCGATGACTGGAACATCCTTATCGACCAGGGCGAGTATTACAATCCCGATTTCATCGAGATGGGCGTGAAAAAGCGCTATCCGGGATACGTCACCGACATCATCACCGGGTTATCCCTGGATTTTATGGAGAAGACGAGGACGGGACACGAGCCGTTTTTCCTGATGATGCATCACAAGGCGCCCCATCGCAACTGGCAGCCGTCGCCGCGCCATCTCGCCATCTACGACCATGTCGTCTTTCCCGAACCGGAGACGCTTTTCGACGATTATGCGACCCGCTCCCGCGCCGCCCGCGAACAGCAGATGACCCTTCGGGATTATATGGAAGTCAATTCCGACCTGAAGATGGGCCCGCCGCCGGCGCGCATGACCCAAGACCAGAAAACCGCATGGGAAGCGGCCTATGCTCCCAAACGGGACGCTTTCAGGCGAAAGAATCCCCAGGGAGACGATCTCGTCCGTTGGAAATATCAACGCTATATGCAGGATTATCTGGCTTGCGTCGCCGGCGTGGATGAGAGCGTCGGCCAGGTGCTGGATTATTTAGCTAAAACGGGGCTCGACCGGAATACGATCGTCGTTTATACCTCGGACCAGGGCTTTTTTCTCGGCGACCATGGCTGGTTTGACAAACGGTTCATGTATGAAGAATCGCTCCGGATGCCTCTCGCCATCCGGTGTCCCGGCATGATCCGGCCGGGAAGGTCGGCCCCCGACCTGGTCAGCAATCTCGATTTCGCTCCGACGTTCTTGGCCGTCGCCGGAATCGAGCCGCCGGCCGAAATGCAGGGAGCCGCCTTCGCCGATATCCTTCGTCTGGGAAAGGCGAACAAGCGCCGGGGCGCGGTTTACTACCACTTCTACGAATATCCGGCCGTCCATATGGTCAAACGCCACTACGGAATCCGGACGCGGCGCTACAAGCTCATCCATTTCTACTATGACCTCGACGCCTGGGAGCTTTATGATCTGGAGTCCGATCCCGGCGAGATGAAGAACGTCTATGCCGACCCGTCCCACGCGGATGTCGTCAAAGAACTCAGCATCGAGCTGAGGCAACTTCAGGCTTATTACCGCGATTCGGACGAGCTCGCCCGGAAATTCCTGAAGGACGATTTGGCCCGGCAAAAAAGCGGAAGCCTTGAGAAAGAAAGGGGAGATTGCGGATAATTTCCGTTTGAACCCATGGACAGAGCCGTTCGCAAGATCACTCAAGTCCGGACCGAATATACGAGCGCCCGGATCATCGCGACCAATCTCGAGCACCGCCTGGCGGGAACGAAATGGCAACGGCCGCCGGGCTATATGCCTCCGGAGATCGATTGCACAACCATTGACGGCCTGTCACGGACAATCACCGTCCGCGATTACGACGCCCGCTACCTCGACCGCGTTCCTCCGTCCAAAGCACTCGATTATCTGAATCTCATTCATCGCGCCCGGCTGGGAGATCCCGCGGCCCGGGCCGAGCTCGCCTGGAGGACGGCCGAGACGCAGCGGTTGATCTCCGGGCGGTTCCTGGGCGCGTCGCTCGTCGAAAGCGAGCACGTCATTCCCTATACAACCACGGCCTCTTTCCCGGATGCCCAGGTCAGCAACAAAGGCGGCATTCTCTTGGATCTCTCCGGGCGCGGCTTCGCCACGGCCGATTTCGCGATCCTCTCGAGCGCCGTGTACGGGCTCCCGGCGGAGGAACGGGAAGCCCGTCTTTGGGAGGCCATCAGCGACCTGGAAATCCTGAGCGGCCGGACCCTCGCCGATCCGGATAATCCTCTTCTCATCGCCATGCGTTCGGCCATGCCCGCGTACATGCCCGGCTTCATGCCGACGTACCTCAACGTCGGCCTCACTCCGGAACTCCTTCCCGGCCTTCCGCCCCGCTACGGTGAGGAGGCCGCCGCCCGAATCCGCCTCAATTCCCGAAAAACGATTCTCGAAGCTCTCGAGCCGGAAACATTTCGTCTGATCGAAAACGACATCCGTCCCGAGATGACGATCGATCAAAACCTCGACCTCGCCCGGAAGATCGAAGCCCTCATCGAAAACAGGAATCCCAAGCTCCTCTGGAGCGCGCGCGAGCAGGTCAAATTCTTCCTTTCCCGGATTTACGGTTACTACGAGAGACATCTCGATGCCCTCCGCAATTTCATGATCCGGGAAACGCATTGCCCGGCGGTGATCGTCCAGCGCATGGTCTGCAGCGTCATCGACAGAAAATCCTATGCCGGCGTCCTTTACAGCCGCCATCCGCGCCTCGGCTCGGGCGTTTTTCTCCAGTTCGCCAGAGCCGTCTATGGCGAGGATCTCATGACCGGACGCCTGCAGCCCGTGGAAAAGCATTTCCGGACGCGGGAGGACGCCCGCCGCGATTTTCCCGCCGTCTATCATTTCTGGCACCGCCTCGGCCAGCTCGAAGCGATTTTCCGCGCCCCGGTCATGGTCGAGTTCACGGGCGTCCACGGGACATTCACCATCCTGCAGGTCAACCCGGCGGAAATGGTCGGAGGGGGAATGCTCACCGCGGTTATGGATATGCACCAGGCGGGCAAGATCCCGGCGGAACGCGTCCGCGAACTCATCCGGCCCTATCATCTCCGCCAGGTCGAATCCGACGCGATCGACTCGAAATCACTCCATGCCCTAACCCCGTTCTGCCGGGGGATTTCGGTTCTCCCCCGCGCGGCGGTGACGGGGCGGATCTTTTTTTCGGCGGAGCGGGCGGATCAGGCGCGGGATGAAAAGAACCGGGACAATGTGATCCTGGCCAAGGACCGTTTCGCGCCGATGGACGCCGTGGACATGCAGAAGACTGGCGGCATTCTCAGCCTCAGTCCGGCGGCCATTCACGTCGTAACCACGGCCCAGAATCTGGGCATCCCGGCCCTCCTCAACCTGGAGGAGAGCGGAGTTCGTCTCGACCCTGAAAAAAAGACGCTTATTAACCGTGACAAGATGCTGATCAAGGAAGGGGATTGGGTTTCCATCTCGAGCCGTCTCGGAACCCTTTATCTCGGCAAGGCCGTGTTCGCTCCGGCGCGGCTCCTCCGCTTCATGGCCGGAGAGAAGGTGGAGCTGACGCCGGCGGAAAAAATCCGCTTCGAAAAACTCGCCGAATATTATCGCGAATACCGGCGCATCGTCGAAAGCGTGGACGCGACGGAATTCGAAAGCCTCCAGGATCTGGGCCACGCGATCCGCTACGGACGGCTTCAAAGCGACAGCTTCAAGGCTGAGGATTTCGTCAATCGCAGCTTCGACATCAACCGCGACAAGATCGTCGTGCGGATGATGGATGCGACCCTCGGGACCCATTTGATCAACAAGACGGCTTTCGACCTACTGACCCTGAGCCGGAAGGTGAATCTTTTGAAGAGCGCCCTGGCGGAGAGCGCCCGAAGGGGCATTTCGGGGTATCGGGCTGGCGCGTTTCTCATCGGGTCCCTGGTCGATCCCGGGGCAAGAATCGCTTTCTGGAAGAGCTTCAGCGCCGGAGAAATCGCCCGGATGATCGACGAATGGGTCCTTCATCAGAAGTACTTGAAAATTCTGGACGATCTCGGCGAGCGCAGGGTGAACCGGGCAAAAGACGTCATTCTCTCCCGGGGACTCGGATCCCTGTCCATCCATAAAGGCCTTGCCGCGGATTTCATGACTTTGAAACTCAGCGGCGTCGATCTGACCCGCGTCCGGCGGGAGGTCGGCGACGGCTTCGACCCGCAGACGGCCGAGATTTTGGATTTACTCCTGAGGCCCTACGGCGAGTTTTATGATTTCTCCGATGAGCGAAGCCTCGCCGGCCTCCGCAAGCTTTGCGCCGAAGAAAGCCGCGCCTTGCCGGGCGCGCCGGATATTTAGCCCATGGAGGCAGCGATATGTTGAAAATGATCGAAGTGATCGGCCGTTCCGAACTTGGCTATTCGGAAGCCGTCCGGCAGACCATTCAGGAGCTGCTGGATCAGGGAGAAAAAATTCATTTTTTTGAAGTCGTGGAAGAGCGCGGCGCCGTGCGCGACGGCAGGTTCAAGGAATTTCAAGTCAAAATCAAAGTTGCGGTCGAATAGCCCCGGCTAGGGCCGCTCCTTGATACGTTCGACGGCGCCAAACCCCGATTTTTAAATCGGGGTAAAAAGCGCCGCTCAGTATTAACCCTGAGCATACCCCGGGCTTCAGCCCGGGGAGTCAAAT
>Ga0315275_10001379_pt1 | contig 21339 bp, 9 predicted proteins | sample YL17G03_0_MG_FD_205557 | JGI IMG/M metagenome (GOLD analysis project Ga0315275, IMG submission 205557) | Sediment microbial communities from Yellowstone Lake, YNP, Wyoming, USA - YL17G03_0 | ecosystem: Environmental > Aquatic > Freshwater > Lake > Sediment | place: USA: Wyoming | collected...
TGTTTTTAAACCATATCAGCAAAAAATCCTTAGAATTACCCGCTTAAAATATCGCTGGAAACCGATTTTCCGCGTAAAGATAACATATCACTGGATACTGATTTTTCGCGAAAAAAATAGAAAAAAAGGCATTCATATCAGAATGAGCCCCGGCTATAAGTCCGCTAAGCTTTACAAGAAAAAAGCAGTTTCCGAGGCAAAGGATAAACAAAATAAACCAAACAAGGGCCCTGAGGAGATTAAGGTGAACTTAGAATTAAATAATGCGCTTAATGGCCTTGAATTTGGTTCAAGAATAGCTCAAAACATCGCAAGTCAGGTTGTGTCAGCGCAAATGGTCAGCAGCTTTATTTAGAAACTATAACCGTTACTAATGCTATAGTTACGATAAAAAATTTTTCTTGACAATAGCTTTTTTAATGGTATACTTTTAACTAAAGAAAGACTTTTGAAAACGCTTTCGCAGTAGTTTAAAAAAGTATAAATGTTTGCCACGGTCTTCAGACTTATCAAGTCGGAAGAGTCGTGGCTTTTTTTATTACAGGAGAAAAGATGAAGCAAAATTGCTATTATCGAATTATTCTGTTAGTAGTTATTCAATTTTTTGTTTTCCTTGGTTTTGTTTTTTCCTCCTCAACTATTCTTACGGATTTAAAAATCCCTTCCCAAATAGGCAGTATCAAAGAAATATTCGAAAATAATCTTCTTGGCCCATCAAGCGCCCCTACTATCATCCAGATCCAGGATGCCCACTGTAATTATGAAGCCCAGAAAAACCTGGCTACGATTTTAGAATACCTGATCAAGGAAAAAAACGTCAAGTTGGTTTTGGTTGAAGGCGGTTCAGGAAATGTTACTCTTTCCTTTTTAAGGGCCTATGCCGAAAAAAAGGATCGGGAGCTGATCGCGGATAAATATTTAAGAAGCGGTAAGATTTCCGGAGAAGAATACCTGGATATAGTTTCCGATTATAATTTCGAGCTTTACGGCATTGAAAACCCCACCCTTTATGAAAGCAACCTGGACTCTTTTCTTAATATAGAGTCATACCGCGATAACGCCCTTAAGGATATTGCGGGACTGCGTAAAATCGTGGAAGCGCTTAAGCCGAGGGTCTATAGCAGTGAACTTAGGGACTTTGAGGATAAAGAAACGAAATACGAAAATAAAGAGGTTTCTTTGGCTAACTATGCCGCCTATATTAAGGAAAAGGCTTTGGAAAAAGAGCTGGGTATGGATGATTATCAGCAAATTGTTTTTTTCTTGAAAAGCCTGGGCCTGGAAAAAGAACTTGATTTCAAGGAGGCGGAAAAACAGAGGGGCATATTTATTAAAGACCTGGCCGGAAAAATGGCTGAAAGCGAAGTCAAGGAATTGATCGCCAGGACCCAGGAATTCAAAGCCCAGAAGATTTTAAGCTCTGAGTACTACGGATTTTTGAAGAATAAAGCTGAGGGCAAACTCGACTTGAGGCAGGATTATCCCCAGCTTGCTTCTTACATGTCTTATGCTGAATTGGGCCCCCAAATCAAACCCGAAGCCCTGCTGGAAGAGTTGAGGCTGCTTTCCGGTAAATTAAAAGATATTATTTTTGTCAGCGCAGATGAGAAAGAGCTCTACCGGGTTTCCGCCGGGCTTTTTACTCTGGAGCATTTTTTGAAATTAGATCTTACTCCCCGGGATTACGATGAATTCACCGCGGATCAAGAAAAGCTTAAGACCGCGTCCTGGATAGACTTTCTCAAAAGGAATTGCCGGAAATACGGTATTGGAGAGAGCCCGGAGGCAGCGGCGTCCATAGATGATAATATCGATAAATTCAATGATTTTTACCGGATCGGCTTGCAGCGCGAGCAGTCTTTTATGAAGAATATCGCGGACAAGATGGCGGCTTCCGGAGACAAGGTCGCGGTAGTTATTACCGGAGGTTTTCATACTTCAGGAATGAGCAAGTTGTTTAAAGATAACGGATATTCTTATGCTGTAGTCACGCCGGCGATCACCGAAAGGGCTGATCCGGCGATTTATTATTCGGTCCTCCGCGGGGATAAAGGAGAGATCGAGGATACATATTTGGAAGATGCCTATTCTGAAGAAAATTAACAAAGGAGAAGAAACAATGAGCGGAACAAAATTCAGCAAGACGTTTTTGGGAGTGGCAGTATTTTTGGTCATCGGGATCTTTATCTTTAGCGCCATCGCTATGGCCGGAGTCGTTTCTAATGATCACTTAAGAACCAAGTCCAGCGCCAATATCAACACTGCCGATGCCATAAAAGGCGATATGCAGTTAAAGGACGGCGGCTCGTTGGTTTCCGGTAAATTTGTCATAGAAAGACGCGGCAAAGGTTTGCTTGATTATTTGCCGACTATGATCCAGAGATTGGCGATCAATAACGGTACCGCCCACGGAAACAATTACGATAAGGACGGTAATTTGGTCGTGACTCAGATGAACCTGGGGATGACCTCGGCTATTGCCGAAGCGATCAAGGCCTACGGTATCCAGATAGTGCAGCACGGCGTTACCGGGACCCCTATTGAGAACCTTCCGGCTTTACGCGCAGTAGGCATCCGCGCCGCTCATGTCGGGACCAACTGGCAGAATATTATCTGGGAAACCTTGGTGGCCGAGGCCCAGTCGGGGAATGAAATCGCGAAATCCATAGTTAACCGGATGATCGACGCGACCATCGCCAAGACCGCGGATGTGGAGAAGAAATATAAGGTTTCCCCGCGCAGCGAAGAGGCCAAGAGCAGCGTTTACGTCATCGGAAAAGACAAGAATCTGGATAAGCTTCTCGGTAAAGAACTGAAAATGGTTTTAGGCGATTTTAACGATGAATTAGTTTCTCTCCCGGCTGAACTGATCGCGAAGATCGATGATGCCACCGAGAAGTCGGCTACCGAGCATATGATCGGTTTCGGCGCAGCCGGTACCGCGCAGAAGGTCAAGGATTTTTATAAGGCTAACGGTTTGACTTATCCGGAAGATTTCTCTTCGATTAAAGGGCTATTTGCTTTTAAAGCTATCGAAGGAACAGATATGACAATTATGTGTTGTAATGCCCGCAGCCCCTTGAGTGTTAGAGGTATTATGCGCGCCGCTGATAAGACGGGAAGTATAGTGATCTTCCAGCAGGCGATGAGCGAGTTTGATTACACCTGGAAAGGCGGGTACAGCCTGGACAACCCGGCAAAATTCGAAGCCAATATCAAAAATACGGCCCGTGAGCTTGGTTTTCATGATTTCATGATCAAGGGCGATCACCTCACCGTAAAAGTTGACGACGCATTTTTAAAGGACCAGACTGCCCAGGATTCAGTTGCGGTTTTGTTCGAGAAAATACTGGAAGAAAAAGATAACGTTAAGAGAGAGGCGATGTTTAACGCGGCTTTAAAAGACGAAACGCTTAATTCTGCTCCCGGAGTAGCCAAGGCTATGAAAGCGGTGAATAAAGCTATGGTTTTAGTCAAAAAAGAAGTGGCTTCGGATTTTACGGTTTTCGCTTTGGACGCGTCTTTCATGCCCAACAGGCTGAATGTTTTAGTCAGCGCTTATCTGGCCGGTTTTATTCCTCAGGATGCCGGGTTGGAAGCTGAAGTCGGAGAGATCGGCGTAAAAGAGAATTCCACGGTTGCCGAAGCTATTGAATTCATTACCGGTATCAGATACAAGGAAGAAATTATCACCGATCGTAACGGAGTAAAATCTTCCCGATTAGTCGGCCCGAAAAGAATCGGCGTCCTGACCGGCGGAGGTCCCGCCTCAGGTCATAACTCGGTGTTAGTGGCAATGGTTCGTACCGCCGCGAAACTGGGTATCGAGATCGTAGCTATTCCCGAAGGATGGGCGGGTTTGACTAAAAAGGAATTGGCCGCTCAGTCCCAAGTTCTTACTTTATCTGATGTGGCAAGATGGGAGAAAAAAGGCGGAACTATCCTTAAAACTACCCGTACCAATATTTACAAAAAAGAAGGGGATAGCCAGAAAGTCTGGGGAAATATCCAAGAACTGAAACTGGACGGCTTGGTTACGCTCGGCGGAGATGATACCAACGGCGCTACCGCTAAGTTGCAAGCAGAGCATCCGGAATTCCTTTTTATCGGTCTGCCCAAGACCATGGATAATGACGTCGCGCTTCCTGAACCCGACGCACAGACCTATGGTTTTGACAGTTTTACCGTAGCTGCTTCAGCTGCTTTTGAAGCGGGAAAAATTGATGCTCAGTCAACCAGCAGAGTTTTGATCGCTGAAGTTTTCGGCAGGAGCGCCGGCTTTGTGGCCGCTCGTATCGGCGCCAATATCGGAGCAACCCGTACGCTTATTCCCGAAGAACTGGTGGATCTGGCGAAGTTGGTGGAAGATCTTCGTAGCTATTATAAGAAGAACGGATACGGAGTTGTTGTTGTGGCTGAAGGGGCTAGCGTTAGCGTCGATGGTTTTAAGTTGAACGAAAATGGAGAATTAGAAGTAGTCAATCCGGATGATTCCAATGTCAAGCTGTTGTTAGCGGCGTTTAAGAGCGATCCCATGGCCAAAGCGGCTTTTGTCAAATCAATGAAAGCAGAGAAAGACAATTTCGGACATAAGAAACTGGAAAACGCGGGGTTGATCGTTGCCGCGGTAGTGAAAACAGCCTTAAAAGCAGACAAGATCGATATCAGTTTTGCCGGAAAAGCGGATTATCTTTTCCGCTCGGCGGATACTTCCAAACTTGATTTGGAGATGACCGCTATGCTGGGTAAAGCCGCGGTAGAGAAGATCGCTGATATCCAGAATAACCAGTTGCTTTACGCCTATAAAGGCCAGATCAAATCCATTCCTTTTGCCCAGGAATTAGGCGGTAGGACGCTTGATTATAACGGGGTACACCGGGATGAGTATATGTTGGCGAACCTGGCGCTTATTGATGATAAAACCGAGTTAAAACTTCCTGATGCGGAAACCAGCGAAGCGTTATTCAATGATGTTCTGACAAAGTTCGATAATCTCACGCCGGGCGAATTACTGTCGCTGAGCCTGGGGGAGATGAAAGCAGTGTTATGGAAGCTTAATACAATAGTTAAAGAAAGCGGAGATAATCAGGAATTGGTTCAATCAATCCGCAGAATCGCCAATTATATGGATGATACGCAGTCAGCCCAGTTGAAAAGGCTGGCTGGTATCGGTGCATTTGCGAGAAGTAGCACTCTGGAGAGATTGGAAATGGTTTCCGCGCCGATCAATGAACTGGGTTATGCCGGTAACGGCCTTATTTACCGGGCCGGAGCCCACGGCGGTTTCTACCGGGGATGGGAGCGCGATGTGAACATGGCCGCGCTTAAATCCATGAAAGGTGAAAAGGAAGCTGATGCCGCGGAATTTGTCCGGATGAACAGCCGTTACAGTGGCGTATTCAGCCCTTACAGGATTGAGGGGATGCGCGTGCTTATAGATGAAAAAAGAGTTATTGATGGAGTAACCGTTAATTTTATTTTAATTCCTGCCGACAAAAATATCGGACGTCCGGAGATCAAGGTTCCCTATTTCGGGCCGGAAACAACCGATCAGCAGGTTCTGGATACGATGAAAAAGTTGGAGGTATTCCCGGATGTGACTGCTTATTACGGTCCAACCAGCGATGTAGTTCAGCCCAGGATATTCCAAGAGTTCATCGACGCCGGAATTCCGGTAGTCGCTGCTTCTCCGGTAAATACCGATGCCGTTAAAAAGATGCTTAAGGAGAAGTTTGCAAAACAGGGTGTTCCTGAGGATCAGCTGGATAAGATGGTGAGCAAGGTTTTCAAAGAAGGGCTGTATTCAGCTACCCGCAAGCAAGTCGGACCGGATGTTCTGGTAGTGGATACTTTGAGCTGCACTTCCAACGCTATGGTCTCGGTGATCAAAGCTATGGATGATAATTTCGGGATCGATCACGGAACCGGTCTGACTATCCATTCCCAGACTGATTCCAATGCGACTTTTCCGAAGAAAAGCGGCCGGGCCAGGGATCCTTTGGATGTTGGCCGTGGCGATTCCATTCGGGATAACATTATGCCGGCTTCAACCGGAGCAGCTAAGAATCTCTTCAAGGTACTCCCGCACTTAAAAGGCAAATTTGAGATCAAGGCCTACCGTACCGGCACAGTTTCGGCTTCGGTCTGGACGACAACCATGGACCTTAACAGAGAAACAACCGTGGAAGAAGTCAGAGCGGTTTTAAAGGATTTTGCTTTGCATAAAACCGACGGGGTGGTGAAATTCTACGAGGGGGATCCGGAGATCAATATGGGTCCGCTGGATTCCAATGCGGTGGTCGGCTGGAACAACATCTCGATCATCGATACCTTTTTGATCACCATGCTGGACAACAAGAAGACCGTAACTGTTCAGGGGTTATATGACAACCAGAACGCGGCCCCGAACCAGATGGTTTCCAAATGGTCACCGTGGATGGTCGACGGCAGAAGGATGCGCCAGTTGGTCAACAAGTTCGGCGATAAATCCGCGCAGCAGGATGGCGGAAGCTTCCAGACCGTGGACAGGAATATGTTCGGCAAAATGGCCCAGGGTTTTATCAGCTTCAGGGATTCCTTAAAAGGCGTGAAGTCCGTTAAAGCCGGGTTGATCATCAACGCACGCGCGGTGATCAAGAACGCCGGAACCGTAGAAACATTAAGGTATCTTAAACAAGCTAATCCTGATCTGGCAATTGTAATTTGGGCGGACACCGCGATCCAGGTAGATCAGGTCAAAGCTATGGGCTTGGAAGATATCGCCAGCATCGAGTTGAAAGAACTGGTTTCTATACTTTCTGAGCTGAATGGTCAGGGTATTTCCAATGATCGGATCGCTTTGGTCCACGCATTCGACATAATTCACGGTCTAAGGGTTGCTGAGTCAGCGTTGTTGAAAGAAAAAGGTGTAAAAGTAGTCAGTATCGAGCCCGCTTACGCTAAGGATAAGAGCGTAAACTCTATGCCTTTAGTAGTAGCCAAGGCAGTGGCCAGCGTCATGGCTGACCAGGCGCCGGTGGTAGATAGCTATAAGAAATTGACCCAGAGCTACCTCGACTCGAACCAGATATCCAAAGACGATCTTGCCGCTTTGAATGACCTGACCAGCCAAATTTCCGATGTTCCTCTGGTCAAAGTCAGCGACGAAATTTCAAAGATCCAGGTTGCCTACGAGGAAACCGTAAGCAAGATCTAATGTTCTTCAAGCCCGGGTCTTGCGGTTAATTGCAAGACCCGGCCTTGAACACGTTTTCATTCAAGATAAAATGAGTAAAGATTTTTCAGGTGAGATTTGGTTGAATAAAAAACTAAGCAAAATAGGAGGAGCAATGGCAGCTGTTTTCAAAAGAAGTTTGTTTTTCCGGAAACTGATTTTTATCCTTACCTTGGGGTTCGTAACTGTTTTCTCTACCGCTTTTGCCGCGGATAATCTGCGGCCGCGCAGCGCCAGTCAAGGCAGGGCTAAGCTTATTATTAACGAGCTGAAAAAAACGCAAAAGGACGGCGGCAATGTCGTTAAAGAAGATCTGACCCAGCGGCTGGTGGTAAAATTCAGCGAAGTGCGCAAAGAAGACGTAGCGATCGCCGGCGGAAAAGGCGCGAACCTGGGCGAACTCCAGCATGTAAACGGAATTTTTGTTCCTCCGGGGATCGCTGTGACCACGGAAGCCTTCAAGCGGCATATAAACAAGGGCAGTGTGGTAACAGTAAAAGACGGGGTTCAGACAACAGTAACGTTAAGGAATTATATCGACCAGAGATTAGCCGGGCTTAATTATAATGACTCTTTAGCTTTAGCTGAGGCCGGCCGGGATATCCGCGCAGCCATTGAAGCTGGGACCATGCCCGAAGATGTGGAAAAAGAAGTAACCGCGGGATACCAGGGGCTATGCGCTCTCATGGGTATTAAAGATATAGCTGTCGCTGTGCGCAGTTCGGCTACAGCCGAAGATATGGCTGACGCTTCTTTTGCCGGCCAGCTGGATACTTATTTAAATATGCGCGGGAACAAAGAAGTCTTGGGAGCAGTTAAGAGAAACTGGGCTTCGTTGTTCACCGACCGGGCGATCTTTTACCGTCATGACAAAAATATCGACCATGGCCAGGCATCTTTAAGCGCGGTGATCCAGGTAATGATCAATTCTAAAAAAGCAGGGACTGCTTTTAGCGTGCATATAGATACAGGCTTTGGCGGAGCAGATCCTAAAGACCTGGTGGTTTCTGTGGATGGCGCCTGGGGTATCGGCGAAGGTGTAGTCAGCGGAGCTGCCAGCCCGGATTCTTTTGTAGTTAAGAAAGATAAATCCGGAAGATTTAGAATTTATCGCAAAGTATTCGGAGCTAAGCTTAATAAAGTTGTATTTAGAAAGGAATCTAATATTAACGCTAAAGAAGGAACTGAACTGGTGGAAACCAGCTATACCGAAAGGCATACCTTTGCCCTAAGCGATAGCCAGGTTATTGAAGTGGCTAAGGGCGTGGAAAATATCCACAAACATTACGGCAACCGGTTTATGGATGTGGAATGGGCATTTGACGAAAATGACAAGTTCTGGATCTTGCAGGCCAGGTCAGAGACGATCTGGAACCAATGGAACGAGAAAAATCCGAACACAGTCAAAATGGAAAATATAATCGTTCCAGATTCTGTTGCTGATGCGGCAGATGCGACAAAATTACTGGTCAGCGGCATAGCCCAGTTTAAATCCGCAGTGGGAAAAGTAGTGATGATCGATTCCAGAAAAGAAGGTACGGAATTAGCCAAGGAATTAGACAGGATAAAGCAGGGAGATGTCCTTGTTACTACTATGACCAAGCCGGATATGGTCCCGGGAATGAAAAGAGCGGGCGCAATTGTCACCGATGAAGGCGGACCGACCTGCCACGCGGCGATCATTGCCCGCGAACTGGAAATTCCCTGTATTGTCGGAACCAGCAAAGCGACAAAATTGCTCAAAGAAGGAATGCTAATTACCGTTGATGCTAACCGCGGCAAGGTTTACGAGGGCGCATTAGCGCTCGAAGAAGTGAAGAAAAATACCGAGCCTTTGAAGCTTCCCATTACCAAGACCAAGATCGGCACTATTGTCGCCAGTCCGTTCTTGGCCATGAAGACCTCAGCCCTTTCATTGTTTCCCTCGGATTATGGAGTAGGGCTTTTGCGCAAGGAATTTGTCGATACCACGGAAATCCTGGTGCATCCTTTAGCCGGTTTAGCTTATGACATGTATAATGACCCGAATTTTATTGATGCGGAAGCTAAAGCCGAGATCAAGAAAAATATCATTGATAACGAGGAGTTGAGAATAACCATAGAAGAAACTATTAAAGGTTACGTTAATTTTAAGGAGTTCTACAAGGATAAATTGGCGAATACTCTGGCTGTTATTGCCGCAACCCAAATGGGTGGCCAGCACGTTATCATGCGGACCACGGATTTTAAGACTAATGAATACGAGAATCAGATCGGCGGCACTCTGTATGAGCCGAAAGAAAAGAATCCGATGATGGGTTATCGCGGCATTAACCGCATGCTTTCTCAAGCTTACAAAGCGGCTTTTGAACTGGAGATCGAAGCCATAAAACAGGCGCGGGAAATGCAGGATAATATAGATGTAATGTTCCCGGTGGTCAGGACTCCCGTAGAATTAAAGAAAGCCGTTGACCTTTTTGCTCAGCACGGATTGGTAAGAGGCGACAGGGGTTTTCAGATCGGGATGATGGTGGAGGTCCCGGCAAATATCTTCCAGGCGGAAGAGTTCTATAAGTATGTTGATTTTATGTCTATAGGCTCTAATGACCTGACCCAGTTTACTTTAGCCCTCGGCCGTGACAATGACAAGATGAAAAAGTTCTTTGATGAGGCTAATCCCGCGGTAAAAAAAGCCCTGGAAATAGTGATCAAAACTACCAAAAAAGTAGCGGTGGTAATAAGATCAGGATTTTGCGGACAGCGTCCTTCCAATGATCCCAAATTCTCGGCATTTTTGGTGCAGGTGGGAATAGATTCGATCAGCGTAGTGCCGCAGTCTTTTGAGGATGTAGTAAAGGTGGTTGCTGCTCAGGAAAAGGAATTAGCCGGCAAGGAATTCGATCCTAATATTGCCGGGTGGAGCATCCCAGAAAAAGCCGGTAATCCTCAGCTGGTCACGGCAGCGGAAGTTGATGCTTCTGAGATCATTAAGAGCATCGATATCCATCCCCAGGCTCTTTTGAAATACGACAAAGGGCATATTGCTGGCCCTGGCATTTATGAGGAGTTAAAAGGTAAAACTGCCCGGGAATACGTGGCAGGCAAAGTCTATGACGCGATCATGGAAAAAACAAGAGCCACCGATGGAACAATTGTTTACAGTACTGATGACCTGGATAAAGTTGTTTACGAATCGTTAAAATACGGCAAGGGTGAAGAGTTATTCGATGAAAACCCGCAATTAGGTTTCTGCGGTTTAGCCAGGGTAGTTGACGCGGAATGGCAGGAGTTCTTTGCCTGGCAGTTAGAGGGCATCAAGAAGGCGATCCAGGATTCGGGCCGAAAGAATATTTCCGTTAAGCTGGATCTGCCCAGGATACTTCCGGAAGTCAGCACGGCTTTGGAGATGATCCGCAAGGCCGGTTTAGTTCCCGGCCAGGACGGTTTTCAGGTTGGTATGGAAATCGCCACGCCTTCCAGCGTCTTGCTGCTCGACGAGTTTATCAAAACCGGGCTTAACTTTGTAACCGAGAATAACGATAGATTCTTATCGTACACTATGGCTATTGACCCGGGAAATCTGCATCTAAGCATAAGCAAGGCGGAAAAAGACGCGGCTTTAGTTAATCCGCAGAAAGTCTGGACTACTATTGCCGAGAAAAATAATATACCTATGGTAATAACTTCATCTGAATTGGTCAAGCAGTTAAAAGCGGTGGACGAAAAAGTCTTCGCAGGAATGTCTGTGGGCTTTGACAATTTCGTCAACTCACTCCAGGGGCTGGAAAATTCTTCCGGCGGCTTGGTGATCGGAGCGAATACTGTGTTTGAGAATGCCGGCACTTTGCCTGCACTTCAGAAAATCAAAAGCGCTCAGTCCGGGTTGAAGATAGTTTTCTGGGCTAAAGATAAAGCGGCAGCGGATAAGTTAAAAGCCATAGGGGCAGGAGATATCACCGATATTGTGATCGCAGATAGTTTAGCCCAGGCGCTTAAGGCTTTGAAAGAATTCCAGGTTGCGAATAATCGTATAGTGTTAATCAATTCCGATCTGGACAGTAGGAATATCGAGAACGAGTTCCAGGTCAAGAACATAGAGGAATTCTTAGCCAAGCCTGAAGTCAAAGGTGTCCGGGTTGTGGCTGTGAAGTACGGCAGCTCTTTTGCCGGAGGCGAGAATATCAATGCCATGCCTCTGGTCCTAGCCAGGGCGATTGCCGCGGTTTATAAGGGGGAAGAAAAGGTGGTCGTGGAATATGAGAAATTAAGCCAGAACAGCGGGCTTTCCGAGGATACTTTAAAAGCTTTGAGCCAGCTGGATCAGGAATTCAGCACTGTGCCGTTGGTGAAGGTCAGCGAGGACATCGCTAAGGCGCAGATGACTTACGAGGAAACTATAAGCAAGATCTAAAGTTTTAAGAGATGTTAAACCGTTAATATTTACCTGGAGGAAGCAATGCGCGTTACTTTAAAAATCATCAGCCTGGTGCTGGCTGTTGGATTTCTTGCGGCTAATGCTTATGCTGCCGGGGAAAATCTCAGGCCGAGAACCGCTAAAGACTCGGAAAGGTTGTCTTTTATCGCCAATGAGTTGAAGACCGACGGCGGTAAAGCAGCGGCTGCAGCAATTGAAATTTACGCGGAAAACACCTTTGTGGGCGATGCCGCCAAAGGCTCGGATGTCGGCAGAGTCCTGCGTCTGGGGAAACTGATCGAAGAGGGGATTTCCGGGGCATTGCTCGGACACTCCGCGAACCGCAAGGCTTATATTAAGGAACTCAGCGCGCAGATTGCTGAAGGTATAGACTGGGCCGACTCCTGGATTCCTGCGGCTGCGTCACTTGATGCCGGCCGTAAGATAGCTTTTAGCAGATACGACACGATCATGAATCACCGGATCCTGGCCATGATCAAGGCTGATGTTAAAAAGATCTGCCTTTGCGTGGGAAGCGATAAAGATGAGCTTACGGTAGAAGAAGAGATCGCCGATGTTATTGCGCAGTTGGAGATTTCTTTTACCGGTGTTACCCTGGATGAGATCAAGAACGCTGAATTCCAAATTGCCTGGGAACCAGCGGCTAATATCGGCACAGGAACTGCTGTCGATCCGGAAAAGATCAAGTTAGTCCATCAGGCGATCTATAAATGGTTTTCCGATAAATATGATACCCCTTGGGATGAAAATATCAATAAGGTCTGGGGAAAGTCTTTAAAGATACTCTACGGAGCCAGCGTGGACGGCAAGAATGTCGACGGGATCATGGCGGTAAGATCAGATAAAGGCATCGCTTTGGTGCACGGCGTTTTGTTCGCTTCTTCCGGGAAAAAAGCGGCCGGGTTCCTGGCTGTGGCCGAAGGGGTTAACCGGGCGGCAATAAGGGACAATGCCCGGTATGTCTGTTTTGTCAATCTTAAAGAATTCACCCGGAAAGAAAAAGATACGGTGGATTATTTTATTTCCGAGATCGCCCAAGCTATCGCTACCGGGAAAGTTAATCCTGTTAATACTATTATGGCTATCGCTGACCAGGACGTTCACCTCAAGGAATGGCAGAATGCCATAGCCGGAACAAGTTATGTAGCGGCCGTTGACGGCGGATATGCCTTTGTAGCGGATACCAATTTTAAGGATAAACGAGTGGTAATGCGCCCGGATTATAATACTCCGGCTTCGGTCAAGACCGATGAACAGGGTAATGTTAAATCCATCACTATTTCCGACCCCAGCCGGATCACTGATTCATTTCCTACTTTATTCAAGATCCTTAAAGAAAAGCCCAAATACGTGGTTATCGTGGTTCATTTTGAGCCGAAGGTCATGAATCCCGGGACCGGGAAAAAAGAAAAAAAGAATTTGTCCACCGAGGTAATTGCGGCTAAGTTCAAGGAATTGATGCCGGAAGAATACAAAAATAAAGTGGTATATCTGGCGAACTCCGTAACCGAAAACGGGATCACTAAAGAGGCTATGGATACGATCCAGGGATTTGAGAATTCCGAGATCGTGATCCTCGAGAACATCCGTTTCGCCAAGGGCGAGAAAAAAGGCGACCCAACGCTTAACGACGCTAAAGGCGCGGCTTTGCGCGGGCAGCTTAGCACTCTTGCCGACGAGTATGTGGTGGACGCTTTAGGCAATATCCATCGCAGCCACGCTTCCATGCTTCCCCTGAGAACCACTCACAAGGTCACGGGTATGCTCATCGAGAAAGAAACCAAAGAATTCGCTAAAGTATTGAATCCGGCGCGGCCGTTCGTGGCGATTTGTTCCGGATTGAAAGTCGAAGATAAGGTGGATACTTTGAATGCCTTATTGTCATTGATGAAGGACGGAGATTCGGTTTTGATCGGCGGAGCCATGGCTTATACATTTTTGAAAGCCCAGTATCCGGATCTGGAACTGGGGAATTCCCTGGTCCAGCAGGATAAGGTGGCGTTAGCCGGGGAGATCCTGGTTAAGGCTAAAGAGCGGAATATTAATATCATTCTTCCGGTTGACCACAGGATTACCGAGAAGCTCGCGGAAAACGCGCGGGAAGATGTTACCGACGGATTGTCTATTTCCGTTGGATTTATGGGCGTGGATATCGGCCCTAAAAGCCAGGAGCAATTCGAGGATGTTTTAAGCCGAGCCGAAACTGTGCTTTGGAACGGACCGGTGGGAGTATTTGAAAAAGAGCAGGGAGGTTTTAATAAAGGCACTTTTGCTTTGGCCAGAGGAGTACAGAAATTAGGCCGAGCCGGAAAGGTCGTTGTTTTGGGCGGCGGAGAGACCAGGCTGGCGGCTATCCAGGCCGGGGTGAGCGAAGCTGACGGCGTATTCATGTCCAGCGGCGGCGGAGCTACCCAGGAATACATCGCCAAGAAAGGCGAGATGCCGGTGATCAAGAATCTGGAAAATGATAAAGAAGCCCAGGCGAATTTGGTCCGCGCCGAAAAACTCGGTGTGACGGTGAATGATCTGGTCAAGTTCGATGCCGCAGATAATCAGATCTATAATGTTTTAGGAAAAGACGCCTTGGGAAATTTTGTTGCCAAGATTAAAAATATTCTGCCTAGAATCAGCGGAATACTGAAATTGAATGGCGCGTTAAGTAAGGCCAAGGTGTCCGCGGAGAGGATCGATGATTCCCGCGGCAAGGCAACGGTAAGAGTGACCATGAAAATAGGGGATATTGTTACCGTCGGAGAAGTGCCCGCGGGTGCTTCTAAGGGCGCGGATGAAGCTTTTGCTTTTCCGGCTAATGAAATCGATAAGGCGATCGCTAATGTTGGGAAGATCCAGGAAATCCTTAAAAATAGCGGCCTGGATATAAGCAAATACAGCGATCTACGTAAAGCAGAGCAGTTGATCATTGACGCTGCCGGAGAGAACTTTAAGATTTTGGGCGCGAATGCCACAGTCCCGGTTTCCTGGGCGCTCTGGAGAATGGCCGCGGCCTTGAACAATATGGAGCTCTGGGAATATATCCGGATCAATGAACCGGAAGCTGTGGGTAATGACCCGGTTTATTTTTACATGAACATTTTTAACGGTGGATTGCACGCTTCCGGAGGTGACGCGTCGTTACTGGGCAAGGACTGGATCGATATCCAGGAGATCATGATCGTTACTGTGGGAGCTAAAACCCATGCCGAAGGCGAGGCCATGGGAGACAAGATCGACCAGGAATTAAAAAAGATACTGAAAGGCAAATTTGCCGAAGCCAGCATTCAAAGAAAAGATGAAGCCGGCTTTGCGGTGAAAGGGCTGGGCAAAAGCGAAGACGCGATCTCCTATGTTGTCCAGGCGATCATCAATGCCGGATATAAGCCCGGGGTAGATGTGAAACTGGCTTTGGATGTCGCTTCTACATCATTCTTTGACGAAGATGCGAATGTCTATAAGTTCCAGGGCGAAAAAAAGACTTCGGACGCGATGGTGGAATTTTACGTTAAGCTCGCAGAGAAATATGAAGGTTTGATCATTTCCATCGAAGACGGCCTGGCGGAGAATGATTGGCAGGGATGGGTGAAACTGACCGCGGCCATGCAAGAAAAAGGCATCCTGACTATCGGGGATGATCTATTCGTGACCCAGCACGGCCGTTTGAACAAAGGGCTGGCAATGAAAGCCGCTACCGCGATCCTGATCAAGGTGAATCAGAACGGAACTCTTGGCGGAACATTAGACGTAATGAAGACCGCCAAGGCCGCGGGCATAAAATCCGTGGTATCCCATCGTTCCGGAGAAACTCTTGATTCCGGAATTGCGGATCTGGCTTATGCCGCTAAGGCGATGGGACTTAAAACCGGTGATCCTCAGCCGCTGGTGGACTTTACCGATTCTTCCAAGCTGGTGCGCCGGGCTAAATATGACCGGATGATCCAGATCCAGGAGCAAGAGGCTAATCAGAATAATCCCGCGATGACTGCGGCTAAGGGCTTGATCGTAAGTACGGAATTCTTCAGCTCTTCCGCAGCCAAGAACAGTCTGGTTGAATTGGCGAAATTAAACGGAAATTTGCATATCGTGATTTACGGAATTAATGCCGAGAAGATGAAAGCGCTGGTTGCCAGCCCTGATATCATCGCGGCCCAAGACCTGAATGAGGCGGTGGCCAAAATTTCTCAACGGGGAGTGAGCCCGGCAAATGCCGTGCTTTTGGTGGTCAAACCGGAAAGCGCTATAGCCGTGGGCAATGATATCCGCAAGATAGTCAGCGGAGAAATCAGTTCCTTAAGCCTGGCTAAAGCGGTCAAGGAACTTTTTTCCGCGGAAAGCGTTAAAACCGCGTTCGGCGAATTTTATAAAAAGCTCGCTGACCAGAATGTCATTTCTCAGGAGACTTATGCTGAAACCAAAGATGTTCTTCTGGCTGAGTTGAGCGCGGTTACGATGTTCGATCTTTCCCGGAAAGTTAAGATGAGCGAAGAACTGGCAAAACGGGTAGCCGAAGTCAAGCAAGTGACGGCTGAATTTATGACCAGGGTATAACCAAAAAGCCACGGATAAACCGGCGTTGAGTTAGAGTCTATGAAAATTTTCCGGGCGGGGTTAATGGCGGTATTGTTGGTCGCATGGGCGAGCTTGGGATGGTGCGCAGAAGCACGGGTGAGCTTGCCGTTACTTATGGAATCAGTTTTAATCGATACCGCTAACCCTTCTTTTGACCGGATCAAATTTACTTTTGAGGCTCCCCCGGCAACGGAAAGCGCTCTTTTGACAGATCAGAAAAATGCCGCTGTAAAAGCCATAGAGTTTTTTTTTATAGGCCTGGCCGTTCCCCAGGAGCGGCTTTGGGTAAATCTCAATCCTGATGAGCCCGGAAGAATGATCGATCCTGTGCTTAAGGATACCGATCTGGGGAAATTTGTTTTGGCCGCGGACCTTCAGCTGAAAAAGGATATTGCCGTTCTAACCAACCCCAGGATGTCTGAGGGGGGAAGGCAATATTGGGATAAGCTTTACGCCAAGGCCGAGGAACTGGGGATCGAAGATAAAATCCCCGTGGCTAACCGGGTATGGATCGTTCCGGATGTCGCCCAAGTGAGCGAGATCGGAGACCGGCTAGAAATTATCAGCAGTTCTTTAAAAATTTACCTGGAATCGGAGTATATCAACGGCGAAGGCAAAATCAATGATCCCAAACAACAGGAATTGACAAGCTACGCTAATCGGCTTTTAAGCGAGTTGATCATTCCGGTTTTAACTCAAAAAGTTAACCGGCACGCGGCTTACTCGGATTTAAGGGCAGCTTATCAAGCTTTGCTTTTGGCCCAGTGGTACAAAAAAAGATCTTCGGCCAGCCCGGATTATTTTTTGAGAAATTCCGCTTCTACCGCGTTAAAGGACGCTAGTACTGACCTGGATTTTCGGGCTGAGCAGATCTATAGAGAATACCTGAGCTCTTTGCAAAAGGGAGAATACAATTTTAGCGAGTCGCGAAATAGCCAGCTGGATTTTTATTTAAGCGTAATAACCAGGGATTATTTCAGCGGAGGGGTGGACTTGCGGGCAATGAAAACTGAAATTGTTCCGGAAAAAATCCAGGCCAAAACAAACAGGAGAGTTTACTCGGCGGAGATTTATCTGCCTAAAAAGTACTCCCGGCCTTTGGAGTTTGTTAAAAATAAATTAGCGCTAAAAACCGAAGAGCCTTTTGATGTTAGCCATGTGGCGCTGGCGGAGAATCTACCGAAAATTGTCCCCGGCCAATTCAACGAATCAGCGCTTGCGGCCAGGGAAAATTTTTCCCGGGCAGTATTGAGTAATCTTTAAAGCTGAAGCAGACAGGTTATTAAATTTGCTTTACTCTTTTGAATAAATTGCTATAATAAATCTAAGCCTGCCGTTAGCCCTGGATCCTTTCAGGAAGGCAGGCAGCGCTAAGGGGTTAGCGTAAGCCACGGTTAGGAATAGTTTCAGGTTAAGTAAGATCATCCGGGAAATTAATCTTCGTATCTTAACGACAGTGGCTTAGGTTATTTGGGGAGGTGGTATTGATGCAGATTGCGGAATCAGAGGATAAAAGGATTTTTGCGCGATTTCCGGTAAAGCTCACAATGAGATTCCTCGATTTATTAGCTAACAAAGAAGTGCAGGCGCAGGCCTTGGATGTTAGCGCCAAAGGTATCGGGTTCGTTACTGCGACCGAGTTAAGCCCGCTGACTCCTCTGGAAATGTGGCTAAAGGTTCCGGATAAGGGCGATCCTCTCTATACCAGAGGAGATGTTGTTTGGTCTGAGATGATCGGGCCGAATCAATACAGGACAGGCGTAAACTTGGAACGCGCTGATCTCATGGGTATATCCCGGGTTTTGCGAGCCAGATAATTATAGGGAAAACTTCAAAAAATCTCTAATCAAAATAGCCTTAAACCTTCCCAGCAACAAAATCTTGGTGGTATTGCTTAGAACGTAAATTTATTACATATATATAGCATCCTTTTTCTCCTGGGGCAGGGAAAAAAGTGTTGAAGCCGGAGATTAAATGAGGGGTGAAATAAATAATTTCAAGGCAACTCTGGCGGTTGTGTTTCTGGGGCTGGCTTCGATAAATTTAGCGGGATGTTCTTCGCAGCCCTCTTCGGTTGAAAAAGGAAAGTCTTTTACGGTCTGGCACTGGATGACTGACCGGCAGGCGGCTTTTGAAGAGCTGGCCAAACGTTATGAAGCCGCTGCCGGCGTTAAAGTCAATTTCGAGCTTTTTGCTCCGTCCGACGCCTATTCACAGAAAGTCCGTGCCGCGGCCCAAGGCGCGAACCTGCCGGATATTTTCGGCATCTTAGGCGAGAAACAGGATTTTGCTTCTTTTATCAAGGCTGGCCACATCCTGGACTTAACGTCTTCTATGCAGGCCGAAGGCGCAAGCTGGCAAAAAAGTTTTTTCCCAAAGGCGCTGGCGGTAAACGAGTTTCCCGCCGGCAACGGCTACGGGGTAAATCCCGGCATCTATGCTGTGCCCATTGACATCACGACCATCCAGATTCTCTATAACAAGGATTTATTCCAAGAGCTGGGTCTGGATCCCGAACAGCCGCCGCAGACCTTTGAGGAGTTTTTGAATATCGGCAAGAAGATCAAAGCTGCCAAGATGCAGGGGTTGGTTTCCGGCTGGGGTGAAGCTTGGATGGTGAATTGCCTGGCCAATAATTTCGCCTTTAATATCATGGGCCGGGATAAAGTCCTGGCTACTATCCGCGGAGATGTCCCCTATACCGACGAGGATTGGATCAAGGTTTTCAGCCTGTTTAAACAAATACAGGACTCCGGCGTTCTAGCCGAAGGCGTCGTGACCATGATCAACAAAAATGCGGAGCAGCTTTTTGCCAACGCCAGAGCGGTTTTTGCTTTTAACGGTTCCTGGTGCGTCAATGTTTATAAGCTGATGAACCCCGGGCTTAACTACGGCCTGATGCTTCCTCCGCGGGTTTCGGATAAATACCCGGTGAGCATCTGGGGAGGCGCAGGTTCGTCTTTTATGGTCAATGCCCGTTCTCAACATAAGGAAGAGGCAATTAAATTTCTGCGGTGGCTCACCGCCAAAGATCAGCAGGTATATCTTTCCGGTGCGACCAGGAGCCTGCCGGCCAACAAGGATTGTCTGGCCGAGATCCCAGTGGACTTGACCCGGTTTGCGCGGGATTTAGAACTTTCTACCCATCCCAATACCTGGGGCATTTCGGAATACCCGCAGGTAACCGAGGCAATGGGTAAAGGCATACAGTCCATCATTATCAAAGAGAAGACGCCGGAGCAGGTCGCCTCCGAAGTCCAGAAGGTTAAGGAGCGCCAAACAGCCAAGCGCAAACTATGATCCTTTATACCAGATGAAATTAAAGTCTACCCTTGAAAATTATGTTTTCATCCTTCCTGCCACGCTGATCTTTGTTATCTTCTACCTCATACCTTTTATCTGGGTTTTTCAATTAGGGCTCTATGAATGGGACGGGATAGTGCCAGCCAAGGTCTTCGTCGGCCTGGGGAATTTTAAAGAGATCTTTTTCGAGGATAAGGTCTGGTGGGGCTCTATGCTTAACGCGGGATATATCACCCTCATCGCTCTGACCTTCCAGAACGCTTTGGCGTTCATGCTGGCTTTAGCTTGCGACCGCCAGATGAGGATGAAGAATTTCTACCGGGTTTTGTTTTTTATCCCTGTGGTGCTCTCCGAGGTAGTGGTAGGCCTGGTCTGGCAGTGGATACTCGACGGCAATTACGGCCTGCTCAATAGCTGGTTGGCAAACCTGGGTTTTTCTTCCCTGGCGAGAAGTTGGCTATCGGATCCCAATACGGCGCTGACGGCCGTGGCAATGGTGCACTGTTGGAAGGGGTTTGGCTGGGGCTTTTTGATCTTTCTGGCGGGGCTGCAGACGATCCCGCGCGAATTATACGATGCCGCGCGCTCCGACGGTGCCAATGCCTGGCAGACCTTTAAGAACATCACTGTTCCCCTGATGATGCCTGTGGTGGTCCTGGTGGCGATCCTGACCATCTTGGGGACGATGCAGGGATTCGTGATGATCATTGCCATGACTGACGGAGGCCCGGCATACCATACTACAGTGCCGGTATTGCGCATCCTGGCGTCTATGCGAGGGTCTTCTCGTTTCGGTTACGCCTGCGCTCAGGGTATCAGTTTTGGTTTCATCCTGGTCGCCCTTTCTTTTATCCAGTACCGAATTTCGCGACTTAGGCGCGATATCGCTTAGGAAGACACATGATGACGCAAGGATTTTATAGGGTGAAAAGAATCATCATTAATACGCTGATTCATCTTTTCTTGATTACCATTGCCGTAAGCTGTATTCTGCCTCTTGGGTGGATGGTCTCTTCCAGTTTGAAGACGCAGGAGACCATCTTCAAGGATATGTCGCTTATTCCCAGGGAATTCCATTTCCAGAATTATATTCTGGCCTGGCAAGAAGGCGGCTTTGGCCAATATTTTTTAAACAGCATCATCTACACCGTGTTTGTGGTGATCGGGATAATTATCGTAGCGTCTCTGGCAGCCTATGCATTCTCGCGGCTGCGCTTCCCGGGGAGAAAAATCCTGTTTTTGATGTTTATGGCGGCAATGATGATCCCCATACCCGGCAGTTTTACGGCGCTATACGTGCTCTTAAATAAATTACACCTCAGGAATACCGCCTTGGGCTATATCTTATGCATGATCAGCGTGGGGTTATCCATGAGCATATTCCTTTTAAAGACTTTTTTTGACAAGTTGCCCCGTGAATTGGAAGATGCCGCCAGGATTGACGGGGCTTCCAAGCTCGGGATCTGGTGGCATGTGGCCATGCCCTTGGCGCGCCCGGTATTGGCAGTAGTCGTGATCTTCAACGCCTTAAATGTCTGGAACGAATACGTATTGGCCATGATAATCTTTGACAGTAAGAATCTGATGCCTTTGCAGCGGGCGTTGATGGTTTTCCAGGGAGAGTTCCTGACCAATTACCCGCTTCTGATGGCCGGGCTGACCATAACAGCTCTGCCTATAATACTGGTGTATCTTTTGATGCAGAAGTATATTGTCAAAGGGGTAACTGCCGGAGCGACATTCGGCTAGAATTATCCGAAGGACCGGTTGATGCGTACGCAGAGATTAAAGTTGTTTGCGCAAGATATATTTGCTAAAATGGAACTTTAATTATCATGAATATGTC
>Ga0315275_10001380_pt1 | contig 21331 bp, 18 predicted proteins | sample YL17G03_0_MG_FD_205557 | JGI IMG/M metagenome (GOLD analysis project Ga0315275, IMG submission 205557) | Sediment microbial communities from Yellowstone Lake, YNP, Wyoming, USA - YL17G03_0 | ecosystem: Environmental > Aquatic > Freshwater > Lake > Sediment | place: USA: Wyoming | collected...
AGCGATCGGCCAATCCTCTGAGATACCCGTGTAGAAGGATCTGGCTCAAGGAGCGGGAGGGGAGCAGACACGAGTGCCATCCGGTACAGGGCACACACACAGCGAGAAGGGTCGCCGGCTGAGCACGCGGGGCCGATGGCTGTTACGTCGCTTCGGGAGTCTCGCCAGTCGGCTTCTTCTGGTAGGGGTGCAGTTCCAACTGTGTAACGGCGTGTTGCAAACGAGTCCATTCTTCAGGAACCAATGAGAGGAATTCGATACCGAAGCGGCCCTCGCGCGTCCACCGCACAACGGCTTCGAGGATGGTGATCGGGGGTTCATCCGGCAACACATGCATGCGTAGCGTGAGCGTGCTTCCAGGGTGCACGGACGTCTTGCATTCCACGCAGCAGCCGCGCAGCGACAGATCGACCACATGGCCCTCCCCACTGACCACAGTGACGGAGGTAAAGGAACTGTGAAACCTGGCTGGAAACCGGGAGAACTGCCGTTTATCCATGCGACACTCCTTCTGCGGTTACCCCTTTATATTGCCAATGGGACGCAATTCCGCCACCTTCTTTGTAATTCCCGCACGATCGACCGACTCCACCACTTCAGATATATTTTTGTAGGCCAGACCGGCCTCCTCCGCGAGGCCCGACATCGACACGGCCTTGACCAGAATGCCGCGTTTTTTCATCTGCTGCTGCAGCTGCTCGCCGCGAACCGTTCTCTTCGCTTGCGCACGGGACATCGTTCTCCCGGAGCCGTGCATCGTCGACCCGAACGTGTCGCGCACCGCTTGATCCGTCCCCACCAACAAGTATGAGCCGGTCTCCATCGAGCCGCCACAGATGACCGGCTGGCCGGTCTGTCGAAACACCTCCGGCAATTCGGGACTCCCCGGCCCAAACGCCCTGGTCGCTCCTTTGCGATGCACCACCAACTCCCCTTCTGCATACCGTTCTACCTTGGCAATGTTATGCGCCACGTCATACACCAACTCCATCCCTAGTGCCTCGGCGGACCGACCAAAGACCGTCGCGAAGGCTTTGCGAATCTGATGCGTAATGACTTGGCGATTGGCAAAGGCCGTGTTCGCGGCACAGTTCATGGCCGAAAAATACTCCTGCCCCTCGGGAGATTGAAACGGCGCACAAGCCAACTGCTGATCTTTCACGGTGATGCCATAGCGGCGCATGGATTTTTCAAACACCTTGAGATAGTCGCTCGCCACCTGATGGCCGAACCCGCGAGAGCCACAATGCACCATCACGACGATCTGCTCGTGGCCGGTGATACCGAGCGCCGCAGCCGTGACCGGATCGAATATCCGCTCGTTCGAAACCACCTGGACTTCGAGATAGTGATTGCCAGATCCCAAGGTCCCTAGCTGGTTGATGCCACGTTGGATCGCGTGGTCAGTCACAATCGACGAATCGGCCCCCTCAATGCAGCCGCCTTCTTCCATGCGGACGAGATCCCGATGCCACCCGTATCCCCGCTCCACACACCACTTGGCCCCATGAGTCATCACGCGACCAAATTCCTCCCCCGAGAGCCGAAGGAATCCGCTCGCCCCGACGCCGGCTGGCACGTTCCGAAAGAGTTCGTTCATGAGCCGGTCTAGGTGAGGCTGCACGTCCGACAGTGTCAAATCTGTTCGAATCAGCCGCATGCCGCAATTGATATCGTAGCCCACACCGCCGGGAGAAATGACGCCGTCCTGCGCGTCGAACGCCGCGACACCCCCGATCGGAAATCCATAGCCCCAATGCCCATCCGGCATACAGAGCGCATACCGGCGAATCCCTGGCATGCAGGCGACATTGGTCACCTGATCGAAGACCCCGGAATCCATGGCCTGAAGAATTCCTCTGGTTGCATAAATCCTAGCTGGCACCAGCATGCCTGGTTTTTCAGATAGAGGGATTTCCCAGATCTCGTCCGTAATTCGATTGACCGTCATGTCTGTGTTCAACTTCATATGTCCAACACCACCAGCGCCTTCCAACGCCCAGCCTCTTGGCTCACACGATACAGATGTTTCGTAACGCCCTTCACATCGGCGTGGAGCTCTTGTGTCTGGTAATCCACCGGCGCGCCAATCAGACGTGCTCGCAACAACCAGACGTCCCCCTCCCGCATCAGGGTGAGCGGCGCCTCTCGGAAGACCACCCCCGCCGCGTCCTTCCAGTAGACCACCTCCGACAACCAATCGAATAACAGCGCCGACGGATCCACATCGGTCCGTTCAATTGTGCGTTCCCACCCCCCCGACACGGTCGCAGGATTTGCCATACTCTCGATGAGGGCCTGCGTCGCGCCGCGAAAGACCTCCTCGACCGACTCCCCTTCGGCTTCGAAGGCGACATCGGCCATGGCAATCACTTCAAGAAAGCGAAAGGTCCAGGCCATGGGCGTCAGGCTGGAGGCATCGGACGTCGCGCTCGCCGTATCAGGGCCTTAAGGTGGCTGAGCCCGGGAAACGCATGACCGAGGGGATTGGGGATTTTCCCTTTGAGCAACATCATGATGCCCAGCGGCAGGATACGCAGCAAGCTACGCGGTGCAAACCCGACCACTTTCAGCGGCATAATCGCTTCGTTCAAACGCCCTTGCCGTTCGACCAGATCGGTAAAACCAAGGATATGACGCGCGCCGCCGGTCGTCGCCATGCCTCGTTCGAGAGAGGCCCGCCGCAACCGGATGATCGCCTCCATCGGCTTGACATCTTTCGGACAGACCTCCACGCAGAAGTTGCAGCGTGTGCAGTCCCAGATCCCGTTCTCATCTTGGAGCGCCGAAAGCCTGGCGCGTGTCGCCGAAGGGGACTCGCGTGGGTCGGAGAGGAAGCGATCGGCCTTCGCCAAGGCTGCAGGACCGGCAAAACCTTTCGAGACTTCATGCACGGTACAAGCTGCCACGCAAGAGCCACACATGATGCAGACATCCACATTGTGAAACTGCGGATTGGCCTGGTCCCGCGCCTTCGTCTGAGCAGGCAGGTCCTCATGCGAAGGCCGAGTCGCCGACACAAGCCAGGGGTGCACATCGCGGATCTTCTCCCAGAACGGCGCCATATCCACAACCAGATCCTTGATCACCGGCAAGTTGCGGAGCGGCGCGACCGTAATGTGCCCGTGTCGCTCAAGTTCTTTGCGGAGGGAGGTACGGCAGGCAAGTTTCTCGCTGCCATTGATGGTCATCGCACAGGAACCACAAATTGCAGAGCGGCAGGAATAGCGGAGGGCCAGGCTTCCGTCGCACTCCTGTTTGATGCGAATAAGGGCATCGAGAACGGTCATCCCGCGCCCCACATCGAGACGAATCTCTTCGTCATGCGGCGTGCGATCGACTTCGGGATTGAATCGTTGAATCGTGAATGTAAGGCGCATGGTGCGAGCCAGCTATAAGCCCTGATCATTCAGCCATCAGCTTCCAGAACACTGAACGCTGAGAGCTGATGGCTGAGACCTAGTTGCTCAGCCCAGTTCGAAGGTCTTGGGAAAGTTTGTCAGATTGCGGCAGCTGTCTTTCGTGACGAGCACCATGTCCTCAATGCGAACGGCCCCAAGACCAGGATAGTACAGGCCTGGCTCGACGGTGACGACGTGGCCTTCTTGGAGCAGTGACCCGGTGCGGCTGATGCGCGGCATTTCATGGATGTCGAGTCCGACCCCATGGCCGGTGCCGTGGAAATAGCCCTGCATTCGTCCATTGACGAGGCCGGTCTTGTACCCGGATTTTTCAAATCTATTGCAGATACCTTGATGAATCCTCTTCCCATCCGCCCCGTCTTTGACTTTGGTGATGGCCTCTTCCTGCGCATCCAGAACCGTCTGGTAGAGCCGCTTCAGCTCAGGGATCGGGGTCCCGCGTACCACGGTTCTGGACATGTCGGCGAAATACCGATTGGTGGTTGATCGAGGAAATACGTCGAAAATAATGCTGCGGTGAGCCGGCAGCGGCCCACTGCCTTCGTTATGCGGATCGCAGGACTGCTCTCCCCCGGCAACGATGGTATGCTGAGCGACACAATCGGACTCCATCAATGCCACATTGATCAATTTCTTCACTCGCTCCGACGTCAGCGGTACCCCGTCGAACCACAGCTGATCCTTGTTGATCGAGGCCTGACGCAGCATGTCATGAGCGTCCGCGACCGCCTGTTCAGTGGCTCGCTGGGCTAATTCGATATAGCGCACTTCTTCGGCGGTCTTCACCACCCGCTGTTCATAGAACGGGTCCCGCTTCGGATGCAGCTGATATCCTAAGGACTGGAACTTGACGGCATGGCCGAAGGGAAAATTCGCCGGGACCAAAATTTGCGTGATGCCGGCTTCTCTCAAGAGAATATGGACCACCTCGACCGTGCCTGGTTCGGCGATGCCTTGTTTCTTCGCTCGCCCTTCGACTTCTGAGTACGAGAGCACCCGATCGACGGACGATTGGCTCTTCGCGCGATCCATTTCGAGATCGCTCATCACCAGAATCCGCTCCCCTTTAATTTCCAAATAGATGAAGGGGTCCGGCGCAATAAACTTCGTCGCGTAATACAGATTGGCGTCGGTCTCGCTGGCTGCGATGAAGACCGTGGCACGTTGAGATTGTTGAGTGGACGATGCCATAGTGAATACGGGTCGGAATCTAGCACGGGGGGGGAGGTCGGTCAAGGCGCGGATGGAACCGGTTCAGGCGTGGGCATTGTGTCCTTGGCTGCACCTTTATCTTCATCAGGCGTCATGAGATCAATCGGCAGCATCACGGTGTTCTTCAACATGTCAAACGCAAGTTGTGCCAGGCCCGACAATCCGGTGGCGAACGACTTCATCGGCAAATACGTCACCTCCGGATCCTCGATGGCCCCTTTGACGGAGAACAGCGCAGTGGCCACGCCTTTGCGATCACCTGCAAAGAGCCTCCCGAAGAGTGGAATCGTTTTTAGGAATTGCGAGTACGACCCAAATGGACTGACGGCCCAGACCATATCCACTTGATCCGTCGGCAAATCATAATTGCCGGCGGCAGTAATCTTGACGATCGGACTATCGATGATCAAGTTCTCCGTCTCGAACAGCCCGTTCCGCGCGAGTATCGTCGCCGTGATCTTGTTATAGGGCAGTCCCTCTTTGTCCAGATCCACCTTCCCCTGCAGCACAGCCGGCAGATTCAGAATACTGATGATTTTCCATATCGCCCGTTCCTGCGATTTGACGATGTTTCCGTTTTCGAGCAGGAAATCCACCTTGCCGTTTAACGTGGGATACAGACCGTGCGGATTCCTCCCATGCCCTCGGATCGTCCCCGTCACCCGAGCTTGCCCCGTGGCCACACCCCCTTTCGGGCCAAATAGTGTCAGCACATCTTCCACCATCAAGCCCGTTGCCCGAACCGAGATCTCGGCGGCCGCCGGCTCCTTGCGCGGCAGTTGCACCACAATACGTCCGGCAACTTCCCCACTGGTCGATCGGCCGGACAAACGATCCACATCGAGCACGCCGTCTTGAATCATGATCCGGGCTGAAAGGCTTCCAAATTTGAGATGTCTATAATGGCCGCGCGCCATTGACGCGGTTGCAGAGACCTTGCTAGTGGCTGCAAGAGTTTCCAGAAATTCTCGGATCGGCGACCGTTCGCCTTTCGGGATGAGGAGGTCGAGATCCATCTGATTGGATTCGATCTTAGCGGTAATCGTAGGTTTCGCCGTCCAGTTGCGGATCGTCCCTTCCAGCGCGACGTCGCTGTCAAGCAGGCGAAATGACAACCGCTTGATTTCCGCGCCGTTCCGCACGAAATGGACCCGCAGATACAGATCCTGGATCGGCCCCTCCTCCCCTTTGGCGCTCATCAGGCCGTCGGTCAGGGCGAGCCAGCCGGTGGTCCTCCAGGCTTTCCAATCGAGATCCTTCCCCTTCATATCGAGCGACACCTCGATATTCCCCGCTTCAAATCCCCCCTTCGCAATCCATTCTGGCACGCGGGACAACGACAGCGTGCCGGTTGAAAGCGCCGCGTCTATAGAAAATCGTTCACCCAGTTGAATCTTGCCTTTGACCGGCAATCGGATCGGCGGCACGATCAGCTCCAGCCGGTCGAGCAAGACCCCGGAGGCCTGTGGAATCATGCCTTCGAATTCCACCACCGTCTGGGCGCCGATCGGTTTTTCGACCAGACCTGCAAGCGTCACTTTCGATTCGGTCAGGACGATCTCACCCCGTATGTGCGGCGAGAGGGTCAGCCCAGTCAACACCACGGCACCGTTGACCAAGCCATCGATCACCCCGGCTGGAATGGCCTTCGAGGGCAGCAACTTGGCCATATGGACCGCTTCGCCATTGAGCCGAATCAGGAAATCCTGAAAGGTGCTGCCACTGCCCCCCGTGATGCCCCCGCTGATCTGCAAGGCCAAATCACCCAAATGTCCCGTCACCTGATCGAACATGGTCCCGCCATCCGACAGCACGAACCGGCCCTGCAGCGCCGTTAGCCGCTCGGGCAACAACGGATGTGTCAGACTGACACGCTGAACGGTAATCTCTCCCCCTGCAAAGGTGACGCCGCCAGCCTGATTGAGCGGGCCGACCAAACGAAACGTGGGACTAGCCATCCCTTCAACGTCGCGCGAGGTGGCCAACACACGCGACAGCTGTTCCGAGGTGACGGTCTTCGCAAGATACTGCAACAGATCTGCAGCGGCCATCGTCCCGATAATATCCATTTCAAGCCATGGTCCCGCCTCCAAAAAGGAAACGAGCGCTTTGCTCTCATTCATATGAATCGTGCCATAGAGTCCGCTCAGATTCGACACTCTGAGACGACCGGCTTCGACCGACACCACCGCCGCCAAATCCTTGGCAGGGACACGACTCTCCCCGATCAGGGCTTGCCCCTGTTTCACACGAAATTCTCCCGTCAACGACAGCTGCGGCCCCGCCACCGACGATCCCGTGACAGTGGCCGAGACAATCTCCACCATCCCATCGATCTGCCGGTCCTGGATCACCGCCGGCAGCTGCGGATGCACCCACTCGGCCGGCACTATCGTGAGCAACTGGCTTAATTGGATCGGGGATGCCATAAAAGTCACCGCAAACGTGGGCTGAGGCGTCAGAAGACCGGAGAGGCTTGCTTGGCCTGCGAGACTCAACTGTTCGAGATTCGCGGACAGATCGGACAACACCACATCATAGCCCGCAACGCCAGGCAAGGCCCGAACGAGACTGTGAATATTGACGGCGCCCTGCAACTGCTCAGGAACAGGGCGCGGCCCGAAGAAATCCGTCACCTCCCGAAGATTCAGATTAGCCGCTTCGAGTGTGCCATCGAATTGGAGCATGAGCTGAGGACGAGAGGAATTTTCGATCCCCAACGTCTGCCGCTGGGCGGGGCTAAACGTCCCGGCCAAGGAGATAACAGAGAGGCCTGTGCCGCCTGCGTGACCGGCAGAGATATGTAAATCCGCCTGTCCACGCTCCGCTCTGATGACCAGCGCCGCCTCCACCGACTCCAATGTCATCGATCGAGTCCCATCAGGGCGTGTGTCGTCGATGATGATCAGCTTCCCGTTCACCAGCGTCGCTTCACGGATGCGGAAGATCCGGCTGATTGTCTGCACGGCATCGTGATCGGCTGAGCCCCCCTGGACAACCTGATCGAGGAGATTCCAGTGCCCGCCGCGATCACGCCGAAGCGTTAAGGTCGGTTCTTCGATGAGCAGCCGTTTCCCCACCACCTGTTTGCGCAACAGAGGGAGAAGCCGCAAAACCAAATCTAACTTCTTGGCCGATAACAAGATGTCATCAGAATTCCGATCGTGAATCGCGACCTGCGTCAGTTCCAATCGGATGCGGGGGAACAGGACCAGCTTGATACGATGGACGTCAATCTTGCGTCCGATGCTCTGCTCCAACTGCTTAAGGAAAAAATCTTTGAGATAATCGTCGCCGGTCAGGTAGGGCGAGAACATGAGAAACGCGCCGCCACCGATCAGCAAAAGGACAATCAGGGCGACAACAACGCGAGTTCGGACCACTCCTGCTCCCTAGATCGATCACGCTCGGTGGGTAAACCGCATCATTTCTGCGGGTGTGTCATCTTACCGAATCACCTGCATGAAAGCTACTAAGTATGCGTCTTGACAGGGGATTCTCTGCTTCTTCCGTTCAACTTTCAGCAAGATAAGGAAACCGTCTGCACCGGCGTGATGGGCAGGACCCCGCAGGATAGTCGCGCGAGACAGGAGGGATGAGCGAGACGGGCAAAACGAAGTGGGAACCCAATCTGTCCACGTCTCGCCTTTATCTCATAATCTCACAATTAACGCGTCACGGGCCTTGGCCGCTGGCGGACTTATTCAGCATCCTGCTACTAGTGACGCGAGCCGGGAGTCGTTATACTCCGGCACCGATATTCCCATGTACATACCGCACGACACAATTCTGTGAACAATCCTACGACTCGCCCCTCACGGATACGCTGGCTCATCCTCGCCTTGCTCTTTTTCATCAGCGTCGTGACCTATATCGACCGCGTTAATATTTCAGTGACCGCACGTCAAATGATGCCGGCCTATGGGATCACCGATCAACAGATGGGCTGGGTCTTCTCGGCCTTCGTCGTCGGCTACGCACTCTTTCAGATTCCCGGTGGATGGCTGGCCGATCACTGGGGAGCCAGAGCGGTGCTCACCGTCGCGCTCCTCTGGTGGTCGATCTGCACGGGCTTGACTGCCATGGTCGCCGCATCCTCGCTCGCGAGCCTCGTCGGGATTGTCGGCGCGTTGATGCTCGTGCGGTTCTGCCTGGGGATTGGAGAGGCCGTGGCGCTGCCAGCCTTCAATCGCGCCGTCACCAACTGGTTTCCGGCTGAGGCGCGAGGCTTCGGCATCGGAATCGCGATCGGAGGCATCGGACTAGGTTCCGCCATGACCCCGCCCATTGCCGCATGGGTGATGGTGAACTGGGGCTGGCAGACCGTGTTCTATCTTGCGAGCCTGCTTGGAATCGGGATGGGACTCCTCTGGTGGCTCCTGTCGCGCAACCATCCTCATGAACACCCCTGGGTAAATAGAGCTGACCAGGCCCTAAGCGAACGAGCGCCAACCACCGCCATAGCTGTGCCTTGGCGAACATTCAGGCAGACCCCCACCATCTGGTGGCTGGTGATCAGCTACAGTTGCCTCGGATATGTCGGCTACGTCTATCTGTCCTGGTTCTACTTGTATCTCGTGAATGTTCGAGGATTCGATGTGCTCCGCGGCGGAGTCTATGCCTCCGCCCCCTTTCTGGCCATGTTGGGTTTTTGTCCCCTGGGTGGCTGGGTGACCGATCGACTCGCGGCCCGCTACGGTCTCACCACTGGACGGGCTGTGACTGGCATGACTGGCATGGTCCTGGCTGGATTCGCAATTGCCCTGGGAGCTCTCGTCGAATCTCCCTTTCTGGCAATCATCAGTCTGTCATTCGGCGCGGGCTGGCTCTACTTTTCGGTTGGCTCCTACTGGGCCTCGACGACCGATCTGTCCAAAAATCATGCAGGCACGTTGTCAGGGCTCATGAACACCGGCGCCAATATCGGCGGCGCGATTTCCCCAACCCTGACACCATGGCTGGCCCATCAATGGGGCTGGCCGGTCTCGTTAGGCGTAGCCGCGGCTGTGGCAATCGTAGGCGGGCTCCTGTGGCTCAAAATCGACCCGGGCAAGGGACTGGCACAAGAAAAGTGCTGAGTGCTGAGTTGGTGGAAGATTTCACTGCGACTCCTAATCGTATACGCTCAGAGCTCAGAGCTCAGCACTCAGAACTTCTTCGGAGGCCTTGCCTCCGAAGGAGCGCCCTTGTTACATTCATCTCCTATGACCATGCAATTTCAGAAAATCGACCCGCGCGTCACCATTACAACTCCCTTCGGTGAGATTAAGATTCGCTTCTATCCGGATGACGCTCCGCGTCACGTCGAAAACTTTATCAAGCTCGCCAAAATGGGGTTCTATAATGGAACCACCTTCCATCGCGTCGTTCCCGGATTCATCATTCAGGGCGGCGATCCGCTGAGCAAGAATCCAGACCGTTCGCTGCACGGGTCGGGCAGTCCTGGCTACTGGCTGAATCCTGAAACCAGCGATCGACCGCATAAACGGGGTGCCATCGCGATGGCCAAGATGCCACGGGAGAGCAATAGCACGCGGGACTTCAACGACAGCGGATCACAGTTCTATATCAGTGTCGCGGACAACAGTGGGCTGGACCGAACCTACACCGTCTTCGGCGAAGTCTTTCGGGGAATGGATGTGGTGGACAAGATCGTCGCCGCGGCCCGAGACGACTGCGACAATCCCCTTGAGCCGATCCCCATGACCATGACGGTCAAAGAGTGAAGAGGGAGCGGAGGGCAGGCTAGAGGGTCTCCTGTGCTCGTGCGACGCGCGGTCTCAGAAGACCCTCGTTGGACACGCGCAGAGGGAGACCCTCTAGCCCGCCCTCATGGGGGAATATAGAAAAACGGTGGTTGCTCGTTGCGCGAGCACGGGGATCGTCCCAGCTACCCCGCTCCATTTTCAGCAGCCGAAGCTAGAAAAAAGCCATCGATGCGTACGTCGCGGTGGAATTGTATTGGTCGGTGATCCCGCGGTCGTAGCGCAACACCTGCCCGCTCTCCGCCTCGATCAACCGCAGCAAGGAATAGATGGGTGAGAAGCCGGAGATCCGGCGCTGGTCCTGTTCTTTCCTGATGTAGTTGGCGAACTCTTCCGGCTGTCGCTCCTCCACCGGCTTCAACATTTCCAGATCGAACTGCATGCAGCGATGAAAGGAGAAGTCCGTCGGAGGCGCCTTGTCTCCGTAGCGCATGCCCAAATGAGCCAGCTCTCCTGCTGCGATTACGCAGTAGGCCCTGCCGGATTGCATGAGGACCTCCCGAAGCCCCGTCAAGAACTCGTCGACTGATTGGCGAACAGTCGGATCCCCCAGGCTCGCCGCGGAGAAGGCACTCAAGATCGGTACGATGGTGAAGGGCTTTTTGCTCCCCACGACCTCCTGAAGAAACGGGAGCTGAAACTCCACCGCTTGCTCCGCTTGGTGGCAAAGATCGTCTTCAAAGAAGGTTGGGAGCTTGGCCTTGAGCTGACTCAGGATTGGTTGGTCCGCGGACACGACCCCGAGAGGCGTCTCGAAATTCTTATCCGTGACGGCAAACACGTGGTCCAATCCAGCAGAGGCCGTGCCGATGATGACAAATAGATCCGGTTGCTCTGAATCTTGAAGTTCTTTATAAGCCCAGGCATAGATCGGCCCTGCCTGTTTCAGGTCGTAGGTCGGAGCGACGAGGCCTTTGATCTTTTTGCCCGCATTCTCTGATGGTTTGAAATCCGGGCCTTCTTTCGACGTAAAGAATCCATCGATCTGTTTCTTCAGTTTCGCGCCGTCTGCTTCGTATCCCCGCCCGGCATAGGCTGCGTGACGCAGCGGGCTTTGTCGATAGGCTTCGCGCGCCAGTCTGCGAGCGTCCTCAGCACGCTGGCCCTCCAGAAACAGCTTCTCATTCAGGTCGGAGACCAGCTGATCCATCTTGCTGGGAACGAGAAATTCTCCAAATCGTTTGAGATAGAGCGCCCCGATTTCCGCCAGCGAATGCTCGCCATCGAAATGCTGAATGATGAAAAAGTAGTTAAGCGGCAGAACGAGCTTTTCCTTGCTCAGTCCCATAGGGTCCCAGAGGACCATGAACTGCTCCTCACCTTCTTTAATCGGCGAAAATTGCAGGTTGCGAAGAGCGGGGTACTGTTTGGGATCGTTCGTGGTGCTGGTTGTAGTAGTCATGGCGCTCCTTAGTGGAGCGCCATTGTAACGAAGCAATTATGCTAGCTGCAACCGGTGATCTGGTTCGTCTGGTCTATCTGGTCTATCCGGTCTGTTTAGTCTTTCTGTTCTAACGAGACCAACCAGATGAACCAGACAGACCTAATGTTCTTCTGGCTGCTTGCTGCCGAACCGGCGAGCCATGGCCACCAGGGTGAGGATGGTCAAACCCAGGAGCCAGAGGCTCGGCCTGCCATAGGAGGTATCAGTGAACTCGATGAGATCGGTCAAGCGCCCGATCAAAAGCGACATGCGGGCCATCACGGTATAGCCAAAGGCAGCGCCGAACGCAATCATCAGGAAGAGGATTCCTGTCCTGGCCACGACCTTTCCTGGTCCCGTATGCTCGACGGAGAAGAAAAAGTAAAACAACACGGAGCTGACCCCGATCAGAATGATGATGGTATTGAGGCTACTGGCCGAGTTGAGGAGGCTCCACGTAAAGGTGAGACCCTCTCCCGGTACTAACACTAAGAGCGGGCGCACCGTATCTTCGATCTGCTTGAGGATATAGGAGGAAATCACACGAGGGATGGCGAGCCCAGAGCCGACGCCCACAATGAAAGCAAACGCGTAACGCGAGAGCCAAGCGGCTTTCGGCACATAGCGCGTAAGCATGAGCATCCCGATGGCGACCGGAATCAACAGAGCCCACTCCCCGTTCTCGACGATCGGCTTCCAGATGAGGTGCACGATCACGGTGTCGTAGGTCTTGACGATGGTATAGCCTACCGACACGCCGACGTAGAGGTTCTCCGCCAGTTTGAACAGCGGGTTGTCCTTATACAGAAACGAGAAGATGAAAAGGGTTAACCCCGTTGCCACCCAGGCCCCGATGATCGTTTCAATCGGCACTAGATTATCCTTTACACTCTGAAATCAACATCCGCCTCCCCGACTCAACTGGTGGCCTGGATGAGTCTCCAACTGCGCACGTCCAACGAGGTCCTTCCGAGGGCGCGCGTTGCGCGAGCACAGGAGACTCACCAGGCCACCTCACCCCCCCTGCTGCTTGGCCTGTCTACGCAACGAGAAATAGAACAGATTACAGAGGATCACCAGCACGATGATGGCGAGGTGGGTGGCCGATTGGGCATCCATGCCGGCAATGGCCTTCCCCTTCTGGCCGATCAAGGTCTCGTATTCCGCTGCGCCGCGCAAGCCACCAATGAGGCCGTTGATCTGGCCGCTGCGCAGGAGCGGATACAAGCCCGGCGCCATCACACCGGTGCAGCCACCGCCGAGTTCGAACTTATACTTGTCCTTGCCGAACACATACCAGGCTTCCACGCCGGGATTCCCGGCGCCAAGACTGACGGCATAGTTCACATCGCGCAAGTTGGCGATGCCTTGGAGCACCGGCAGGCCCTTCGTCGGTTTGCCATTGTAGTCGGCCGGAAACGTCCCGTAGAGATCCTGCCCCATATTCATGATGACAGCACTGCCGCCGGGGCTCCACCCCAGAAACACATAATCCTTCCCGCTTTCCTTGCCCATCTCACGGGCGACCTGCGTAACGACCTGGTCGGCCATGCCGGTGCCGGAGACCCAGAGGGTCATCGCGACCACACGCAAATTCTTCCGGAAGGCATGACGCAGCAATGAGATCGATTGGGGGTGCAGCTCAGGCTTCGAGGCCGGATCGAAGTCCAGCGAGAGCAGAAATACCGACCCCTCAGGGAGCGACTCAATATAGTCGTACACCCCGCGCACCTCCTGCGAAATCTTAATCGGCAGCCCGACAGGATAGAGCAGCGGCAAAAGCGTACAGAGGCCGATCACCAGAAAGATGATCCGCCGGTCGATCTTCAGCATGCGTTCAGCGAAACTCATAACAGTGACAAGTGAACGGTGATGGATGTAGAAAAGCCCGAGGCCTCCCCTCGTCACACATCACTCATCACCCATCACTCCTTTCCCCCGCCCAAATACGACCGTTCCATACCGAAGATAATTTTAATGGAGAGCGCGACCGTGCCGAGGCTGACGCCAATCAGGATCGCGCGCCGCACCGACGCATTCAGCACGTTCAAGATCCACTGAGACAGGTCGCCGCTAAGCGGGATCAGATATTCCCCGAGCGGAACGCGGCCCATCATGACGATCACCGCCGCAATGAGCAGCACTGCTGCCTCGCGGCTCCGCGCGCGGAATGACCGGTAGGCGGCCGAGGCGATGAAGAACGCGAGGATGGCGAACATCGTCCCCTGCAGCGGGACCATCATGAAGTTATAGATCCACCCGAAGGCCGTCATGGTCCCGTCGATGGCTTCCTTACCGTTCGACCAGAGGCCGACCGCAATCGTGCCCAGCATGCTGACATAGAGCACGAAACTGTAGCCCCAGCCCGCTTCCTTGCGCCGGATCTTGATAGCATGGACGTGGAACAGGCTGCTGACGCCCAGCACCAGGGCGAACCCTCCGATGATTTGCAGCCACTTGGTGACGGAGGTCAAAATCTGTTCCGAGGTTGGGTGCGGTACATAGTATTGCGCCGCGAACACTAGCCCGGTGATGAGCGTGATCAGGAGCGGAACCTGTCGGCGAAGAAAGATCATTTCACGTCCTTGAACACATCCAGAAATAATTGCGGCCACTGCACGTCGAGCAGGACCCCCAAAGTGGCCAGGATCGTCCCGATACCAAGGACGCAGAGAATGAGTCCCTTGCCGATGTCCTGTCCGAGCAACGTCCCGACCTGCACCGGTTCTCTGGAGAGATAGGCGCTGGCGGCGTAGAGCTCCTCCCCGATCAAGGTGTAATCGCAGGTGGTGACGAAGAACGGGAGCTGGTGATCGGAGTCCGTCCCGGCGATTTGGATCGCGCCAGTGCTCGCGCCCGTTTCAGTCAACAGCAACGCCTCGGCGAAGTAGGCCCCCATAAAGAAATTCGCAGCCGGTTTTTTGCGCAACATGATGCCATCCACTGCCGCCGTATAGCTGAATTGATCAGAGGTAATGAAGAAATTCGAATCGTCCTTGTAGAGATCTGGCTTGCCTGCTTCCAGGTAGGCCTGTTTCGTAATTTCCTGACAGACGGCCATGGTCATCGGATCACGGTGCGGGACGAGCAACTCCGTCTCATAGGCTGCCGTGCGCTTGGCCACGCGCCCAAGAATGACTGCTGCAGCGATCGTCGAGGGATCGCTCATGTCATGGGCGCCGGTGAGAAAAAGAATGGGTTTCCCGAGCTCTGTGGCGCGGCCGATAGCCTCATCCACGGCATCAAGGCCAGGAATACGGCGCAAGAAGATCTCCCGTTTTCCAGCCCTGCTAATCGCGTAGAACACGATGCCGCCAAAGAGAAGCGCCAGCAGGAGATTATTGATCTGATTCCAGTTCATCCAGTTCGGTTGCGGCGTGGCCTGCACCGGCTGGGCAATTCCACGATCGTCACTCAACACGGCAGCCACAGTGACGCTGTAGGCGATCCCGTTCTTGAGCTCAACCCCCCTCCCGTTCCTCATCGTGAACTGGTGCTGCTCTCCTGTGGCAGGCTTCGTCCACCAGGGCCACTTGGATTCACGGACGTAGTGCTGGTTCGCGGGAAATTCCGCCACGACCTTCATCGCTGCAGGATCGGGCACCGTAGTTCCCTCGCTGAGCAAGACCTGATACCTGGTCGCGGCGCTATCGTAAGGAGCAGGCGACCAGATCACGGTCAGGCTGCCGCCGCCATCGCTGGGAGTATCGAACGCACGAATATCTTGAGGGGGAGAAAGGGTCTTCTTCGTCTGATCGTCGTATTGCGCAAACACTGGCAACCATGACTGACTCAGAACAGCCAGGGACAGGAGCAACAATGCCACCCTGGGCTGACGTCCTCGACGTTTCACGTTTACCGTTTCACGCTTCACGGGTACTAGGCCCCTTCAATCAATTCAATGTTCGTCCGCGGAATCATGGCCCTGCGGCCATCGACAAAGCGGACTTCCATCACGCGCACGTCACTCTCGGTCGGAATCTTTTGGAGATCGGACGGCAGACTCGCTACTTCGCCGATCTTACCAAACAAGGGATCTCGAATGACGCGAACCTGGTCGCCGATTCGGATGCCTTCCCGCTGCGGAGCAGTGGCAACTCCGTGATCGCCCGATTCGCCGCTTTTGGGAATAATGATTTCCGGTCGAATGACGCCAGCACGAATTTGCGTGGCGCCTGAAATGGAAGCCTGTTGGCCCGCATGGGCGGAGAGGAGCGTGAATGTTTTGCCGGCCATGGGGATGGTGCCGAACCCTTCGGTTAGGATCAGGGTAAAGCCGACCTGCTCCGTACCAGTGATGGCCACGCCAAGGTCGTAACCCAGGAGTGCGCGCAAATCCTTATCATGGATGCCGCCAATAACCAACCCCGCAACCCCCACCTCTTTCGCGCAAGCTAACGCGTCCGACGAAATGAAGGAACCACCCACGACGATCTTGCTCTTCATATCCTCGGTGAAGTGACGAGGAGTGAGCACTTCGTCCGGTGACGTCACCGCAATCACGATCTCGCCCCAGGTTTCACCGCCGATGCCGAAGATGCCCTGCACCAGACTGCAATTCGTTTCGACCACGACGCCTTGCTGAGGGATCACCTCGACAATGAGCCCGTCGACATAGCCCAGCAACTCCAGCACGCGCGGCGGCTCCCGCAACAGCACCTGCCCTGTGATGGTGGACACGGATTCCACGACGCCGGTGACAGGCGAGAGGATTTCCGTCTTGAACCAGTTGATGAGCGGTTTGTTCTCGGCCAGGATCTCGTCCTTCTGCACCGGGTCGCCGGCCTTCTTGATCAAATATTCATTGATCTCATCTGGCGCCACACCCAACTGATTGGCGAGATTCAAGGGATAGACCTTCCCCGGCAGCTCCGCACGAGCCACTGCCTGATTCGCACGCACGGTCTCCCCGGTGGTGACCAGCACGGTGCCAGGCAGCGACAACATCCGTCGACGACGGACCACTGCCTGCTCGGTGACGGTTAGTCCTGGGGTGTACGAGTGTGCCATACTCTTAATACCGTTATAGGTGATCAGCGATGCGTGATGTGTACGGAGAATACATTCTCGTACGCCCCTCTCGCCCATCCCCCTTCACTCATCACACATCACTTATTGGATACAATCCGACGGCTTGATACCATTTCGTCAGCGCCGCCACTCTGGCCTCGTGGTCGGTCGGCAACTGCAGCGGACGCCCGCGCCCATCGAGCAAGAGTCCCACCACACCGCCTTGCACCTCTCGCGTGACCGACACGCCTGCCCCTGCCCCGAGGTTCACCTGTTTCGCCGGCTGAACCGTGATCGAGGCCTTCTGATCGCTGGCCAGTGGAACCAGTCGTAGGTCACCGAACGAGAGTTGCCCCTTGTCCACTCGGCCATCCGGGAATGTGATGGCATAGTCCGCGCACCGTTCCCCGTCCTTCTCCTGCCCAATCGGCGCAATACAGGTCCCCAGGTAGACCATGCAATCACGGACGAAGACATCGGTCGCCGCCTTCTCATTGATCGTCGAAAGCACGCCCAGATGCGGCATCATGAAGATACTATCCACCGAGAGCCTCGTCACCCCGAGCGGCTCATAGGCATCCACCATCATCAACATCGATTGGACACGGCGCGGCGCATGGGACAGAATCCCGCCGCTCCCGACGATCAAATCGAGCTTTAGCATGTCAATCAGCGTCTTACCGGACTGCTGCTGCTCGAACACATCCGAGATCGTGCGCTCCTGCTGCACTCCCTTGAGCGCCGTCGCAAGAGACTTGTGATGGATCAAAGCGAGCCGGAGCGCCTCGCGGGCAATTGCATGTTCGATCTGCAATTCGTCCAGCGTCTGAGGAATCGTCGTCGGCCGGACCATCTTATTCTTGATCCGATTGCGGAGCGCCTGTTCGTCGATCATGAAAGGCACCCAACGCATGATATTGGCGAGCCCTGCTTCCGCTAGCACATTGGAAATACTGTACGACATCCCGAGGTTCGCGCTGACGGTCCGATTGAAGAGTCCCTCAAAGACCGAAAACACATCCGTCGTTGCGCCGCCAATATCCACCCCGATCAAGTTCAAATGCTCACGCTTGGCGATCGTTTCCATAATCACGCCAACCGCTGCAGGCGTCGGCATGATCGGCGCACCGGCCATCTCGATCAGCTTCTTATAGCCCGGCGCCTGCTGCATAACATGTTCGAGAAACAGGTCGTGAATTTTGTTCCGAGCAGGCGCGAGATTCTCCCGTTCCAACACCGGACGAATGTTGTCGGTCAACACCAGCGCGGTTTTCTCGCCTAGGATCTTCTTCACTTGCGGCTGCGCGTCTTTGTTGCCCGCGTAGACCAACGGGAGCTTGTAGGTCGCCCCAAAGCGGGGGCGTGGCTCCGCCGCCAAAATGTACTCCGCCATTTCGACCACATGGGCGACTGCGCCGCCGTCCGTCCCGCCTGACATCAAGATCATGTCCGGTCGCATGGTACGAATGCGTTCGATCTTTTCATGCGGCAAGCGACCGTCGTTCGAGGCGAGCACGTCAATCACAATGGCGCCCGCCCCAAGCGCACAACGCTGTGCGCTTTCACCCGTCATATTCTGCACCACCCCGGTCACCATCATCTGCAACCCGCCGCCCGCGCTGCTGGTGGAGATGTAGATGTCGACACCAGTTTTCGCATCGCGACAGGTCGTGATGATCTGGTCGCCGTCCAGGATTTTCCGGCCTGAGAGTTCTTCAATTTCTGCAATCGCGTTCAGCACCCCGCGCGTCACATCTTCAAACGGCGCTTCCACCGTCGTCGGTGCTTCCCCTCGATAGGTTTGCCGGTATTCGTCGCCAACTTTTTCAATCAGAATGGCTTTGGTTGTGGTGCTGCCACAGTCGGTGGCCACAATGACATTGAAGGGATGGCTGATCCCCGGCTTGATGGGCGCTGAGCTCGACATACTCATCGAGCGGAGGCTCCTTGAGGGGCCTGGGGAGCAGACTTCGTTTCAATGATGGTGATGAGACGGGAAATTGTATTGCGTCGTTCAAGCAACTGAGCCACTTGCTCGACTTCCTTGGCGTGAAACGCCAATTCAACGATCGGGGTCAGGAAATACAGCGCCTGGCTGCCGAGAAAGTTCATTGGACCAAGCGACTCCAGAAACACAGTGGCAGGAGCAGCCATACCCCGTTTCACCACCACATCAGCCACCCGTTCAAGCAGCGCGAGGTCTTCAATCGTGAACACATCTGCCTCGGATGTGGCCGAAAAGGCAAGGGATAGTTCCGCACGGACCTTGTCCCATGATTCCACCAGAGATGCCTTGGAGAAAGAAGTCATAACTGTTTGGAAAGGCAGTCAAAATCAATTATCGATCGGCATTATATGAAGGGGTCGGAGGAGAGTCAATAAAGGTGCGGCGCAAAGGGGTGAGGAGCTTTCTTTGCTCCCGGAGCGCGCGCCCCAAGTAGGGCCTTGCTCGACAGCCGCAGTCACAAGCTCCTCACTCCTTTGCTTGGTTGGGCATTGAACTGGAAAAGAAAGTACGAATGGATGTGCTCTATGAAGGACAGCCTGGCCACCCCCTGGAGAGTTGTACAGAGAAATAAACTATCCCGGGTTTCTTTACTCGAATCTTACGTTTTCTTGGGACATTGCTGCTAGGATATTGTCGAGTGCTTGATTCATCCGCGACATCGATAGAAAGGAAGCTTGTCTTGAACACAACGAAACTTATTGCCGCATGCATCGTGCTTTCTCTGATCGGGGCGCCGGCCGTATCTTTTGCGAGGGCGAGAGGCGGATCTGGCGGAGGCTATTCTAGCGGGTCACGGAGCGGGAGCGCCTCAGGCAGCATCGGCAGCCGGGGATCGCGCACCTATGACCAGAACGGCGCGAAGCCGATTCAACAGTCTGCCACACCAAAGCCTGCCACGACCGCACCGCAGCAAGCGCCCACGGCCCAGCCAGCACCTGCCACGCAGCCCTCGTTCCTGCATCGCAATCCCCTGTTAGCCGGGATCGCAGGAGGCCTCGCCGGATCATGGCTAGGCCATATGCTGTTCGGAGCGACAGAGAGCAGCGCAAAGACCACCGAAGCCGGTGAGCCTGTCGGCGAAACCAGCCAGGCAGCCGGGGCCTCCAGCTCCACCGGGATTCTCCTCTTCCTCATGCTCCTGGGAGCCGGGATACTCTTTTATTTCCTGAAAGTACGACGGTCACCCGTTCCTGATTTTTCAGGATTCACGCGAAGCAACGCAGTCAGCAGGTCCCCGTTGGCCGAGCCTTCCGCCACGACCCTACAGACCACGACGGTTGTCAGCGACGTCACCACCGCTGACAAGTCAGCCTTTCAGCAACTGCTGATCGACATTCAAACGGCCTGGAGCAAACAGGACCTGGCCGGGATGCGGCGATTCGTCACGCCGGAAATGTTGACCTATTTCAGCACGGCCCTGGCCGAAAACACCAGCCAGGACATCGAAAATCATGTGGAAGGTGTGGTGCTCCTCCGTGCAGAGGTCCGGGAATCCTGGACCGAAAACGCGACGCACTACGCGACGGTAGGACTTCACTGGAGTGCCCGTGACTATACCGTCTCCTTGACAAAACGGCGTGGAGAACCAGACTATCTTGTCGAGGGCAGCGAAGAGACGCCAACCGAATCTGGCGAAGTCTGGACATTTATGCGATTTCACGATGGGAAGTGGCTGCTGTCGGCAATTCAGCAAGTCGATTAGCCGCCTGCCCGGCAACGCATGTTGCCGGAGCTGACAGAGTCAGTAATTCGGGGGCAGCACCTGTCTTAGCTATCAAGATAGTTGCTGCCCCCGTTTCTTGAGCCCTCACACGACTGCCCCCCTAAAAGTAAAGTAGGAGTGACAAGGCTGTCGTTCACTGCGCGCGTCGAACGAGGCCCTTCTGAGGCTGCGCGTTCCGCGAGCAAGAAGGACGCCTCACCGCTCCCTATCTCCCTATCCCTGTTTCTTTTCCCCTATTTTGCTCTCCGTCCCCTTCCAAAGCCGCTCGATATTCCCCCTGTGCTTCATCACAATGAGGCCGCTCACCACGACTGAGAAGAGCACAAAAGCCACGGTTGGGCGAGCGAACACCGCGACAAGGGGAAAGAGCCCGAAGGCGGTGAGTGCGCCGCCTGAGGAGTAGCGCCAGAGGGCGACGGCGCCGAGCCATGTGCACAACAAGATAAGGCCAATGAGGGGTTCCACCCCGAGGACTGAGCCGAGGGCTGTGGCCACGCCCTTGCCGCCCGTGAATCCGAGAAAGGGAGAAAAGAGGTGTCCAAAAACCGGCGCGAGCGCCACGAGCAGAATGGCCCATTCATTTTGCAGCAACTGAGTCGCTGCAAAACCCATTACCCATCCTTTGCCCATGTCGCCGATCAAGGTCAGGATGCCGGCCTTCTTGCCCGACACGCGCAGCACGTTGGTAAAGCCGACGTTCTTGCTCCCGACCGTGCGCGGATCGGACAGTCCCATCGCTTTCGACACGACCACACCGAAGGGCACCGC
>Ga0315275_10001382_pt1 | contig 21327 bp, 19 predicted proteins | sample YL17G03_0_MG_FD_205557 | JGI IMG/M metagenome (GOLD analysis project Ga0315275, IMG submission 205557) | Sediment microbial communities from Yellowstone Lake, YNP, Wyoming, USA - YL17G03_0 | ecosystem: Environmental > Aquatic > Freshwater > Lake > Sediment | place: USA: Wyoming | collected...
AGGTTATCTTTTGCCTTTTTAAGTATTTCACGGATATCTGCAACGCTGGCGGCGGGGGCGCTAAGGTAAAAGAATGTTGCGGAAGTCTGCTTTGCTATGACGGCGGCAAGACTGGTTTTGCCTGTTCCCGGCGGGCCGAAGAAGATAAGGCTGCTGAGTGTTTGGGCCTGAAGCATTCTGTAAAGCAGCTTGCCTGGGGCAATGAAATCTCTTTGGCCGACGAATTCTTCGAGGGTTTCCGGCCTCATTCTTGCCGCAAGTGGTGCATTTGATTGTAGTTGTGCTTTTTCAATATCGGAAAAAAGCGATTTTTTATCTCTTGTTTCGGGCATAAAACCTATTATACCGCCCGATTAAGGTATTTGTCGACAGTAACTTTATGGCATTTGAGTTGTAGAGGCTTTGTCTGCCGTGTGGGGTTGTTTTGTGTTGATTTTTAATGTCTGGAAAACCTTGACGGTGTTTTTGCCTGCCTGTTTTGCAGCATAAAGCGCCTCATCGCTGCGATGGGCTATTTCTTCCGGGCACATCTGGCCCTCGTATTGGCCGACCCCGATACTGATTGTTATCTGGATTTTTTGTCTTTCCCAGATGATAGGAGATTTAGATACTTCATTTATCATTCTTTCTGCCGCGATGACCGCCTCGGGAATTGCGGTATTTGGAAGAATAACTGCGAATTCATCGCCGCCGTATCTTGCGGCGGTGTCGATTTTTCGAATGCACGAGACGATTTTCCTGCTGACTCGCTTTATTGTCATATCTCCTGCACGGTGCCCGAACTTGTCGTTGATAGGTTTGAGGTTATCTATGTCGGCCATGATAACTGTAAGCTGTCCGCCGTATCTCTGGCATCTTCTAATTTCTCTTTCAAGGATTTCAAAGAAGGTTCTGTAGTTGATAAGGCCTGTCAGGCCGTCTGTTTTAGCCTGAAGTTGAGTTTTTTCGAAGAGTTTAATATTACCGATTGAAGCGCCCACAAGCTGTCGGAAAAGCTCGACTACGGCGACATCTTCGCTGCTGAACTTTTCATCGCCGATTTTATCAGCCAGATTCAGTACACCTACGACCCTGTTGTTGCAGATAAGCGGTGCGATTATGCAGGTGTTTGACTGGTAATTTTTCGCAAATTTACGGTTCCATTGGGCGATAATCGGTGATTTATGGTCTTCAATGTTTTCGATAGAAATCAACTCTGTGCTTTTGACGGCTTTTATCATAGGTGACATATTAGTCTGGTTGAGAGATACTATGTTATTGATAAGGAAGGGGTGGTTGTGATTTTCGAGGTGCAGCATATCGGTCATTTCGTCAAGTATGTACAGCGAGGCAAGTCTGGCGTTGACAAGCTTTGGAATCTGTTCCACGCAGATTTTTCCAATCTGCTGCATTTCCAGGCAGTTTATCTGCTGTACAAGCGGGGTAATGGCATGCAGAATGCCCAAGTTCGCATTTTTTAGCGAACTATCGGGGCCGCCAGCGATATTGTTCTGTTCGGCATTGTTCATAAGTACTTTTTTTGCACATCTTAGACTGAAAAAACACTGTTTTTGGGATATTCATTATATCGGTGTTGAAAATAGGTAAGTTTGGTAAAAAAGTTATAATTTTAAGCGGTTTTATATGTGGGCAGACTCAGGTCCGAAAAAGCTCATTTTATAAGACGCAGAGTGCTAACTCCGCAAAACTGATTCCATTATTTGACTGATAATGCGCGGCGCAAACGGGCACAGTAGGGGGCTTTTTACAGGACGTAAAGATGCAGCATAAAAATAAAACATAAATTTTCTTAGAAAGTTGTTGACGTTGGGCAGAATAGCTTTTACATTTTACAAAACGTAAAAGCTATTTTTTAAAATCAGAAGTTTGATTTTAAGGGACTTTTGGTTTTTTTACGGCCGGTAATGTTGAAAAGGTTTGAGTAATGTTTGAGACACAGCATTCGGATTTGGCAAAGAGCAGCAGGAATAACTTTTCCGTTCCGCAAAAGCTTTATCGTATCGGTGAAGTAGTGCGATACACACCTTATTCTCGTCAAACGATTCACAACTATACAATTATGGGTCTGATAAAAGAAACTGCGTGGACCGACGGCGGACATCGGCTTTATGACGAAAGTGTTTTCTCGAGACTTTCAAGGATAACTGAACTTAGAAAAACAAAGACGTTGGGTCAGATAAGAGAAATGCTCGCAGCGAAGGGTAACTGAGCTTTTGAAAATAATTACAGGGAAATAGCTTTGACTAACAATATCGGACAAATGGATTTGTCGTCTTTGATTCGTGACAACATCGATGACGTGCTTGTCAAAATCATTCAATTCACACATATTTGCCACAAAGTAATTCTCGAAAATATTAATAATTGTCATTCGTCAGGTTTCATTCCTCGTCAGGTCGATGTTGAAGATTTTGCAAAAGTAATTTCCGCAGCTCTATCGGAGCATCAAAAAACGCGAAGGCTCGTTCTGTGCGACAGCGAGTCGGTCAGTTTTATGCCCGGCGGTCGGTTGAATGTAAAAATGAAGGTTGACACAGCGGCCAGAAGGCTTTTTGAACAGGATTTGAATCGGTATCTCAGTCTCCAGCGGCAGCGGCTGAATGAAAATACGATAAACAACAAAACGGCCTGTGCTTTGTTGGGGCACAAACTGAAATCGGCCAAAATTACAGCGAAGCGATAAGTTGTTGTAACTTATTTAAAATAAAGCAGTTATAAAATTAAAATAATAACCGACAGGGAGGAATAAATGACGCCAGTTTCTGTTGAAGAGCTTGTCAGGCTCGCGGCCCAAAGCGGTCAGAAAGCGAAGATTATTGCGGTTGCCAGTGGCAAAGGAGGAGTGGGCAAGACAAATATTTCGGCAAATCTTGCTGTATGTTTGGCTGCGACCGGCAAAAGAGTAGCGGTTTTTGATGCTGATTTCGGTCTTGCTAATCTCGACATTATTTTTGGAGTAAGCAGCAAATACAACCTTTCACATTTCATCAGGGGCTGCAGGAGTATTGAGGAAGTTTGCCAGCCGGCTGTTGCCGGCGTGGATATAGTTTGCGGCCTTTCCGGCATTGAAGGTCTTGCGGAAATGTCGGACTTTGCCAGAGAAAGGATTATCAAGGCGTTGGAGGTTTTGTCCGATAACTATGATGTGGTTATTGTGGATACTTCTGCTGGCATCGGAAAAACGGTGCAGGCGTTTTGTATGGCTTCTGACCACACCGTTCTTGTGACTACTCCTGAACCTGCGGCGATAACGGATGTTTATATATTGCTCAAGGTTCTTACGGCCAGGCGGTATGACGGCAGGTTCAGCCTTATTGTGAATATGGCTGAAAGTGCAGCCGAAGGCAAGAAGGTTTACAGGCAGATTGCGATGGCGGCGACTCAGTTTCTGGATGTTCGGCTTCATCATGCCGGTATTCTTGTCAGGGATGAGCATATAGGCCTTGCAGTCAGGAAGCGCCAGCCCGTAGTGCTTGAATATCCCAGATGTACTGCCGCACAGTCCCTGATGACGGTCGCGGCCAGGCTCAGCAAAGTTCCTGTTAGCAGTACGGCAGGGCAGGGTTTTTTCAGAAAAGTTGTTAACTGGTTTTTCTAATTTAAGCGCTCTTTTGAAAGGCCGATATTATTGGTACCAGGCGTTAGAGCCGTTAAAGCCTGTATAGGCCGTGCACTTTAAAAATTGAGTTCTGTTTTCTAAAGACTTATCGGACTTGTCGATTTGTTTGGAATTTTTGGAGGGATACAAAAATGCCGGCGTCAAAAAAATCTGTCGAAGTTGATATAAATGCCATTTGGGAAGATTTTTTCGGAGACCGCAGCGAGGAGAACCGCAACAGGCTGATTGAGCATTATCTGTCGATTGTCAAGTACACTGCCGAGCGGATATATATGAAACTTCCTGAAAAGGTTGATGTTGACGATTTAATCAGTGCCGGCGTATTCGGCCTTATGGATGCGATAGATGCCTTTGACCCCAAAAGGGGCGTCAAGTTTGCGACATATTGTACGCCGCGAATAAGAGGGGCGATTCTTGATGAGCTGCGGAGTATGGACTGGGTTCCCCGTCTTGTAAGGGCTCGCGCTCATCAGCTCGGCAACGCGACAAAAATGCTTGAGGCTCATCTCGGCAGGCTGCCGACCGAGCGGGAAATTGCCGATGAGCTTGATATGGGTATGGAGGACTTTTACATGCTGCAGCGTGATGCCACCGCTGTTGGTCTTGTGTCACTGAGCAACAATCTTGACGTTGAAGGCGACAATGACATTTGTGAAATTGATGTAATTAAGGACAAAAAGAGCGAGGACCCGATGGTAGAGGCGCAGAAAAGGGATTTGAAAAATCTGCTGACCAGGGGACTGACCCGTGCCGAAAGACTCATACTTGTCCTGTATTACTATGAGGAGATGACGATGAAGGAAATCGGTGCGACGCTCGACCTTTCGGAATCGAGGGTTTCACAGATGCACTCGTCGATAATAGCAAGGCTCAAGGCGCAGATGGACGCCCGCAAAAAGGAGTTTTCCATTAAGTAGTTTCCCATAGACAACAAGCAGTTAAGAAAGTAAAATGAGGATTCAATAAATCGTCTGCCGCAGGCGGACCCCGCGATTTTTAATTTTATTAAACTTTTTAATTTTGAGTTTCTTTATGCAATTTACGAAAATGCATGGTCTTGGCAATGATTATGTGTATGTAAACTGTTTTCAGCAGTCGGTCAAAGACCCTGAGTCTCTTGCAATAGTTTTAAGCGACCGTCACAGGGGCGTAGGTGCTGACGGCCTGATTTTAATATGTCCGTCAACTGTAGCGGATGTCAAAATGAGGATATTCAACGCCGATGGCTCTGAGGCGCAGATGTGCGGCAACGGCATCCGGTGCGTGGCCAAATACGCTTATGAGCATTCTCTCGGCTCCAGCCGCAAACCATTTTCTGTGCCGGGCCAGAAAAGCTTTCCTGTTTCTCTGCGGGTTGAAACCGGCAGAGGTATTCTTACGCTTGGTTTGGATATCGATAATAAAAACAAAGTCCAGAACGTATGCGTCAATATGGGCCGGCCGATTCTCGAACCTGCCCGGATTCCTGTTGCTCTTGAGGGCGACAGTGTGATTGAAGCGGCCATCGATGTTCAAAACCAGCGTATGCTGATGACGTGTGTCTCAATGGGCAATCCCCACGCGGTGTTTTTCACTGAGGACCTTTCAGGTATAGAGCTTGAAAAAATAGGGCCTGTAATAGAGCATCATGAGCTTTTTCCCCAGCGGGTTAATGCTCATTTCGTGAGGGTTGATTCGCCGAGCCGGTTTACAATGATTACCTGGGAGCGCGGCAGCGGTGCTACTTTAGCCTGTGGCACAGGCGCCTGTGTCTGCTGTGTGGCCGCTGTGCTGACAAACAGGTGCGGCAGGGCAGTTACAGCGAATCTGCCGGGCGGAGCGCTCCAGTTGAACTGGTCGCAGGAAGACAACTGTGTCTATATGACCGGCCCTGCGACAGAGGTTTTCACCGGCACCTGGCCCGATTAAATTACTCGGAACTTATATTTACCGATTTATCAATCCCGTAAGTTTTTGCGATAGTCAGGTTTGCCGGCTGCATTGCGGCCCTGTCGAGGACGATTTTCGGCTGATTGAGCTCAAATTCGATTAAATCGTATTTTGCTTTGGGATTTAGCGCAAACGCCTTGGGAACATCTTTCATCGACCCGATTTTCATACCATTGATGCTGTCAACAACAAGCTGGTCCAGGCCGTGATAGCCGAGGTTGATATTTGCGGGCAGGACATAGCTTAAGACAATAATTTCTTTTCGCTCATCGGTGGGTTTGAAAGCCTCATTAAGCAGATAATTGTATATATGCGGCTCAACTTTTCCTGCCCAGTCGGCTCCTCTTGCCGCAAGGTATGTTTTTGTCAGTTTCTGCAGAATGCAGCCGCCGACGATGAAATATTGAGGCTGGCTGTCGAGGTCATACCAGGGCACAAGCATTTTGGATACGTCGAAGTTTTTGACAATCGCTTTGATTTTCTCCTTCTTGCCGCCCCGCCAGATATTGAACGTGATTTTTTCGCCTGCGGTCTTTCCGGTTATAAGGTAATCGAATAGCAGGGCATCGTATTTTGGATGGATGTATCTGCCGTAGGAATTCAGTTCAAAACCGTCTATTGACACAAGCACATCGCCGCTTTTCAGCACATCGCTGCCCGTCCCGATTGTGTAAACGTCCGAGACATAAACGCCGTCTTGTATTTGCTGCGGCAGTTTAAGATATTTTCTTAAAGCAGGGTCGAGCAGTCCCGTAGTAGTAAATCCTACGGCTCCTGTGCCGTTATAGGAGCCGTCTTTCGCATCTTCCAGAAATCCGTTTATGATTTCCGCCGGGATAATTCCTGCTTCTTTGTCATTTGACCAGCAGGCTATTCCCAGTGGCTCTGCTCCTATGCAGTATAGCTGTCCATTGCCTGTAAGGTCGGAGACGTTTGCAGCAACAAAATTGAGCGTTCTGCAGAAACCTGAAGATGAGTCGACCGTTGCCCTGTCGAGATAACCTCTGCCGCTGTATATCTGCAGTATGCCTGACAGCCAGTAGCAATTGACTTCAGCGCCTTTTTCGTATTTTGCGCTGAACTTAAGAGGCACAAGGGCTTTTTTAAGGGCATTTGGGTCGAGTTCAATCAGGGCAAGATTGGATTCATAATCGACAATTTTAATTTTCGCGGGTATAAATTCGTTCTGTCCGAATCTTTTTGCCTCTATCACTACGGCGTTTGCGACGTTGAGTGCGGTGGTAATAACCTCATTTTTAGATACAGCGCAGCCGACGCTCCAGCCTTCGGTGATATCACTGTTTTTCCACGGCTGGTACTGTTCATAGCCGCAGTGGGATATCCTCAGATAAACAATGGAATCTTTCATTTTTTCGGTTATATCTATACGGTTTTTGGCGCAGGCGTTCGATAAAACAACCGCTGTAAAAAGTAAAATGGGAAAAACGGATTGGATGTTGTTGATTTTTTTCATATCTGCTGCTCCAGAAATGCCCAGGTTGGGACGTTATATTTTTTGAGGATGATTTCGTTTTGCTGATGGGCTTTTTTTGCTTCTATCGGCAGAGGCCTTTCGGAATTCATAAATTTAAGGATATAAAACTCGGCGTCCCTGTTTTCAAATGCCTTTTTTACGTCATCGAGGCTCCTTATTGGCGTATCATTTATGCTTTCAAGCGGCTTGGTTAAAAAACTGTCCGCATAAGTGTTAATTTGGTCCGGCAGGATTTCGGAAAGAATTACATATTCTTTTCGCAGCGGGTCGTCGTTAAGTTGCATTGAATTGCTGAAAAGATATCTGAGCGCATGCGGGATATTTTGCATCCAGTCTCTGCCCCATGTTTCAAGGTAGTTTCTTGATGCCGCGACGAATGTCAGCCCCGAGAAACATACGTAGCGGGGTTGCTCGTCATAAAGCCGGCTATAATCGAATATAGGACGATTTAATCCAATGACCAGCTCGGCGGTGTTCTTTTGGCCGCCTCGCCAGTAAACAAGGGTAATTTTCTGGCCGATTTGTTTTTGTTCTATCGCCTCCGACATATGGTGTTTTGTGCCGTAAATCATAATCATACCGTCGTTGTCGATGTCGTAGTCATCAATCTTTATTATGCAGTCGTCTTTCTGCAGAACTTTTTCAGCGGAGCTGTTGAGCATTACGCTTGTTGCTATGATGCCCTGTGTGTCGGCGGGAATTTTCAGATAGTCATAGTAGCTGTCGTTGTGCAGACCGGCAAAAAGACTAACCCCGATGGACCCGAAGCCGTCATATTTGCCGTCATTAACGTCCTGTAGAAAATGCCTGATTACGGTAGTTGGAATCAGGTAGCCGATATTATCTGCCGCAAGCAGGCCCTGAAACGCCACGCCGATGACCTTTCCGTCCTGCATTACAGGCCCGCCGCTGTTGCCGGGGTTTATGGCGGCATCTGTCTGAACTACCAGATGCGCATCGGCGCCGCTATGGACATATACGTCGGTTTGAATCCTCGATACAACGCCTTCGGTAACGCTGATATGTGTTCCACCCATCGGAAAGCCGTATGTAGAGACTGTGCTGTTGACCTGCGGCAGTTCTCCAAGGCCCAGCGGTTCAGTGCCGTCAAAGAAGCATGGGTCATATACTTTCAGCAGAGCAAGGTCGCAGTCATGGCCGATAAATTCAACGCTGGCGGGGTATTTTTTCGCGATATTTTCTTTTTTAATGATGATATATCGGTTGTCTGAAACATTGTGAGCGTTTGTAATGATTCTGTTTCCTGCGATGATAAAGCCGGAGCCTACACCTCCTGATGTGGATTGCTGTTTCCACGGCGTGGTGTAATCGTAGCCCTGTTTGACGATTTGAATCATTACGACGGATTTAGACATATCCGGCAGTTCGGCCGTGCAGACGCTGGCTGATAAGAAAGCAATTAAAATAAATAATGTTTTTTTCATATTCAGCTCCGTAGATAAAGATTTATCATTTTGGATTTTCCCTGGTTTGCGTCAATTCTTCAAGTTTTTCTTTCGCCTGGCTGTATTTTATTTTGCCCATTCTGCTGAAGACTTCTTTTCCGGGATACATTATTTTAAACTGCTCAGTATATACGTCTTCTATTTCTACAGCCTTTTTGTAGTGTTCAATTGCGAGGTTGATGTTGCCGAGATGCTCACAGATTTCCGCAAATTCGGTATGCAGTTCTGAGGAGGCGGGGTATCGTTCCATCGCATTTTGAAGGGCTGAAAAGGCCTTTTCAAACCAGAAAGACCGCCTATTAGGCGTTATCTGTGCAAGCGTTTCATAGACTTTGGCGAGGTTTTCGTAATTTTTGTAATCGGCCTTGTCTCTCTGGATGGCCGTCAGCAGTGATTTTTCAGCCGCTAATAGAATTTCTGGCGAATTTCCGGGGTTCATTTCGAATGCATACAGGAGCATTTTTCCCGCGAAGGCGGCAGGAGTCGGGTTTAAAATATCGTCTGCACTGGCATCGAGTAAAAGCGTTGTTCCTTCTTCAAGTTCTCCGTTTGCGAAAAGCAGTCTCGCTGTTTCTGTTTTTACAGCCGTTTTTACTCCCGGTATTATACAGAACCATATAAGAGTCGCTGCCGTCAGTACCGCTGAAGCGGCGAGGATGTTTTTTCTTGTCCCGTTAGAGTCAGGCCGCCTTTGGTGGCCGTCAGGAATCTTTGATTCCTTGACTCTAATGGGACTTGTTCTATTTGGTTTTAAATCGCTGTCTGTAATATTTTTCGGTCGGTAATCAGAACTGACTAATGCGACACACGCCCAGAAGGCCGTCATTATCCCCGGCTCAAACAGTGCGAAATCAATTAGGTTGTGGATTAACACAGCAAGAAGTCCGCATAAAATTGCAGCGACGAAGATTTGTCTGGTTTTTGATTGTTCTTCGGTTCGCGTACATAGCCATAATGTCGTTCCCGCAAAAAATGCCGGTGCGGCATACATAATGGCAATGACATATAGAATAACATCGATGCTGTTGCCGATTTCTGCTCTTATGGCGATCGGCCTGACAAACAGCAGGACAAGAACAATCGAAATCCCGCTAACCTTTGCAAGGGCAGTCAGGCTGTTTTCAGCAAGTCTGCCGGAGGCTTTATTTTGTATGCTGCACATTATAATCGGGTAAAATATCGCCATACAGAATCCAGCCATGCCGATTATTCCGTATTGGCTCAGTATGCTCAGTATGAAACAGTGCGGGTCCTTGATGGTCTCAAGGGCTTGTGGTATTTTGTAGTGTGTATAGTACGAGCTAAAGTTCCCTCCTCCGATTCCTGTTATCAAATGGCCGGCTGCAATTTTTACTGCCGCCGCCCAGTATTGCCATCTGACCAGCATTGAATTTCCGCCGGGCAGCTTATTGTGCCCAGCGCCGTAGCTGACGATGAAGGCTGTGCAGAGGATAATTAAAATAACAGCAGAGATAATTATAAGGCCTCGGTGGCGTCGGAGAATTTGACCGAATCTTACAGATAAAAACAGCAAGCCTCCTGCAGCGGCCAAGGATGCAATTGCGCCTTTGCTGTGTGCTTCAAGCAGCCCGGCAAAGAGAACAAGCAGCAAAACCGTCGGCGGGCATAGTTTCTTTAAGGTATTTTTCTTTTCAGACAGTTTGACCTTAAAATCAAAAGCGGCGAAGGTGCAGAAGATTGCAAGGACCAGCAGACTCCCGACACTGTTGCCCGTAGTGAAAAACCCCCTGACATCCTTTGAATACAATCTGTTTTCATAGAGCATCTGTTCAAAGGAGCCCGGCTCGATGCCGAGTTTTTGGAGCTGGACTACAGGCTCGGCCTTATACTCTTCTATCATAAGTTTGTTGCTGCTGAAGGACTGCTCAGTGCACTGATATACGTTTGCAATGGCCATACCTGTCAGCACAAAAAGCAGGACTTTTTTTCTTTCGATTGTTTCCAGAAGATTCGAAAGCACAACAGCCGTTACCATTGCCGACAGGATTGTAATTGAATCGGTTATGGCAGTTCTGCGGTTCGAAGCTGCGATTGTGCTTAAAACAGCGGCAATGATGAAAATCAGTACGCCGTACTCAAGTCCGCTCATCCGGTATTTTCCGCCGGACAACCTGACGGCAAACCAGACAGCCCCAGAGATAATCAGAAGGCTCGAAATGATTACGCTCACAAGATTGTCGTAAAAAACCCCCGGCAGGCTGAATGATTCTATGCTGGGGTTTTCCATAAAGCTCAGTCTCAGGGCGATAACGCACATAAGGAACACAAAGAGAACCGATTCAAAAATATGGAGTGTTTTGTTGTTATTTTTCTGAGTCATCTTTTCCGGTCGATTCGAGAATAGCGATAATCCCCAGCACCAGAACCGTCTGTGCAAATACAAGAATACCGTACGCTGAGTTGATGGTTTTCAGAACGATTGCGCCCAGGCCTGTCGCAAGTGTCGCAAGATAAAGCGTAAGCACCGTTTGCACTTCGGAAAGTCCCCGTTTTTTAAGTCTGTGTGAGAAGTGCTGTGTATCGCCGACAAAGGGACTTTTGCCCTGGCTTATTCGCAGGACGGTTACGCTTATAAAATCATACAGCGGCAGGGCCGTTATCACCAGCGGCATCAGCACAACATACCATTTACTGCTGTCGGTGCTCTGGTAATACGTTGTTCTTAGTGTAATAAGTGCGACGAAAAACCCGACGACAAGCGACCCCGCATCGCCCATAAAAATCGAGGCCGGGAAGAAATTGAAGACAAGAAAACCTGCCAGCGTCCCTGCAAAAATCAGCGCAAAACCACTCACGAAGACCTGTCCTGAAAGAACTGCTGTAAAAAACAGGATTATGGAAATTATAAGAGCGATTCCGGCGCTTGCGCCGTCCATATTGTCTAAGAAATTGAATACGTTGATAATAAGCACAATCCAGATGGAACTTATAATTGAGGTGATGATTTTGCTTTCGATGAAAAGTTCTACCCTTACATCGGCAAAGTAGGCTGCGATAAATGCGGCAACAAACTGCACCAGCAGTTTGGTCGCCGGCCCGAGGTTTTTTATATCATCCCACAACCCCAGCACCAGCAGCACAGCAGAGCAGACGATTATTATAACCAATTCTTGTATTTTAGCGGCAAAATCCTGGATGTAAAAACCGCTTTCTTTCGTCACCAAAGCCGGATATAGCCTGACGGATATAGCTGCCGCGATACAGAAAAGAGCCATTGTTGCGAATATTGCGATTCCTCCCCCTAAGGGTATGGTTTCTTTGTGGAATCTGTCCGGCCGCGGATGAGCGACAAATCCGCTCGCCAGAGCAAGTTTTTTAACCACTGCCGTCAGAACTGCCGAAACGGCAAAGGCCGTCAAAGGAACCGCTAAATAAACGATAGACGGATTTATCACAAAATTACTCCCTTAACTGCTGAACAAGTTTTTCCCTGACCTGGCTGAAGAATCCGTGATACCTGTCTTCTTTATGGTCGGGAAAGGAATATTCGAAACCTTTCCACTGTCCCTTGCTGAAAATTAGCGTAACTTCAGCCCAGATTTTTTTACCGATATGTATCCTGTGCGAAAAATTTTTCGTACTCGCCAGCACAAGTTTCGACGGTTCGATATAGCCGGGGTCGAGATTGACAGGCCTCGTCAAATTGCCGCCGAGCCTTACGGCAAGTTTTTTTTCCATTTTATTGGTCTTGAGTTTTATATCCGCCAGTTTATCCGGCAAAATCAGTTTTTCAATTGCCACAAATTTTTTGACAATCTCTTTTCCGGTTTCGTTCGCATAATATTCGGTATGCGTAAAAGGCCATACAGGGCTTTCAAGGTCGCAGTTTCCGAATTTGGCCTTTATCATATCAACAGCGGCATTTACAGCCCGCTGGTCGCAGGCGAGTATCCCTACGATAAGTTTTACCGGCTCAGGTTTTTTAAGCGTCCACATCCAGTTCGGTTTTAAGTTTCTCAATTAACCTTAATGTTTTTTCTTTTACTTCTGTCAGCGGGACTTTTGTTATTTTGCTTTCTCTGCGAAGTTTTATTTCAGCACAGTTTTCAGCGATTGATTTGGCGCCGATTGTTATTCTGATTGGTATTCCGATAAGGTCTGCATCCTTGAATTTTACGCCGCCTCTCGCGTCTCTGTCATCGAGCAGTACTTCCACGCCGGCGGCAGTCAATTCATTGTAAAGTTTTTCCGAAGCCCCAATGATTTCATCGTTATTTCCCGCAGGAACGATAATAACCTCATAAGGTGCAATGCTTATCGGCCAGATAATGCCGTCATCGTCGCGCGATATCTCAATTGCTGATGCGACAATCCTGTTTATGCCGATGCCGTAGCAGCCCATTATGCACGGCTTTTCAGTGCTGTCTTTATCGAGGAATTTTGCACCGAGCTTGCTGCTGTACTTTGTGCCAAGCTTAAAGACCTGCCCAACCTCGATGCCTCTTTTAAACAGTAGTTTTTTGCCTTTGTAGGTATCGCCCTCGACGGCATTTCTTATATCGGCAATTATTACATTTTTGCCATCGGTAGGAAAATCCCGCCCCGGAACGACGTTTTTAATATGATAATCTGTCTTATTTGCTCCGGTAACCCCGGCTTCGATTGTCAGAACTGAATGGTCTATAATGAGTTTATTTACTTTTTCAGCAAGTCCTACAGGTCCTGCAAAACCGACTTGGGCTCCGGTAATTTTTTTAATCGTTTCTTCATCCGCAAGTTCTATGGATTTTCCAGCGGCAGTTCGCAGCTTTTCCGGATTTATTTCAAAATCTCCGCGGACAAGAACAAGGATTAGCTCATTGCCTGATTTGTAAACAAGTGATTTGATAAGCTCTTTTGCATTTGCCTTTAAGAATGTGCAGATTTCGTCTATGGTTTTTTGGTTTGGCGTGTGAATTTCCTCTGCCTGCTCGTATTTTTTATCTCGTTTTGCTTTCGGCAGGGGGTCAACAGGTGCTTTTTCAAGATTCGCGGCGTAGCTGCCGTCCTCAATCTGGACGATTATATCTTCGCCTGATTCGCACGGCACAGTGAATTGGTGAGAGCCGCTGCCGCCCATCTCGCCTGACTCCGCCTCGACTATCGCGTATTTCAGGCCGCATCTGCTGAAAATCCTTTTATAAGTTTCGTACATTATTTTATATGTTTCATCGAGGCTCATCTGGTCAGCGTGGAAGCTGTAGGCGTCTTTCATCATAAACTCCCGGCTTCGCAGCACACCGAACCTCGGCCGAAACTCGTCCCTGAATTTGAAGCTAATCTGATAGAGATTTATTGGAAGTTGTTTGTATGAATTTATCTCTCCTGCGGCGATGCTTGTAACGACTTCTTCAGCGGTGGGGGCGAGCACGTTTTCTCTGCCGTGCCTATCGGTAAATTTTGCCATTGTCGGTCCGTAATCGACGTTTCGTCCTGTCTGCTGCCACAGTTCCATCGGCTGAACGGCTGGCATAAGGATTTCCTGTGCGCCGCTCTTGTCCATTTCTTCGCGGACGATATTCATAACCTTCATCAGTACTCGCCAGCCTGACGGCAGGTAGATATATGTCCCGCTTGCAAGTTTCCGCATCAGCCCCGCGCGAATCATTAGCTGATGACTTGGAATCTCAGCGTCGGCCGGCACTTCTTTTACTGTCGGTATAAAAGCCTTGCTGTACCTCATTATTTTTCCTTGTTTTTAGTGTCTTTATATCCTCAAAAAAGACGTTTTGCAAGAAGAACTTTAACGCCTTTTTTTCTTAAAACCTTTTGACAGAAGCTCTTAGTCTGGTATAATTGTGAAAACGGATTTTTAACCGGACTGAACTTTTCTACTGGGACTTGCCCGCCTTAGGTGGGAAGGATTGACTTATGCCGGGTGCAATCAAATTATTGGTTTTGCGGTTAAGTATTATTATAGTGGCTCTTGTCTTTGTTGGGGGCTGCGGTGAATCTGCGAAAAAGGAAAATCCCGTTAGCCTTTATGTCGATGCCGTATCGCTTGCCGGCTCGAATGAGCCGAACCATGCGGTTGAAAAGCTTAAACTGGCCGTCAAAAAAAACCCCGATTTTGCGATAGCTTATTCCCTTCTCGGCAGTATTTATCTCCGGCAGAACGATTTGCCTCAAAGCGAACGGGCTTACCTGAAGGCTGCGGAGCTTAATCCGTGGTCTTATGAGGATTTTCGCAACCTCGGCCAGGTTTATAATCTGATGAACGATTTTACCTCGGCGGCAAAGGCCTATGCAAAGGCCTGCCAGCTTGACCCGCAAAGCAGTGAAATGTTGTGTGAAGCGGCGGATTCTTATTACAAGCTTGGCGATTATGAATCAGCGCTTAAGTATGGCCAATCGGCCAGGGAACTTGCCCCGGCCGACGGTGAAGTCGAGAAATTGCTGGGTAACATATATACCGCCCGCCAGGACAATGAGCTGGCTATCGATTCATATAAGCGGGCCCTCGAGTTGAAAGGCAATGACCCCAACATACAGCTTCAGCTTGCTGTTGTGTATCTGCGGGCCCAGCAGTATGATTCTGCAAGACAGCTGCTTGAGTCGGTTGCGGCAGCCGAGCCTTCGAATGCCGAAGTCTGGCGGCATCTCGGGTTTGTTTATCTCAAGCTCAGCCAAACAGACCTTTCTATCGACAGGTATCTCAAGGCCGTTCAGCTCCGTCCTGACGATTGGCGCGGCCACAAGGGTCTTGGTGTTGCATATATGATGAAGTACAGGGATTTGAAGAATCTCGGTGATGCAGACGCCGCTGATTTCAGGGCAAAGGCGATTAGTCACTGGGGTCGTTCTCTCGATTTGAATCCTTCTCAGGACAAGCTCCTGAAATTATACAGAAAATACACACAGTAGGGGGCCGGCTTGACCGAAACCGCTGACAAATGCTGCTGCTCTCGGCTTTGGGGTTTTTTAACCGGCCGGATAAGCGCTCCTGCCTCGCATTTATTATTTTGGCCGGTCTTTATACTTGGCCTTGCCGCCGATTTATGGACAAAATCTCTTGTTTTTCACTGGCTACAGCTTCGTCCTCTCCCGCGGTATATTGTTTTGGATGGTTTTTTTCAATTTGTGCTTGTTGAGAATCGCGGTGCAGCCTGGGGCATTGCCGCTGACAGGACAATTCCATTGATATTGGTTTCACTTGTTGCGATTGTTATTGTTTTTGCAGTATTTTTACTGGCCCGCAAACCGCAGGCGGTTGTTATTTTTTCGCTTGGATTATTTGCTGCGGGTATCTGCGGCAATTTATATGACAGGCTTTTCAACGCCGGCAGAGTCCGCGACTTTCTCGATTTTTATTATAAAGATGTGCATTTCCCCGCCTTTAATATCGCCGACTCGATGCTGACTGTTGCGGTCTTTCTTTTGATTATCGTTACTATTTTCTCTCAAAAACCGCAAACAAAGGATAATCAGTCCTGATATTAAATTTTTTCCCGATAACCGATAACCGATAACCGACAAACGTCCACTTAAAATATTCAATTTTAAATTTTCAATCTTCAATAACCTTTGTGCCTTCGTGTCTTGGTGGCTACGTATCCTCAAACACATGTTCAGCAACAAAGAACGGTACGTTTGTCGCCACACCGATGGCGATTGCATCGCTCGGCCGTGAATCGACTTCAACTTTTCTGTTATTTATGTTCAGGTGAATTGTTGCGTAGTATGTATGGTTTCTCAGGTCGCTTATAACGACTTTTTCGATATTAGCGCCGAGCGCATCTATTATATTGCTCAGCAGGTCGTGAGTCAGGGGTCTGATGGTTGCTTTGCCTTTTAGTCTTCTGTCGATTGCCATTATTTCAACGATGCCTATAACTATCGGCAGAGTTCTTTCGCCTTCTTTTTCTTTAAGGACGATAATCTGCTGGTCGCTCGTCTCGTCTATTACTATCCGCGATAATTCAACTTCTATATCCATAATAAACTTTCTGATTCATCAGGATGTTTGCCTGCCCTGTGAGATGTCGCTTCGGCTATCTCATCGGGGTCATTCCCGAGAAGTTACTCCTGCGAGACTGCAGCAGGGAATCCATTATTTCCTTACTTCTTTAAACTGATAACCGATAACTGATAACTTCCTATTATACCCCCCAATCCTTTTTCTGCAAATAATTGTCTGTTATCTTTATCGCGTGGTTAGCCTGCACTCCGGAGTTTACCCTCGCGAAGGCGGGGGGCGGGGTTTTTATAATAGCCAAAGAGAACACAGAGGAAAATTAAATATTTTTACTGTCGATCTGCCCAATTGTCATCAAACCAAATCCGTGGCACTCCGACTTCACACGCAGCTTGTCCTAATTTGTTTTGAATGTCATAAAACTTTTTTGGCGTATCAATGTCTTTAATTTTATGGAATGGTAAACTGATGTCGCATTTTTTTTCAAGTGCTTTCATAACCTGACTATCGATAGGACAATAAAGCCAATATTTGAACTTTTCCTTGTAGTTTTGAAGAAAATATTCCCGATTTATAATAACATCTCGCAGATATAGGCATAAAATTTTTGTTGCGTGCCCCCATTTATGCCCCGGTTTAATTTTTTTGTTTCCTTTATTACCCTTCTTTATTATTTGAGCTAAAACATTAAGCTGTTTCTCAAACCATTTTTTATAATCTTGTTCGTTTCGGAGACACAAGATTTCATCTACTCGAATTTGCCCTAATTTGTGACAAATTTGTTTCTTTGAACCTTTTTTAAATACTCTACCGACCGATGAACCAATGGCAGAGCGTGCAAGCCTTAAAAGTATTGCTTTTCTATGTTCTTTTTTTATACGGCGATATTCTTTTTTAAGTTTTTTCATTTTTCCCTCTGTGTCCTCTGTGGCTAAACTATCTTTAATCTCTGTGGCTTCATTTTAATTCTGCCAGATTTTTCTCTATTGCCGCAAGTTGCTCCTTTAACTCTGCCAGTCTTTGTTTTGTCTGCTCTACAACCTCGGGTTTCGCCCTCGATACAAAATTCTCATTCCCTAATTTTGCCTCATTGCTTTTAACGCCGGCAAGAATTTCATCTTTCTGCTTATTTAGTCTTTCTAATTCCGCCTCTGCGTCAATCAAACCCTGCACAAATATCTGAATTTGTTCAACTACAGCCGTGGCCGCATTCTCAGGCTTTACTTCCTCATGTGATGCGCTGAATTTATCCAGCCCGGCCCTGTCGCAGATTAAATCGCTGTTGTCATTGAGGATTTTCGATAGTTTGGCCGGTGCATTTGCGGTGGCAGTTAATTTCTTATTTGGCGGCACAGCATATTTATTCCTGATTTCACGAATTGCTCGGACAACTTCCTGAACAATCAATATTTCACTTTCAATTTTTTCCTCAACGAATTTATCTAAGTCTGCCTGTGGTGAGCGGGGTCGAACCATTGGCCAATCAGCGATAATCAGTGCATCTGTCGTTTTGAATTCTATCAAGTCTTTCAGTCCTCTTTGTGGTGCAATTTCATTTAATTTTTGGAATATGCCTTCCGTTATAAACGGCACAAACGGATGTAATAATCTCAGCGTCATATCTAATACAAACGCAAGGACATTCTGCGGCACATCTTTTTGTGCCGCATCCTTTATACGTGGTTTTATCCATTCTAAATACCAGTCGCACAAATCGTTCCAGAAGAACCGGTATATTTCCATTAGTGGTTCGCTTACTTTGAATTCATCGAGCATTTTTGTAACTTTTTTTACGGTTTGTGCGAGCCTTGACAGAATCCATTTATCTGTGATAGTCATTTTTTGAGCATCAAAGGCGTCGAAGTCGATACCTTCGAGGTTCATCATAGCAAAGCGGGAGGCATTCCAGAGTTTATTGCAGAAGTTTCTGCCGATATCGAATTTTTCACTGATATTCCGACCTTGATTGTCTTTTGTTACAGGCAGTTTCAAATCCTGGCTTTCGGTAGTCATTTGACATAGGCTGAATCTCATTGCGTCAGCGCCGTATGTTTCGATGATATCGATAGGGTCGATTCCGTTTCCTTTGCTTTTGCTCATTCTTTCGCCGTTTCCGTCGAGTATGGTTGGGTGGATGAAGACATCTTTAAACGGAACTTCGTTCATATTTTCCAGTCCCATCATCACCATTCTCGATACCCACAGCGTGATAATATCTCGTGCCGTAACCAGCGTATTTGTCGGGTAGTAAAATTTCAGTTCTTCCGTTTCCTCGGGCCACCCTAACGTACTATGCGGCCACAGCGCCGATGAAAACCACGTATCGAGTACATCGGGGTCTTGTTGGAGTTCTTTTGATTTGCATTTCTCGCATTCTGTCGGGTCTTCGATACCGGTATTTGTATGCCCGCATTTCTGGCAGTACCATATTGGTATTCTATGCCCCCACCAAAGCTGGCGACTGATGCACCAGTCGCGAATACCATACAGCCAGTCAAGATAAGTCTTTGCGAATCTTTCCGGATGAAATTTTATCTTCCCACCCTCAACCGTTTTAATAGCCCTTTTAGCCAGCGGCTCAACCTTTACAAACCACTGGTCAGATAAATAAGGCTCAATTATATCTCCGCTGCGGTCCGAATGGCCAACCTCGTGCTCTCTCGGCTCAACCTTTTCAAGCAAACCCTGAGCCTTTAAATCCTCGACAACCGCCTTCCTTGCCTCATACCTGTCCAATCCCGCATATTTCCCGCCATTTTCGTTTATCCTGCCATCAGGCGTTAATATATTTATCATTTCAAGCTTGTGTCTTAGCCCTATCTCATAGTCATTCGGGTCGTGGGCGGGTGTTACCTTCAAAAAGCCCGTTCCTTCGCCCAGCTTAACATAATCGTCAGCGATAATCGGTATCTGCCTGCCGGTTAGCGGCAAGTGTACCATTTTGCCGACAAGTTCTTTTGCCCTTTTATCCTTCGGATTTACCGCAACAGCAGTATCGCCAAGCATCGTCTCCGGCCTTGTCGTCGCAACCGTTACAGAACCTTCAGCCTCCACAAAAGGATAATGTATATACCAGAAATTGCCCTGCACTGTTTTATGAACTACTTCATCGTCCGCAACAGCCGTTTGCAGGACGGAATCCCAGTTGACAAGCCTTTTGCCGCGATAAATCAAGCCTTTTTTAAATAGATTCACAAAGGTATGCCGGACTGCTTTTGCGCAGACTTCATCAAGCGTAAATCTTGTTCGCTCCCAGTCGCAGCTTGCACCCATTCTTTTTAACTGTTCGAGTATCCTGTTGCCGTATTGCTTTTTCCAGTCCCAAATCAGTTCAACGAGTTTTTCTCGTCCGATGTCGTGTCTTGTTTGGCCGGTTTCGGCTTTTAGGTTTTTTTCAACTACTGATTGTGTCGCGATTCCCGCGTGGTCTGTCCCCGGCAGCCAGAGCGTATTAAAGCCCTGCATTCTTTTGAATCTGATAAGGACATCCTGCAGGGTATTGTCGATAGCGTGTCCTAAATGCAGTGCGCCTGTAACATTCGGCGGCGGGATTACGATTGTATAAGCAGGGGCTTTCCTGCCGCCTTTGGCAGGCGGCTCGGCATGAAAATAATTGCCTTTTTGCCAGATTTCATCCGCAAGGCGTTCTATTTCCTTTGGCTCATATACTTTTGATAATTCATCTGCCATAACTTACATTCCGTTGTAGTGTTAGTTCTTTTTTTTCTTCCATGGTTTTATTTGGACGACTTTGCCGTCTTTCCATACGGCCAATGGGCGCCGGTTTTTCTTGGCTCGTTCGTAGACTTCCTTTACTGCCTCTTTTAAGGCAAGTTTTGCCTTATCGTGAAGTGTTAATCGCTTTTTCATAACTGCCTCGCGGATTGTTACTGATAACTGAGTTTCTGATAACTATTCGCTAATAAAGTATTTATACCCTTTAGCCGTAAAGATTTACCCGTCCTGAGCTTGTCGAAGGAAAAGAATGATTTTAACAATCCCCGGCCTGTTTTGCTAATATATTTTTAACCGCGGACTCCGCAAATCTTCAATCTTAAACCTTCAATCTTAAATTCTCTGGGTTTCTCTGTGGTGAAATTTAATACAGCGAATTCCCCGTGATATTTTTTCGCAGCCTCATCGTATGCTTTTGCCGCCTCTATTTCATCTTCGAACATGCCCAGATGTATGTGTTTATTCTGATGTTTTATGCCGGCCCGCCATTTACCGCATTTTTCATCCCTGCTGACTCCCTTGTATTTTGACTTTCCTCTGTTCATACCTCTTTTGCTGTTGGCGTTATTTTGTGATGCCGTGGCGATTCGCAGGTTGCCTCTTGTGTTATTAAGTCCGTTGTTATCTTTATGGTCGACAATCTCGTTTTTCTTTGCGTTCATAATTTGCCTGTGCATTTTTATTGTGGTATTTTTGTTATTGATGCGAGCATACCGTATAGCGTAGAAAGTCTCGTAATCTTTTGCTGCGCACCATTTGAATAGATTAAGAGTCTCGAAGTCTGCCTGGTCAACGAGTGCGTATTGGCCTTGTGTAAGGGCTATCCGCCGAAATGCGACATCGTAATGTCTTTTCCTGTAGCGAAGCAGCAGCCACACGCCGATGCGTTCTATAATCGCAGGAACTTTAATGCGAAGAGTTACATACATTTTGACTCCAGCGTAAAAATCCTTAAATTTTCAATTTTAAATCTTCAATCTTCAATTAATATGTCCCTCCGTATTACCCGAAAACATGCGCGTTTTGACGAAAATCAGGCCAAAATTCCGGGAGTGAAATTCATAAGTCCTTGTCAATTAAGGGCGAAATTTTTTTGGAATTTGCAAAACGCGCACGTTTTTTTATGCGCGTTTTGCAAAAAATTTGTATCCGTGGAGATGGGCATCTG